>Ga0315543_1000890_pt1 | contig 34293 bp, 35 predicted proteins | sample SalMarSW160210MG_2_FD_203098 | JGI IMG/M metagenome (GOLD analysis project Ga0315543, IMG submission 203098) | Salt marsh sediment microbial communities from the Plum Island Ecosystem LTER, Massachusetts, United States - Salt Marsh Sediment SW1601-210 ...
TGGCGGATAGAGCCGGCCAAAAGCCAGCCGTTTATCCGGGCAGCTGCCCGGATAAACGAACATAAACCTAAGAAAGTGTTACCCATGTAGTCGGCATAAATTGTTACCTATGTACCGGTTGACACATGGTGGTTACCCCGGCATATACAATTCGTTACGTTAGCCGAGGAGGAATTGGCGCAATCTACCGCACCCCCCCAGACAGCGCGGTCGTTATCGACAATAGTACAATTGCTAACCTTTAAATGACAATTACCGGTACCATATATCCCTGCCTTATTTTGGTATGAGATGTTGTTTCTGATAATACAGTTTGTGATTTGCGGGTCACAGGTAGATTCGAAATATATCGAACCCCAGCCGTAAAAGTCATTTCCATAGACGATGCATCCGTTAATGACTGGGTCTCCATTGTCTATGTAAATCCCGCCTCCATGTCCACGCTCCGAGTAGTTATCGGCTATCGTACAGCCAATAATCGAGGAATTACAATTCACACCGAAGATGCCGCTGCCGTGCCATACGGCTCTATTATCGATTATACGGCAGTTCTTGATAGTGGGACTTGTAAAATAGCAGCAGATTCCGCCGCCAACCGGGACCCAATCATATTCGTACCAGACATCATAGGGTGAGAAGCCCTTTGTGATGGTAAATCCGTTTATGACAGTATCCGGCCCCTCGTCGTTTTGGAGATAAAATGCTCGATGCTGGTCAGTTCTTCTTGCGTTGCAGTCTATTATCGTTGCGGCGACAATGCAGGGGTCGTCGGGGTTGGTGCTGTGCAGGTTGACGGCCTTGCCAAGGAAGCTGATGTCACGATTGCCTGGGCCGGTATATCTGCCTGTGTTAACGACGACCTCGTCCCTGTTGACGGCGTAGTTTATCGCAGCCTGAATATTATTGAAATCCGCCGGCCCGTCATCATCGACCGTTATTGTTCTCGCAATGTGGAAGACAACCGCAATTATCTTTGGACTGTTTACGGCACACGGGTCTGAAATTAACAGATTACAGTCGTATATGCCGGGCTCAAGGCCGATTTTGTCCACACTGAGTGTTACTTCGTTCACCTCGCCTGTTGAGCTGCCGCTGTTTGGCTCCACCGCCAGCCAGTTACAGTCATAGGTAATTTGCCAGTCAAGCGTGCCTACACCGCGATTCCAGATGGCAAGCATTTGGTCGGGCGGTTTTTCTGCAGTTTCGTACGTAAAAAATTCGAACGTCTTGGGCGAGATTCTGATAACCGGCCCTGTGCCGTTAACCTCATACACCCCCATATCTACCGTACCATTCACGATGCGCGGGCCTCCATCCAGGTCCGTAACGATTGATGGCGGGACTGCTGAGTTATCTCCCTCATTTATACAGGGAGAATCAAACAGCAAATGAAGGTCGTCATCCTCTGTTCCCGGTATGCCATCCATTCCGGGAGCATCGAAAAACAGTGGGTCATCACCGATATTTCCTGTTCCACCGAAGCTGCCCGTCCAGCCCTGTATGCAACAGTAGTTTATTCCCGATGCGCTCCCGCCTCTTATCTGCTCCTGTTCAGTGCTCGTTCCGCCGTGTGTGTCACTATTGCCCCATAAGATGCAATTTGTCATTGTATGGCTGAAACTGTCCAGGCCTCCGCAGATATATGCCGTGTTGCTGAAAAAGGTACAATTAGTAAACGTTGGACTCGATTGCACATTATAGAGTACGCCGCCCCGGTTTGCATGATTTCCGATGAAAAGACAGTTAATTATATTTGGGTCGCTGAGCCGGGTAACTAAGGCTCCTCCTTCGTCACCCGGGCATTTATTACCAATGAATCTGCAGTTAATGAAACTCGGTGATGATTTGTACATCCAAATTCCCCCGCCCTCATAGTCGGCTTTATTTTCGCAGAAGTTACAGTTAACCACGGTTGCTGAACCATAGAAGGAAAATAATCCACCACCATTATAATAGTAATTCGAGGAGCCATTGGCATTACCGCCGGTTATTGTGAATCCGTCAAGAATCGCGGTAGAGTTCGTGTCGTTGGCTCTGACGACTTGATAGCTGTTCTCCTCGTAGTTGATAAAGTCCGCCCCGTCATCACCATTCAAATCACCGCTGAGAACGCTTTCGTACATCATATGGTTTCGCGCATTTGGGTCGGGCTCTCCGTATCCCGGATAACCTCCAAGAATCGTTACTTCATTTTTAAGATTAAACGCTGACTCCCTATTACCCGAGCCACCTGGATTAGCGTTGTCAGCGTCGGGTTTGTAAATCCCCTTTGCTACCCTTATCGTATCGCCCGGAACTGCTGCTATTAATGCATCACGCAGGTAATTGTACGCATTCGTCCAGTTTGTCCCGTCTCCGGCGCCGGGCGAATCAGCATCAACATATATGATATCTCCAGCGCAGGGCACTGCCGCCCCGGCGCAAAATATAACTATTAAAATAACTGTACTCTTATAAATTGACTCCTTCATAAATCTGCCCTCCGTCCCCCATAATTAACCTCGGAAATGTCATATATCAGTTTACAATCCGGGTAATGAAATGTCAAGGAAATATATCTATAAAAACTCAAAGCCTTTGAGACACATAGTTTTCCCGCGAATAGGCCGGCTCTTCATCGAATCTTTGTGAAATCGGACTCAAAGACGATAAAGGCTGAGAAATGGAAACCGTAAAAAATACCATAAGAAAAAATTTGACTTAAGCTGAACGGGAACATACTATGTGAGTATATAATCATATAGTCATTTAGTTTGGAGGTAGAAATGCTAAGCAGGAAAAAACAACTGTTATTTGAAAAGCAGGCAGAAATTGCAAAGGCGATAGCGCATCCATTAAGGATTGCAGTAGTGGATTTTCTCAAAGACGGCGAGCAGTGCGTATGTGATATTGCCGAGCACATCGGCTCCGAGAGGTCGAACGTTTCGCGGCATCTTTCCGTAATGGTCAATGCCGGCGTGCTGGAGTGCCGCAAAGAAGGCCTAAAAGTCATCTACAAATTAAAAACGCCCTGCATTCTCGATTTCTTTTCGTGTATTTCCGCCTGTTTAAAACAACAAGCCAAAGAAAATGAGAAGCTGCTAAAGGCCTTATAACCTCGGGAGATTTAGATGGCCTGGAAAACCGAATGGAAAAAGCTGGCTGTTATTATCGCCGTATTTCTCGGCTGTTTTTACCTGCCGGTCGGCATTACGCGCTTTGACAACGCAGTTTCAGAATCTCTTCATCTGGTCAGGTGGTATGCCAGAGAGCATGTCTTGTTGTGCCTGGTGCCAGCTTTTTTTATTGCCGGTGCGATTTCCGTTTTTGTCAGCCGGGCCTCGGTGATGAAATATCTCGGCGCAGGAGCGAATAAGGTCCTCGCTTACGGTGTAGCATCTGTGTCCGGAACGATTTTAGCGGTCTGTTCCTGTACGGTTTTGCCCCTCTTTGCGGGCATATATAAAATGGGGGCGGGACTTGGACCTGCGATAGCGTTTTTATATTCAGGGCCCGCTATTAACGTTCTGGCTATAATACTGACTGCCCGCGTGCTCGGCCTTGAGTTAGGAATAGCACGCGCAGTCGGCGCAATCGGCTTCAGTATAGTAATCGGGCTTATTATGCACTTTATCTACCGTAAAGAGGAAGTTAAAAAAGCCAACGGCCAGATAGCCATGCTCGCCTCGCGTCGAAGCGGGCCGGAGTCTGGAGCGCAAAGAACACTCGCGCAGAACGCAGTCTATTTCGCAAGTATGGTCGGTATTCTGATTTTTGCCAACTGGGCCAGGCCTGACGTGGGCAGCGGCTTATGGTTTCAGATATATTCGGCTAAATGGATTATCACAGGATTTTTCGCAATAGCTTTGGCTCTTATGCTTGTCTTATGGTTCAGGAAAAACGAGCTTGGTCAGTGGGTCGAGGCGAGTTGGGATTTTGCGAAACAAATTCTTCCTCTTTTACTTATGGGTGTGGTAATCGCTGGTTTTTTACTTGGCCGGCCAGAGAATGAGGGTATTATTCCATCGGCCTGGGTGATAAAAGCCGTGGGCGGCAATTCAATACGTGCGAACCTATTCGCATCTGTTGCCGGGGCCTTTATGTATTTCGCAACTCTTACGGAAGTACCTATTTTGCAGGGTTTAATCGGCTCGGGTATGGGTAAAGGACCTGCCCTGGCGCTATTATTGGCCGGGCCTGCACTGTCTCTACCCAATATGCTGGTCATACGTTCCGTAATGGGTACAAGTAAGACAATCGTTTTTGTTTTACTCGTGATTGTAATGGCAACAATTTCCGGGATTATATTCGGCATGTTTTTTTGATTGAGGTAATAAAGATGAATGTCAAACCGATAGGAATTATTAATTCGGCCTTCAAGGAGGCCCCGGGCACACCCATACAGCCGGCCTTTGCGAAAGGCGCAAAAGGTACTGTTGAAGTATTTCCCGAGTACAAAGAGGCTTTGAAAGACCTCGAAGGTTTCGAACGCATCTGGCTTATTTACTGGTTCGACAGGTCCTCTACTCCTAAACTGAAAGTAATACCCTATATGGATAAAGTCGAACGCGGCCTTTTTGCCACCCGGGCTCCTGCCAGGCCGAATCTAATTGGACTATCCTGCGTTAAACTAATAAATATCGAAGACTGCACGTTGTTTATCGAAGGGCTGGATATCCTCGATGGAACGCCGCTGCTTGACATCAAACCGTATGTTCCAAAATTCGACAGTTTTGCCGTCCAGAGATACGGCTGGCTGGAACACCGGGATGAAAAACATCGAAAAGCGGATGACAGATTTTTCAATAGTAAGGACAAAAAGGAAATTTAGAAATGAAAAAGATTCAAATACTTGGAACCGGCTGTCCGAAGTGCAGGAAGCTGGCGGAAAACGCCGAAGCAGCGGTTAAAAAACTGGGCATCAAATACACTATCGAAAAAGTAACAAATATCAATGAGATTATGAAATTCGGCGTGATGATGACACCGGCATTGGTCATTGATGGCCAGGTTAAAGTAGCGGGCAAAATACCATCGAGCGAAGATATCGAAAAAATGTTCGATTAAGCTCTACTCATATAAAGGAAACCGAATTATGGATAAGACTGCGAAAATCACTGTAGTCGTTGTGTTAATCCTCGCCGTGGCAACTACCATTGCTATCAGGGAAAATATCAAGGCTGATTCAGAATCCGAGTTTCCCATCGACGCCATAGGAAATATTACCTTTAATGAAGGCCCGGCAATTGATACCGGCAAAGTTGAAAAGCCTAATAGTTTGCCTTGGCTGATAGAACTTGGCGCGGATAAATGCGTCCCCTGCAAGATGATGGCTCCTATTCTTGTAGAGTTGAAGAAAGAATATGCCGGAGTGTTCAACGTAGCCTCCGTTGACGTCTGGAAGAACCCGGATATCGGGAGAAAGTTGGGTGCCAGGGTAATTCCCACACAAATATTCGTAGATGCATCCGGCAAAGAATTGTATCGCCACGAAGGATTCTTTTCCAAAAAAAGTATTTTGGCAACATGGGAGCACCTCGGCGTGAATATGGATAAAAGACAGGAGTAAAGGCCGGTGCAGCAATTCCTTTCAAGTTTAACAAATGCCGTCCAGGATGCGCCATTGATAGCAATAAGCGCGGCCTTTCTCTGGGGAATACTTAGCATTTTGTTAAGCCCCTGTCACCTGGCCAGTATCCCGCTGATTGTCGGATACATTAATGGGCAAGGCAGTCCCGATTTATCGGGACCAACTAAAAGAGCGTTCTGGATTTCGACACTTTTTGCGGTGGGCATTTTGATTACAATCGGTTTGATAGGAGCTATTACCGCCGCGGCAGGAAGAATGATGGGAGACGTGGGCAGGTACGGCAATTATCTTGTCGCATTGATATTCTTTCTTGTCGGGCTTCATTTGCTGGACGTCATACCTATGCCCTTTTCCGGCCCCGGGCAGGTCGGAATGAAACTCAAGGGAATGCCGGCCGCTTTTATCCTTGGTCTTGTATTCGGAATTGCTCTCGGCCCCTGCACGTTTGCATATATGGCCCCGATACTCGGCGTAACATTCAAGCTGGCTTCAACGAACCTGCTTTATGGAATCCTGCTATTGCTGGTCTATGGAACCGGCCATTGCTCTGTAATAGTTTTTGCCGGAACCTTTACCCAACTCGTGCAGCGATATATGAACTGGAACCAGCGGTCCAAAGGCGCGGTTATCCTGAAGAGAATCTGCGGTGTACTGGTCCTTCTGGGAGGAATTTGGCTTATCTATACTACTGCCTAAAATGAGGTATGCCGAATTTCAGACAGGTGCCACATTTCGTAAACAACGCAATTACAAAGACCATTGGCAAGAGAAACGAGAATGAGTATTAGCAGCTGTTTGTTTTGGGTTAGTAAATGATGGCGGTAACTTCTTCGATTTTCTTTATGGTTTCTGTGATGTCGGCATCTTTGGGCAAGACTGCATCGAAGCCTTTCTTCATCAGTGCAATGGTTTCAGACTGGCTCAGATGGTCGGCAAGAACAATAACTTTGACAGCCTGCAGGTCCTCGTTTGAGCGTATATGTTTGCAGATGGCACCGGCGTCGATATCTCTTGCCAACAGATCAATCAATACTACGTGTGGAATGAATTTTTGAGCGACTACGCCGGCATCGAAACTGCTTTGTGCGGTTTGGGTTTCATAGTTACCCCGGCTCTTCAAAGCTTGTGCAAGGCCGGAGGAAATTTCCCAATCGGAATCAATAATCATTACCCGCAGTTTGCCTACATCGAGCATATCGGTTGGTATATTGTTGGCCTTCATAAACCGAAGCAGTTCGGAGGCCGGGATACGCCTGTCTCTTGAGCCGGGTATGCGATAGCCTTTAAGCTGGCCGCTATCAAACCATTTCGTAACGGTTCTGGGCGCTACTTTGCATATTTGTGCCACCTGGCCGGTGGTCAGAATATCTTTACGTTTCGCCATGCTTTAAATACCATAACTACTACAAACACTATTCTAATCGGCCGACTGGCAGGGCAGTTTAACTCAGAAGATGAAAATTGCTGGTTTTTTCGTTAGTAAGAGCCGATTTTTTCAAGCTAATTTTTCTTATAGGACCTTCAAGGCAGGAGATTTGCCCCCAGGCCTTGACATTTCCTCTTTAGCTGTTTATAGCATCTTTCGGTCATACATCTTATTTTCAGGTATATGCGGTGTCTTGCGGCCATCCCAAAGTAATACATTTATTTGTTGACAATATAGACCCTTCGATTAGGATATTCGTTCCGGGAAGGGCGGAAAATAAGGAGCCAGCTTTTTTGACTACCTCTGGACAAAATCAGGACACGGATGCGGCATTACGAGAGGCAAAGGCGTTCTTCGAGCGCGCCGAAGAGGTTGCTGTAACAAATAATTTCGATTATGCCATCGATATGTACTTCGAAGGTCTAAGACGCGCACCCGAGGCCGTCGAAGAGGGGCACAAGCCCTTACGCCAGATGGCTTTGATACGCCAAAGCCGACGTGGCAAAAAGCCTTCTATGGTCGAAAAACTCAAACACAGCCGGGCCAAGGACCCCCTTGAGAGAATGCTAAACGCCGAGTATTTAATGGCAAAGGACCCCGACCACCTGCCGTACGCCGCGATGACTTTAAAAGCAGCTATAGAAGGCGGCTACCAGAAAGTGGCCGGGTGGATTGCAGACCTGCTTTTCCAGGCCCAGGACGTATCGAATAAATCGGCACCGGAAACATACCTGCTGCTGAAGGATAGCTACAATAAATTGGGACAGTTTGAAAAGGCTATTAAGGCCTGTCAGTATGCGATAAAGCTCAAACCGAACGACGCTATGCTGCAGACTGAGCTAAGGGACCTTTATGCGCAACTGACCGTACAGAAAGGGAAATACGGCGAGGAAGGCGACTTCAGAAAATCAATCAAGGACCGTGAAGGACAGGAAAAGCTGCATGACCAGGAGAGGATAATCAAAAGCCTGGATTACCGCATTAGCGCAGTGCAGGACGCCAGGAAGGCATTGGAGGAAAAACCGGACGTTGCTGTAAATGTATTCAGGCTGGCCGACACGCTGGCGGATATGGCCGAAGACCAGTACGAGAACGAGGCCATAGAGCTTTTGGAAAAGACGTATACCGAGCAAAAGGATTTCAGCTTCAAGCAACATTTAGGCAAGATACGACTGCGACAACTGAGACGCGGGATTCGGCTGGCAAAGGGCCACCTTCGGGCCGAGCCCAACAGCGAACAGGCCCGCAGCGAACTGGCGGCCGCTGAGTCACAGTTTAATACCGTAGAGCTTGAACATTACCGGCTTTGCGTCGAAAACTACCCGACCGACATGCGAATGAAATACCAGCTCGGGTTGTGTCTTATGAAAAACAATCAATATGACGAGGCGATACCTATGTTTCAGGAGGCACGCAAAGACCCGCATACCAAGGTCGCGGCAATGAATAATATGGGCGTATGTTTTTATATGAAGGAATGGTTCGCCGATGCCATCGACGTTTATAAACAGGCAATCGATTCGTACGAAATAAAAGATGATGACGTCGGCAAGGATTTGAGATATAATCTGGCTCGGGCGTATGAGCAGCAAGGCCGGACGGCCGAGGCGCTGGAATTGTATCGCAAACTGGCCCAGGTTGATTACGGCTATAAGGACGTCCGGGAACGGGTAAACCGGCTGAGAAAAACAAGCAAAGAGTAATTCTACCGAAATTAGAAAGATTAAAGTAATAAAGCTAAAAGTAGTATCAGGAGGTAAAAGTGGCGCATTCGTTATCATCTAAGAAAAGAATAAGGCAAAATGCCAAAAAAAGAGTGACTAACAGAGCACGTAAAAGCGCAGTCAAAACCGAAATCAGGCATTTCGAAAAGGCACTGAAAGACGGCAATGTCGAAACGGCACAGCAGCGCTTCAGGCTTGCCGTCAAAAGACTGGATAAAACCGCTTCAAAGAGCACAATGCATAAGAACACCGCGGCCCGCAAGAAATCACAATTGGCCAGACGACTAAATGCGCTCATCGCAAAAAAGGCCTCAGGCTAAGGCCTGAAAAACACCCGCTGGTTTTAGGTTTCTCGAATTTGTTCTTGAATTTTATCCCGCCTTAAGTCATTATTCTTAATTCCTGTGCAGGCAGTCGTACTCTGCCTTCCTTACTGCTGAAAGTAACGTATATGGAGCTATCAGTCCTGACAAAGCTGAGAATCACGGCGGTTATTGCACTTGGGGTGGTTGTGATAGGTATTTTGGCCTGGCCGATGGTTTGGCCGGGTGATGTCTTTAGGGCTGTAACGATATTTGGAGGAGGCATCAGTTTTGGGGAGGCGCTGATTTTAATGATTCTGGCATTAGTGGTAGGCTTTGCGGCCTATTTTCTATCGTGGCCGTATGGCTGGGAGATAGGTATTTTGGCGGTGCCTGCGGGGCTGTGCACATGGGCGGTCCGAAGTGGTGATATGGCCGGTCTTCTTCGAATGAATCCTTTAGCAAAGCAGCGCCTGATTGTCTATAGTACTCTCAGATGGGAAGGCTTTTTTTGGCTGGGAATCATCGCAGTCGGCTTCGCCGGTGTCCTTTTGGCTCGAGCAATGGTCTCGGTTAAACCAGTAGAGATTTCTAAACAGGCAGCCGGCTGGTTCGCGTCAAACAAATATCTTAATGCAGCCATTTCAGTTTTTGGCTCGATACTGATAGCGCAGTTTTGTATTAATCTGTTGGCGAGGGACGTTTCGATGCCTGACGCAAGATTGGGGCGGGTCCTGGGTCAGCCGGCAGTAAGTCAGATTTGTTTTGCTGTTCTTGTCTCATTTGGGGTGGCGGCTTTTGTAATGAAAAAGTTCCTGAATTCGAGCTACCTCTGGCCTGCGGCCGGCACGGCAGTGCTTAGCTTTGCTGCGATGTCTGTAGCGGGGAAAACAGGTCTTGTAGAACGGCTTGTTGAGAGCTGGCCGGCAAGCTTTCACGCAAAGGCTGTCTTTGCTGTTTTGCCGGTGCAGTTAGTGGCTTTTGGGACATTTGGCTCAATAGTCGGATTCTGGCTGGCAGTGAGGTATGATTATTGGAAGAAATACAAGAGTGTAAGTGACTGATTTGGCTTCATAGAAAACATACAATTCTTTTTTCAAGTCTTTTTTTCTTTTTTAAGCCGTTTTTATTAAAGAACTTATGTAATAGGCGTCCCATAATGACTCCGTTGCCTGATAGAGTGATAGGAAAGTACTGGTTTAGGTGCTTTAAATGGCCGAAATATAGTCTGGCCGATTCGGCATCTTGATGACTTTTGTGGTATAATTGTGTATGGGGAGTGGGAGTTATTCATAATTGAATAGGCAAACAAGCGGGTCCATTTCCTCGTATAAAACGCCAGGGAGTACGGCTACATTGTTATTAGCGTCGGAAGGAGTCGAGAATGTTGGTATTGAGTAGACAAAAGGATGAATCGATAATGGTGGGAGATGACGTTGAAATCACTATTGTCGACGTCCGAGGTGACAAAGTTAGGCTGGGGATAACAGCCCCCCGGCAAATACCTGTTCACCGTAAAGAAATATACGAAGCTATTCAGCGTGAAAAGGCCCAGAAGCAGTCGACGGAGAAAAAGGTCTAACTGTAGAGAGGGTCTGTGGTTTCGGTGGCACTAAACACCTTCTTGGAAGGTCTAAGAAGGCGTTTTTTATGCATCTTTACTCCTGCCTTGCCAAAATCATTTCTTATACGTTTTTTAAGTTACTTCATTGTCTATATTTTTTCTGAAAGTATTCATATGCTTCATTGAACTTTTTCATTTCAATCTCTGCTACTTCTCTAATCTTGGAACCCAGGTGTGATACTTTGTCGGGATGATATTGGACTGCCAGTTTCCTGTAAGATGATTTGACCTTATCTGGCGTTATGTCATCCTGTAATCCCAAGACTTTGGCATAGTGACGTTCTTTTCTATCAGTTGTCGAAGTAGTTTCCTTTTCATTGTAAGTTGATTGGTACTCTTGGTATTGAGTTAAATCAACTTTGAATATTGTAGCGGCTTGGTTCAGGAGTATTTCTTCTTCGGCACTTAGCTCTCCATCGGCAAAGGCAACGCGGATTAAGAGATCCAAAACAGCTTCGAGTAGTTCTTTTTTATCTTTGTGCTTACGGTGGAATTCTCTCGCATATACTTCAAAGGGCGTATCAGTTTCCTTTGTATTCCGGAAGATATCAATTGCTTTCTTTCTCTCATCGTGGCTTAAATTAAAGATATTGATGAAAAAATTATCAATCACCTCGATATCATCTTTTGTGATTGTTCTGTCTCCTTTAGCCATCTTGCAAAGCATGGCAACTAAATCGGAAAACCCTGACAATGAATATAGCATATCTCTTCCAGAGCAATACTCATCGCTTGCAGCATCTTGGTCGTTTTCATATCTATTATTATCAATGTCTATGCCAAACTGATATCCACGCTCAGCGTAAATCCTTTTTGCGCTATCAAGTAAAACTTGCCTACGGTACTTTTTAGGCAAATCCTTAATCCCTGTCATTGGATACCAGACACCTTCATCTGTTGGTGCGAATAGCATCAAAAAGTGTTTAGCTTCACTCATAGATATGTTTGTTCCAAGGTTTATTATCACATAAAGATATGTCTGTATAGTGTGATACCACTGCTCTAAAGTTAAAGCATGCAAAACTATTGTTGCAAAAAAAGCTATTATTAAGACCACCATTCCTAAGGCATTATCAGGCATAACAGATTCCAATGAGGATAGTACGATGATGATAGCAATAAGTCGAGAAATCCAAACGATTGGAACAAATAACTTAGACCATATGTGGGTTGTAGAAATTTGTATGGACATTGTTCAGCAAATAAGGCGATTGTGACCTTGTAAACTTTGGACAACTTTCTTGTATTTCACTTGAATATAATACATTTGCCAAAATATACCGTCGAGTTATTTTTCCCATACATAGATTGCAGAATTTTGAAAGTCTATTATATAATCCATATCCTTGAAAAAGTTCATGCCAAGAAGGTTGATTTCGTCTTGCCGGTTGACGGCTACCTCTATGCTTTTCCGAAAACCAGCAATGTTTATTTCTCGAACCACGATTGGACAAGACATCATACCGTTGGCTGTGTTGAAACTTTTACGAGGAGCGTTTTGAAGGTTATCGTATCCTGTTTTTGAAACTATTTTATATGAAAGCATAGTTGTGGTTGCGCCAGTGTCAAACAGCGCAAGGCATGTTGTTATTCCTTGAGATCCGGTAACCTCGATGGGTAGAAAAAGATGTGACTCATACTTCTCGCACTTAAGAGTTATGGAGTTAAATCGAGTGAACGATTTGCCTTGGTCTTCGGCACGAAGTGACATTTCCCTAGAGAGAGCCTTACTTGATTTTATCTCGTCAAGAATGGTCTTGTTGAAAAATAGATAACTCTTGTGTGCCCTGTCGAATACTGCAACGTCAGAAAGACACCATGAACAGTACTTAATAATAGGCTGAAGATATGATGCTATTTGGTTTGGAGCTACCAGTTGGGAATTGCGTGGCAGATATACAAACAAGGCAAAATGAGTAAACTCATCAACCTCTACATCATATGACCAACCATCAGGAAAGGCTTCTCCCGCAATGTGATTGATTAAGTCGACTATACTCTGGCCTTGAGTGTTGAAAATCCTGTCAAAAACCGTCTCGCCCGTCGCAAGGTACTTTTTTTGCTCGTACTCCTGCTCAAGGGCGCGTTCATTCTTTTTATACTCAAGTGTCAAGAGATTCCGTTTTCGTCCTTCGGCGGTCTTGATTCGATCCGGCTTACTCGCGTTTTGCTGCAGCAAGTAAAGGATCTCAATGCCCCACACCACAAGTCCAGCTACGACCAACAAGCCTATTATTTTTGTAACTCTCATATACGGGTAATGTGTATTTCTATACCAGCGAAGTTATCCTCTTCAACTACAAAATACTTCGTTGTTGAATAAACGTCCAAAAAAGGATTGCTCGTCAGATCGGGTATACTATCCTTGAGTATTCTAATTTTATATAATATTGTGTTTTCGTCTTGTGTTGTTCCATCTGGGTAGGTGATTTGCACATGGTGACGACAGCCAACATGGATAGAATGAATATCTATCGCTCTGCAAAACTGAAAAATGTCATTTGTTACACGGGAAATCAGTGAAATGACCTCTTTGCTCAATGAGTCCTTTGTGTGGTGCTTGGTTTGCGTGCCATATTCACCCGAAGTCATGGTGGACATATCAAAGTCGATATGGAGGGAGATGCCTTGGGAAGACTCGCCAACGCTGATATCAGAACCTTGAGGTGATGCTTCACGTGCGATAGCACGAATGGCATCGTGAAACGACTTGGTCGAATCACTTGCGAGATTCAACATTCGAAGCTGTGCTTTCTCGCGCGGGCTGATGGCAAATCGCTTATCATATGATTTGCGACCTTCAAGCTCTTGTCTGTACCACTCTTCAGCTTTTCGCCGCAACTCCCCGGCGTCAATTGCGGCCAGTTCGTTTTCAAGAGCGGTTTTTCTTTTTTCTAAGGCCTCCTCTTTTTTTACTTTCATAGCCTCTGTTTTATCAGTTTCCTCCAAGTAAAGTTCTGAGAAGTCTTTCTTGATAAACCGGGGTGTTACGGCAATTCCAAAACCAATAATGACCAGTGTAGCAATCAATAATGTGTTTAATAATACACGTAGGGCCGAAGTTGAACGGTTGTCAGTAGAACCCGAATTAATTGGTGTGACCTCAAGTGGTGTGGCACATTTTCCACAGACTGCTATGCTTCCGCGAGGCTTGTTTTTTATTCTATTTCGCTGCCCACAGGACGGGCACCGTACAATACAGGCTTCGGTATTTTCGGACATATTTATTCCTATTATTTCGTTGAGCTTTGCTGAGAGTAATAGTATTTACAGCTTTTAGAGTAATTTATTATACTGGAAATAGAATGTCAACTTCCGTATGTACCATTCTCTGCAGGACATCCATTTAGCTCGCTTATGCTTTTATATATCTTTGTGGTTAAAGGGCGTTCTCGAAAATAATCAATAAGCTTTGAAATGAGTCTTGAAAAATAAAGGGGCTGGGTAAAACAGATGTTTTACTCCTTTGCCTTTTTCTTGATATCGCCCGGTGAGATGTTAAGCCTTTTCATTAGACGGTTCAGACGCCGGCGCTCTATGCCGAGGATTCTGGCGGCAGCCATCTTTCGGCCGTCTGTAAATTCGAGCGCCTCGTTTATCAGCCTGCGCTGTGCGTCGTCAATCGTTGGCAGCTTTGCCTTCGGATGGAGATAGGTATCGGCTGTAATAATTTCCGGCGGCAGTGCCAGCGTGCGAATCTCCCTGAACGGGCTAAGGATATACGCCCGCTCCATAGCATTTGCAAGCTCGCGAACATTGCCGGGCCACGAATAACTAACAAGCAGACTTCGAATCCTCGAACTGAGAGTTTTGGCCGGCTCGCTGTAAAATTGTGACTGCTGAACCAGAAAATACTCAGCAAGCGGGATAATATCTTCTTTACGCTCTCGCAGAGGGGGCACCTCGAGATTGACTACATTTAGTCGGTAATAAAGGTCGGAACGAAACTTTTTCTCACGCACCAACTGGCGAAGGTTACGGTTCGTCGCACACAGCACGCGGACGTCGAGAGAAAAAGATTTGGTCGAGCCTAATGGAGTTACAATGTTTTCCTGCAGCACTCGAAGCAGCTTGGCCTGCAGCTCGAGTGGTATCTCGCTTATCTCATCGAGGAAGATGGTTCCTCCGTCCGCGGCTCTGAAAAATCCCAGAGTATTATCGATTGCACCGGTAAATGCCCCCTTGACGTGACCGAATAACTGGCTTTCAAACAATTGGCCCGTTAGTGTGGAGCAATCGACGGGTACGAAGATGCAACCGGCCCTGTCACTGCAGGCGTGAATGCGAAGGGCAACCATTTCTTTTCCTGTGCCGGTCTCACCGGAGATAATCACAGGACACTTGCGGGCGGCAACGGCCTTGATGGTCTCGAGTATGGAATTAAAAGCGTTGGAGGCTCCGATGAACGGCAGGTCTGCATTAGTATCCACTACTCGGCCGGCCGTGGAGTTAACCTGCCTGCTGAGATTATTATTACCGCCCACAATCCGTTGTGCTTGGTGCCCGTCACCAGTTCGATCCATAGCTCTATGAATTCTGGTTGCATTACACGTTTAGCCGCTCGTGCGGTACCAGATTGTGAGCTTTCTTGTGGGAAAACTTCAGAATGAGTGTAAAAGTTTTCTCCACCCTGCTCCAGTCAATATACATTATATACAGCCGATTGGTCGGCAATCAAGAGAATTATCGGACATTTACGAAAATTTTTGATGGTTTAGTCGAGGGACTTTTTGCAGGCGAGCAGTCTTTTGGGGTCTGTTTTTCTTGGTAAAATAGAGAAATTGCGATTATTAGCCCTAAAAGTGTTGTTTTTATCGGAAATAGTTCTATCGAAGTGCTGATTAAAGCGTGATGGTTGCCTCAGTCTTTCTGGCCGAAATGCCTGCTGATATACCTTATTTGTTCGATAATATTCAGCTTCTGCGTACATTTTTCTTCGCATTGGCCGCATTCGGTACACTCGTGGGGGGCCGTGGAGCGATTAGACTGGGCCTTATTGACAATCCAGTCATAGCACTCTTTGGCCGCGTTTGGGACACGCAGGAATTTTTCAAGATATACTATGTGCATCATCACAGGGATGTTAATTCCCTGAGGACAGGGCATGCAGTATTTGCAGTCGGTACAAAAGCCCATATTCTCTTTCGAGAGATTTTTGAAGGTCTTCTCAACGGCGTTTATCTGCTCGGCAGAAAGGGGCGGCTTTTGATAGTTGGCAATGGTGGAAGTTACATCCCCAGGCTTTGTTATGCCGCAAAGAATCGTATCAACATTGGTATCGGCGGCGAGGTATCGATGAGCGGTTTCTATCTGGTCGCCGCAACCGGTGGATTGCTGAACCGCTTGAATAAGTACGGGTGACTTTTCCGCGAGCATACCGCCGGAGAGGGGATTCATAACGGCGGTGGCAATACCTTTTTTATGAGCTTTTGCAATGACCTGTTTATAAGTCTGATTCATTATGTTGTAAGTAAAAAGAATAGTTTCGCACCAGTCGGCTTCATCGATATATCTGCTGATGTTTTCGGGCTTGTCGTGAGTGGTAAAGCCGGTGTGTCCGACAAGGCCCTCGTCCATCGCCCTGCGAATGCCGTCGAGCATGCCGCCTTTGCGGACCACTTCGGCATAATGTTCGGGCTTGCTTATGGCCCAGATTTGATAAAAGTCAATATACTCCACCTCGAGACGCTGCATCGAATCAATTATTCGGCGGTACGTACAATCGGCGGAAGTGTCGTCACTCTCTTGGGCTTTGAAATTCCACGGAGCCCACTTCGAGGACAGTATTACTTTTTGGCGATAACCGTCCTTAAGGCTTTTTGCGAGTTTTATCTCACTGTCGCCGTAACCGCGGCTGGTATCGATATAGACCATTCCCGCATCGATGGCCTGACGTACGAGCGGGATAGCTTCTTGCTCTTCGGGCAGGCGCATCGCGCCCATACTTACAGGGAAGCACTTCAGGCCTGAGCGTTTTCCGAAATCAACCTGCTTTTTCTGCGTAACGGACATTATAACTCCAGGGGACAGGTCAATTTTATTATAATTAAAAACCATTCTTATAACTAAAAAGCCAGACGCTGTCAAATAATTAAAATAGATGACGGCTAATAATAGTAACCTCAGGAGTTCCAAAAATTTTCTAAAGTGACTGTTTGATATTTGCGTGAATTTCTCTATTCAATGACAACGGCCGTCCCTTTGGCGGAAGCCATCAATAGCGAGTTTTGCTTGGAACCGACGTTGTCGTAATCTATGGAAAAACCGACGATGGCGTTTCCGCCCAATCTGGCGGCCTCGGCCTTTGCCTCGGAGATTACCTCGTCCTGCATCTCTTTCATAACTTCCTGGTACGAGGCGGAGCGTCCGCCGAATATGTCACGTATCGATGTAAATATATCGCGAATAACATTAATGGCCCGAACGTTGCGTACTATGACAAGGCCCTTGTATTGTTTGATTTTAATTCCGTCCAGTATCGGCGTCGTGAAAATTCGAATATCTTCGTACATTGCAGCCTGTCCTCAAATTTATTTTATATCGCCCTGTAAGATTTTCTGAAGAGGGCCGTTATTTCATATTCGTAAATAAAGTCTCTCGACTACCATTTTAGCACAGCTCCGGTGTCGGCGCTTGTCGCCATTGTGGCGTACTTTGCGAGGTAGCCGGTTGTAATCCGCGGAGCCGGCGCCTGCCAGCCTTTTTTACGCTCGGCTAATTCATCATCGGTTAGTTTTGCATTTATAGTTCTGCCTGGAATATCGATTTCTATTATGTCGCCGTCCTTTAGTAATCCAATGGGCCCGCCGACCGCCGCTTCCGGGCTGATGTGTCCGATGCAGGCGCCGCGTGTCCCGCCGGAGAACCTGCCGTCGGTTATCAGGGCGACCGATTCGCCGAGTCCCGCGCCCATAATGTAGCTTGTGGGCCCGAGCATCTCCTGCATTCCCGGGCCGCCCTTTGGCCCTTCATTACGAATAACAACCACGTCGCCGGCCTTGACTTTTCCTGCGAGAATTCCCTCACAGGAGTCTTCCTGGCTCTCGAAGATAATTGCCGGGCCGCTGTGTTTTAGCATTGATTCAGCCACGCCGGCGCTCTTGATTACAGCGCCATTCGGCGCCAAATTACCCCTCAGAATAGCCAGGCCTCCCTTTTGTGAATAAGGATTGTCAATAGTATGGATGCAGTCGTGATTTTCAATCTCGGCCTGTGCTATATTCTCGCCTATCGTTTTGCCGGTTACCGTAAGGCAGTCGGTATTGACAAGGCCGGGGATTTTACTCATTTCCTTTAGTATGGCGCTTATTCCGCCGGCGTCGTCGACGTCCTCGACATGCAAGCTGCTCGATGGCGAGACCTTACAGATATTAGGACACTTGGCACTAATTGCGTTTATTCGTTCCAATTCGTATTTTATGCCCGCCTCGTTTGCCACCGCCAGGGTGTGCAAAACGGTATTGGTCGAGCCTCCCATTGCCATATCGAGAACGAAGGCGTTGTCTATGGATTTTTCAGTGATTATTTGGCTCGGCCTGATATCTTTTTCGACGAGTTGCATAATCTGCCTGCCGGCTGTCTTGTAAAGCTGGTCTCTTTTCGGGTCAACGGCGACGATTGTGCCGTTGCCGGGAAGTGCCATCCCAATCGCCTCACACAGGCAGTTCATCGAGTTGGCGGTAAACATACCAGAACAGCTTCCCACGGTCGGGCAGCCCGTACACTCCAGTTCTTTTAATGTCTCCTCGTCGATATCGCCCTTATTAAACGCTGCAACGCCTTCGAATATACTGATAAGGTCAACGGTTCTGCCGTCTTTTGTTTTGCCTGCCTTCATCGGCCCGCCCGAAACGAATATGGTCGGGATATCCAGCCTGACGGCCGCCATCAGCATTCCCGGTATTATTTTGTCGCAGTTCGGGATACAGACCAGCCCGTCAAGGCAGTGGGCTCGAACCATCGTCTCGACGGAGTCGGCGATGATTTCTCGTGAGGCCAGCGAGTATTTCATCCCGGTATGTCCCATCGCGACGCCGTCGCAGACGGCGATTGTATTAAATTCGAACGGCACACCGCCGGCCGCGCGCACGGCCTCCTTAACGACCTCAGCCACTCGGTGTAGATGTTTATGGCCGGGCACTATATCACAATAGCTGTTGGCAATGCCGACAAACGGCTTCTTAAAATCCTCATCGGTCAGCCCCACGGCCCGCAGCAGCCCTCTGTGCGGCGCTCTTTGAAAGCCTTTTTTTACCTCGTCGCTATTCATAATTACCTGCTCCAAAACAAAACATTGTCATCCCTAAGGGATCTTTAATTTACAATTTACCTATCATCAAATATGCTGCTGCCTGTCCTGAGCCCCGATAGAATCGGTGTACTGAGCTTGTCGAAGTAGCCGAAGGGCCTGCGGTTTGGAATATCAAACGCACTGGTCTTCAAAAAAATTTTTAGGCAACTCATCCCATGTTCGACCATCTAGAGTTCGTCCGTTTTTCTTTTTATTCACCCCACCCCATTGTTTGAAGAAAAAGGAGACATTTTGTTTTTTGCATTGCTTTCTTACATTCCTCACCCAGCTTGCTTTTATTGGTCTTGCTTTAGGTCCCGATTCCCCTCCCACGATAACCCAATCAATGCCCTCGAGATTTAAAACTCCAACATCATCTAACAATGGCTCCAGAGATAAGAATTTGATGGAAGCATCGGTCCTGCGTAAAGAATTAATTCTTTCCTTATAATCCGAATTTTCAACTGTTACCCCCATCCATATATTATTACTCCACGGTAACGAAGAAGATAAGTCCTCTAAATGCGTAGCCCGTTTAGTTAAAATTTGAAACTTATGCTGCGAGGCCTTGTTCATTGTGTCAAAAGTTTTCAAAATAAAAACTTTTGGCACCTGCTTATGGAAAAGGTCACTCATTGAATTGACAAATATCATTTGAGGCCTCTTCCAGTGTAAAGGCAAATCAAGAACATGATTATGGCAGGTTAGTTTGAAACCGTTGCGATAATTAAACTGCCCCATTGCCTGCAATCTTTTTGCCATCCTTTCTGCATAGCAATTCTTGCACCCTGTGCTTATTTTTGTACACCCGGTTACAGGATTCCAGGTCGATTCGGTCCATTCTATCGCAGATTTACTTGCCATTATATTCCTTTGTTTTTATATTTTTCAAAAATTTGTTTCGCTATTTTATAACCTGTTTCTTTAGGTGAAGCAAAAAAAAGATAATAAACAATTGCCCCTGTAGTATTTCTCATTGGTATGGGTTCTGGCACATAATTAAATCCTGCTTTTGTTTTTAATCTTTTACGAAAAGTTTCTGCTATTGTTCTATTAGATGTTTTTTCTTCAAATGTATCAAATAATCCCTGTTGCTTTGCATATGCAGCATCACGCCAGCTTTCATCTCCCCAGAATGCATTCATTCTGTCTTTCTGCCTTGGGGCCACCTTACTTGGGTCATTCCAAAGGACATTCATATTCATATCCATTAAAGGAAAGTTAAGAAACATATCAATTGTTTTAGACTTTCCAGCTTTATAAATCACTTCCCAGTTTAAATGAAGTCCGTATGGATCAAGAACACAAAGTGCTCGATTGTAATCTTCATATTTGACAAGAGGAAATATTTTTTCGATTAATATTTTGTTGCAATCCCCTTCATGCACATGCACTTTAGGATTATCTTTGCTTGTTTCCTTAAGCCATTTTGCTTTGTCACCATCAAGGTCTATAAAGTGATACTCACCAAATGGATGTTTTACATTCAATGCATTTGTTGGGCTACCAGGAATTAATTCTTTTGTATCTTTCGAAATATGATAGCCAGCACCTGCAAATCCGTCAATATAGTAATAATTCTTAATATAGGATTGCTTGTTCATTATTATTGAGTAAGCAAGGGAATATTCTTTGATAATGTCCAATTTAACTTCTGACCAATAACCTACTTCATCTAATTTTATTTCGTCCATAAAATGCGCGCCATCCTACTAAACTATTCTCCTTGGTTATGAAAATGAAAAAAGGAGTACTTGTATTTGCCACCTTTTTCTGTGGGGTCGATAATGTAAACTAATCTCTTCAGAGGATTTTTTGTATCGGAGAACCACCAAGTGATTCTTCTGGTTTTATCAGAAAAATCTCCTCTGTGTATCCAAAAAACTTTAGAGGCCTTCTCTGTTCTTAAGTCAAACTGTTCTGCCAAAGCTCCTGCTATTAAATCAGGTATTGCCAAAAAATCTTCAATCTGTCTTGAGCCATCATCGCAACGACTTGTACCACATCGACAGTGTCCCAGATTAAAACTTAAGTATCCGCTAGAAATCCAAGAAAATAAGTTGGTGAGTTCGTATATTCTTTCGTTGTTAGCCGCAATATCATCTTCATCTGTAAACCAAATTACATTTTGCCCCTCTCTTGCACAACCAGCTAACAGAAAACCAAAGAAGTGGATAATTATGAATGCTTTTCGTAATACATCAGTCTTCCATTTCTTATAAGCATAAAAATCGGGATTGTTTAAGTCTAATGGTACCGTATCTGAAAAAAGAGAATTGCATTTTTTATTAATAGCAATCGAGAATGACAGGCCATTAATTGAATTTGCCGCTTCAAGTAAAGGTTCAAGCGCACGACGCCTTTGATTGTCGCCAAGTCGCTTGAAAGACATACGCCTTTTATCGGAAAAAAAATTCCGCCTAATAGATAATCGTTTAGGTTCCCATTTAGACAAACTATCAAGAGAGGTAACAAGAAATGAATATACTGAGTATTTATTTGTATTCTTTTCTCCACTATAGTCTGAACCTAATAATAGAGTTGAGGCGCTAGAAAGATCTGGAAGTCCATCCTCATGTTCACAAGCAAACTTTGAAATGTCACTGTCTAAAAAATGGAAAAAAGTGTTTCTTGATTTGGGAACACTACGCCAATTCAATTTCATTACTCCATATTTTTTTTATAAAAACTATCAATCGCCACATAAAAACAGGCTTATACAATTATACCCACAAAACCCGATATTGAAAAACACAAATTTGTCTTTTTGCTTGCTTTGCATCCTCCAGTTCGGATTTAATTTACTTACTGCGTCCTGATTCATCGGGACTGCGTAATACTGGAAGTGCCTCATCGCGGCTTCAGGATGCAAAAGCAATTAAAAAATCCAAAGAATTTCACGGGCACAAAACCCGATTTAAGGCTAAACTTAGAGCTTCTGGCAAAATGAATTGTCGCACCGAGAGCGAGCATTTTTTTGCCTCGGCAAGGCGGCAGGGACAAAATCGCCGCAGGTGTAGCCAAAGCTACTTCGAGGACGATTTTGGCTCGACAACGCAGCCGAGCAGAAAAAAAGCCGCTCGAATGCAAAGGCATTTTGTCAGACGCTCTTATGTTTTTGAACGGTTTTGGCAGTATGGATTTGGAAAAATTACTTGGTAAAAGTTTTGATTGCCAGTGCGGCAGACGGCATCAGGCCGGCGTGCGCGAGTTTGTTTACGAACAGGACGCTATCGGCAGGTTAGGCCGGATTCTAAAAAATTATTCGAAAGAGCGCCGAATACAAATAGTCGCGGACGAAAGAACCTGGGAAGTCGCCGGCAAAGCTGCGCAGCAGGCGCTCAAGGACGACGGCTGGGATATTAAAACAGCTATTGTGCCCGACCGCGAAGGCAAAGGGCCTGTCTGCGATAGTGCAACACTGCAAGAGCTTGAAAATTTTCTGGAACCAAAGCGTTTTCTTTTAGCGGTAGGCAGCGGCGTAATAAATGATTTAACGAAGTGGGCCGCGTTTGAAAAAGAAACAAGCTACGCAGTAGTCGCGACCGCTGCATCGATGAACGGTTACGCGGCCGCGAACGTCGCGCCGATAATCGATGGCGTTAAAAAATTAATTCGGGCAAGACCGCCGCTAATTGTTATAGCCGAGCCGGGCATTATTGAAAACGCGCCGTTCGAATTAACAACGGCCGGCTTCGCAGACGCTATCGCCAAGACCCAGAGCATAGCGGATTGGCGGATGAATTATTTTATTTTCAATGAATATTTCTGCCCGCTGTGCAGCAAGTTAATGACCGGGCCGGACGAATATTTTACCGAACACCCGGAGAAACTAAAGGCCCGCGAAAGCAAAGCAATCTCGTCACTTTTCAAAACACTTTTCTATTCCGGCGTGGCAATGACACTCGCCGGCTCGAGCGCGCCGGCAAGCGGAGGGGAACATCTACTCAGCCATACTCTTGATATGATGGCCCGGCTTGACCTCGATGAGTCGGGGACTGAGCTGCACGGCAGGCAGGTTGGATTAGGTACAATTCTCTCGGCGGCGGTTTATGAAAGGCTTAGTGAAATTGAAAAGCCTGATTTTGTCCCGGTGCCTAAAGAGATTGATAAAAAATTCTGGGGTCGAACTGCAGATGCTGTGACGGAGGAATACTCGAAAAAAACGGCAAAGTTTGATATTATACGGCAAAGGCTTTCGGAGCAGGGCCGGTGGCGAAAGCTTTTGGAATTAGTCAGGCCCGGCATAAGAACCGCCGGCCAGGTAAAACAGCTTCTAAAAAGGGCCGGTGCGGCCGGCACCATCAATGAGCTTGGATTCTCGCGCCAGCGGATACGTCAAGCGGTGCTGCATATGCACGAAATCCGGGCCAGATTTACTGTGATAGACCTTGCCTGGACGACCGGTATTCTGCCCGGCCGATGCGACGAGTTAATTGACCAGTGGCTGCTTTGAGCAAGTTTAATTTTCTATAAGGTTTTTACTGTCGAATTTTAGGAGACAAGACAAATGGATTATCGCAGAATTGTGCCGTGCTTGGACACAAAAGATGGCAGGCTGGTAAAGGGTGTTAACTTCGTAAACCTGAAGGATGTCGGCGACCCAGCGGAAAATGCGGAAGTTTACAGTAAAGCAGGGGCGGACGAATTGGTGTTCCTGGATATTACCGCGACGGTGGAAAACAGAGATACCCTGATTGATGTTGTAAAGAGGACGGTGGAGCGCATAACCATTCCGCTGACAGTCGGCGGAGGCATCAGGAGTACGAACGATATTGAGAAGATGCTGCAGGTCGGCGTATCGAAGGTTTCCATCAATACCGCCGCGGTCAATAGGCCGGAGCTCGTTGAGGAAGCGGCCAAACAGTTCGGAAACGATAAAATTGTTATCGCCATTGATACACGCAAAAGCTCGCAGGTTCCCTCTGGCTTTGAGGTAATGGTGGCCGGCGGCACAAAGCCGACCGGTATTGATGCGGTCGAGTGGGCCAAGCAGGCAGAAGCGATGGGGGCGGCAGCGATTCTTCCGACAAGCATGGATACCGACGGCGTCCAGCAGGGCTATGATATACCGATGACACGTGCAATAGCAGATGCCGTATCTCTGCCGGTAATTGCTTCGGGTGGTGCAGGCAGCCTGGAGGACCTTTATGAAGCTATTGTCGAGGGACATGCCGATGCCGTGCTGGTGGCATCGATTGTGCACTTCGGCAAGTACAGTATCGAAGAGATGAAAAAATACCTTGCACAGCGCGGCATTCCGGTCCGGCTGTAGCCACAGAAAAGGCAGGTAAGCTGCGATTTTGGATGTGTTAAAAGAAGTTTGAAAAATGGTTGTTTTTGTCCGGCAAGGCTATATAATCATTGTGGCTTATGTCCGTTTGGCGAGTGAGTAAAGCTTACACGATAAAATTTTAGCAAAGGAGGTTGTTATGTCGGCGAGAATGCTTATAGGTATTGCCGTTTGTGGTATTTTTCTTTTAATTTCAGGGGCAGGCTGTGAACCGTCGGTCGAAAAGCCGGCCTTTGAGCCAAAAGCTGGAGAAGAAAAACCTCGATTCAAGCCTGCAGTGAAATCGGCGGAACCGGCAGTTTTGGCACTGAAGTTTGCGGAAGGTGATATAAACAGGTATAAATCAGCGAGCGGAACGAGTAAGGATTATAGTTATGAACAACCTTCCAAGCAGGAGAGCAAAAATGAACATTCGGGGGTGCAGACGGAGGTTATTTTTACCCAGCAGATTAAGCATGTTGGAGAAGACGGTAGTGCAATAGCTGAAATTAAGATTGAAGGTCTGAAGTATTATTCCATGGTTTCGAAGGAAGTGAAGTTTGATTTCGACAGTTCCAGAACGGGCTCCGGCAGTGAGCCATTGGCGAGATTGATAGGACAAAACTACACGATAAGAATGTTGCCGGATGGGACGGTGAAGTTGGTCGATGCTGCAAAGGCTCGGACGGTAGTACGGGAAGGTTTGGCTGCCAAAATTGCGGAACGTCTCCTCGGCGAGAAATTGGTGGAGGCCCGACATTCAATACCGGCTCTCTTAGGAAGGTCAGAGACATCTGTTAAGAGCGGACAACAGTGGAGTGTAATCGAGAAGGGTCCTGAGGGCATGCTGCAGGCTAGGGAATATAACAAAGCTTACAGGTTCGCCGATATCAAGCAAGAAAAGGGCCAGCGTATTGCTGTGGTGCGGATGCAGGCTAATGATGTTAAAATGATGGACAAAGACGGAAAATCAGTGAATTTCTTTAAGGATATATTCAAAGGTGCAGAGAACTACACGGGCCAGGGCGAGCTTATTTTCAACCTTGATACCGGGAAAGTTAACAAGTCCAGTGAGAAGCTGGAAGCTTCCTGGATGGCAACAGACCCGGATTATGATGAAGAAGGTGGAGCGGGGCCGGATGTGCTCCTGATGAGCTTTACTCAAAGTCGTAGTTTTGAAAGGCTTAATTAAGCAATTTTAACGCTCGGCTGCTTATACTTCAGGGAGCCTTACGTTATTATTCAGCTTTGCTCGAAGCGGCAATCTACGGCAAAGAAGCCGTAGATTGTCTTGTTTCAGCCCTCCGCAGTAACGGTTCTAATGCCGCGGAGGACAGGTTACAAGCAGGGGCATTCATCGAGGGACCTGTGAACGGCTGTCGAGTCTCATAAATGAGGGTAATTTTTTATTAAACACAAGAAATTAAAGGAGTAACTTTTGAGAACACGGAGTGAATTTATTTGTCTTTGGTTTTTACTCTTTTTATTCATCGGCTGTGAGGGTTCGCAGGATAGAATTCGGCCGTCGGCGGGCCGGGGCAGCAGAGAGCTGCTGAGTGTAGATTTCAAGCAGGATAAGACATTACGGTACAAGTTCGTCTCGAAGCGGAAGATAAACGTAAATTTCGGTTCGAATCCGGGGAAAAATGAAGACGTCGTGCAAACAATAAGTGAGACGATGCAATTGGTATTCGAATACACACCGCTTGAGGTGGATTCTCTCGGCCTTGCAAATATACAGGCCGTGTGTGAATCGGCGGAGGTAAAACGAACTTCGTCGTCTCGCGCAAAGCGGCAAAAAGATGCCGTCGAGGCCCTGAAAGGCAAAAGTTTCAAGCTTCAGGTTTCACCTTCGGGCTTGCTGGCGGACAAATCACGGCTTCGGCAGGTGATTCTGGAGCTTGGCGAACAGGCATTCAGCGTGGGTAAGAGAAGGATTAAAAACCCGGATATGATTTTCGATTTTATTGCAACGCAATGGTTTTTGTGGGATTCAATATCAAGCATAAAGAGCCCCTCGAAGGGAGTGGCGGTTGGTGATAGCTGGAATTCAAGGTTGCTGATACCTCTGCCGATACCGATGCGCGCCGAACGGGAGGTTATATACAACCTCGATGAAGTTCGCCGGACGAAGACAGGACGTCTGGCGGTGATAAAAAGCAGTTACTCGGCCTCTGATTCGGTCGAAGGTGATTGGCCGATGCCTTATGGAGGAAGGTTCCAGATGCGCGGTATGTTTGGCTTTTTCCGGGGATATAAGATTTTGGGTTTGTCCGGCGAGGGGACTGAGCTGTTCAATATTGATGCGGGTGTTCTCGAACAGGCCAGGCAGAAATATCAGGTTGATATTGATGCCGTTATACCGTTTGGCCTGGGGCAGTCGAAGGATGAGGAACCTCAGCCCAATATAACTATCACGCAGGAGATTATAACCCAGCTTTTGAATAAAGAGGTCTTGCTTCAGCCGTGATTGAGTCTGAAAGCAAATGAATAAGTAACGGAGACAGCAGAGCATTGAATCAGGATAATCTATGGGCACCCTGGCGGATGCCGTATATAAGGGCTCTTGGGGGAAATGAGGGTTGTTTTATCTGCCGGAAATTGGAAACGCCGACGGACGATGCCGAGGATTTGGTACTATGGCGAACCGAGAAAAGCATCGTAATGTTGAATCGTTTTCCTTATAATAATGGGCACCTGCTGATAGCGCCGGCACGGCATATAGCCGAGCTTGAGCAGACCAGTGAGCAGGAGCTTCTGGAACTAAGCAAGCTCATCATAGAAAGCCAGAAGGCCTTACGGCTGGCGATTGAGCCGCAGGGCTTTAACGTTGGGATGAATTTCGGTCAATGTGCCGGGGCGGGTCTGCCGGGCCATCTTCACATCCATGTTGTTCCACGCTGGCAGGGTGATACTAATTTTATGAGCGTTTGCAGCGAGACAAAGCTCATAAGTCAGAGCTTATCGGAGCTTCTCGAACTCTTGAAGCAAGTAAGTGCCGGGAACAATCTGCCAAACCTCGGCATCTAATACTGTTTCTGAAAATTTTTCACTTATTGTATAATCGTCGCTGGCCTGCCTCGGCGTAGTCCCATAGGGACGAAGACGGGTCATTGCGAGGACAAAGGCCGTGGCAATCTCAACAATTTTCCCCCATCTCCAAAATTTCTCTTTCACCGAAACGTCACGGTTCCATCCTCCGAAAACAATGGATCACCAGCTATGATAATCTCAAATGATGCCCTCGGTAGTTCCTCTTGCTCGACACCAGAAAATTGATTATTGATAAATCCGTAAATCCCCGTGCCAATTCTATAAGCAACTTCTGAGTCGTCCGGATTAAATAAAATCAAGACACCTGGACTGTGCTGATTAAGGGCTATTGTCAGCTCCCCATCCAACGAAAACCCGGCTTCTTTGAAAATACCATAAAGGTTCTCCGCTACTTTCAACCGAGTCAAGCTACCTGCATCAAATGTAATCTTGACTCTCGGACTCGCCGCCCTGTAGTTTCGGGTTATATTTGCCAACTCCGAAATTGTTCTTTCTCTTACATCCGGAGAAAGTGGCTTATACATATCGCGTGGTGGAGGCGCTTGAATGGCCTCCATATCTTCAGCAAGTTTAGCTACTGCCGCATCTGTCTCAAGCGCAGGGTATAACTGCTCTGCCTTCCTTCGGATAGGATCAAGTAACTCCTCGCAGTGAAGGTTCTCCTGATACGGCTCTGCATCACTTAATCTAAGCGCTGCAATCTTTTCGCGCAAGCTCTCGATGCTTGATCTGAATTCTACAATCTTTCCGCGCAAACTCTCGTTTTCTGCCTCAAGCCTGCGCACCGGCCCGTACTTGAAATAAAGCCACACAAATACAATCCCCGCAATGAGAAAAACCACCACGACCTTATACCCAAAACGTGGTTCGGCAAACCACTGACTCAATTTCCCAGGGTTCTTCGTCATTTCTGATTCCTGATATCACACCTTTACTATATCACTCCGAGTCACGAACCACATTTATTATCCTCCCAATTCTCACCAAACGCAAGCCGAAAAATTCCTGTTTTCCACCCGACATCGCAGCTGTTTAGCCCCCTGCACCGCAGGGGGTCTCTTTTTTGTTTCCCCGTCGCCGGAATGCTTACCCTGAGTTTGCCTGTGGGGAGCTATGTCGAACCATCGAATGGATTTATCTTCTCAAAACAGACAGCAGGTCCTGCGCTTCCTCCTTGGTGCCAAAAACAACAGGTATCAGGAAAATAAGTGTAAATGCAAGGCCGGTTAGAAAATAGAAAATACATCTAATGATGAGTCCAATCGAAAAGGGGCGTTCAGCATAAGAAAAGTAGTATCCATAGGTTATTATACCGATGAAGAACCAGGCCAGACAAATTCCCATCTGCTTCAAAACATAGTATCTGTGCCTTTTCAGGACGGATTTTTGCAGCGCAAAGCATAAACTTACTAACCCGCAGATAAGCATTGACATTATGAGAGCTTTTCGCATATACCAAAAATACAGTTTCCTGATAATGAAGGCCTCTGCTGGTTTCTCAGGCAGGTAGTAGGCAGTCACTTTTTTGCCGATAGGAAAATCTTCCAAAAATGCTTCTACGCCGGACCGCCGTCGAAAGCTGGTCTTTTTGCCTGAACAGGTAAGTTTATTGCTTATATATGTTTTCCCGTCTATTGTGTACTCAAAAGATATAACCGGAACATGACCGAATGAACGAGCCGAGTGACGAGGGCGGGGGGTCCTGAAAAATTCCAAAGTCGATTTTTTTATCTCTGCCTCGGTTGTTTTACAATAGGAGAAGGTCTGATGATGTGCATATGCCTTGTAAAAAAAATAACCCGACAGAGCAGCTAAAATGAAAACCACAACGTAGATTATTCCTATTATTTTAGCGGTGTCTTCTTCGGGTTTACCGAGTTTGTACGTTACCATTCATATTCCTGTTGATGTAAATATCTTATTTTCTCCGGAAGGTACGTGCAAAATTTTATCCTTAATTCTCACCAAAGGCAAGGGATAATCCCTGTTTTCCACCCACCATTATGTCCTTTCGGAAGAATTTAACTTTATTATTTAAAATTCCTTGTTCGATACCTGTCCTGAGTTTAATCGATGGATTCGATATTTGATTACTTTGTCATCCTGACCGCAGCGAAGGTTCTAAAATAATCATTCATCAATACCTGTCCTGAGCGGACCTGTACTGAGCTTGTCGAAGTAGTCGAAGGAATCATTCATCAATTTCTACATGTCATTGCGAGTTCGCCGAAGGCGGACGTGGCAATCTTCATAACCTTAAGCCCGCCGATTTACTCGGTGGGTTTCTTGGAAATCGTTTAGCCGTCGCCAGCCCGGCGACGTTTACTTGTCGAATGAGGCGACGAATTCAATTTGTTTAGCGTCCGCCGGCACGGCGGACTTCTTTATCGTTTGTCCCTGCGCTTAATCTTGATTGGATTTGGTGGTAGGTTGGATTGTTTAGCCGTCGCCAGCCTGCCCTGAGCGCAGTCGAACGGGTGCGACGGGGGCGGTTAGCCCACGGCATTGCCGTGGGTTTCTTTCTTTGTCTTACGTCTTGGGTCTTGTGTCTGGTGTCTTGCAGGGGGTCTCTTTCAAATCTGAAATCTTAAATAATCAATCGCTTTGCTGCCTGCGGCATCTGCTTACACTGTTTTTGGACCTTAATGTTTCTCTGCTTATTTCTCTGTCTTCTTTTCCTGGAGTTTTGCGGTCTTGTAAAGCTGGACCAGAGCATCATCGGAGCGAAGCCTGGCTTCGCACCAAGTTATAAAGGCGATAGCGAGTATAGCTAGTGGCAACCATATCTTCCAGCGTGACCGGTATTTGTACCAGACTATGCCTGCAATGATAAAAGAGTTAAAAAACGTTGCGCGCAGTAAGTAAACCCGCCGTTCAACGTTCTCCCATTGTCTGTAGGTTTCAGGATTATTCAGCATTATGTAGTAGTGATTCCTTTTAAGCGTTTCTTGCGTTTCTTTTGACGTGAGTTTGAGTGTAGAAGTCAAGCATCCTAAACTCCTGTCGAAAACAATGCCGAGTGTATAAGCCATGGCAAGGACTGAAAGAGCTACCACCGGAACCCAATCCTTCAGGTGTTTAAGGTGGACAAGGTTAGGTTTAAGCACTGGCCAGAGCAGCAAGGTAATCCATACCAATACCTGGAATCCGATTATTACGAGTTCAACTATTATCAGGGTTGTGCCCACGTTTTACCTCAACTCCTTCTATATCGCATTTTATTTTCCTCGCCACACATTAACAAAACCGTCCGCCCACGTCAACAAATATGGTATTTTCCTCTTAATCTCGATGCTTTTGCTGCCTGCGGCTTGCCCGCCGTAGGAGGGTACGAGATGCGAGATACAGGGTTGGGCGGCTTGTTTTGGCCCGAGCGGGCTGGTTTTTGTGGAAAAGACGTTACAAATACGGTATAAGAATAAACAGCAGGCCTGTCCTGAGTGAAATCGAAGGTTTGACCGAGTATGTTAATCTGGTTTATGGGAGTAAATATGGACATCTTAAGCTTTGTTATCAAAAATATTCAAGACAGGTTTGATATTCTATTAAAAATAAGACTCAGCGGCGTAGCTAAGCAGGAATATGCAAGGTTATCTGGGAAATCCTATTTATATGGGAAAGGGAAATATTATGAAAAAGGTCATTGTGGTATCGATGTTGTTTTATGTTCTTGTAGGATGCTCCCAAAATGAGAGTCGTGATGTGTTACATGAAAACAGCGTCGGAGAAGTTGAATCTCTATCCGGTAAGCAGAACGAACTGAGTTTGTTTGAAGTAAACCATCGGTTAGTAGATAGATTGAAGGAGTATTCTCCAGGTGTAACCACCGAACGAGAGTTCTTGAATGATGGGTGGCTGAAAAGGATGGGCACCGATAGAATTGGTGCGATTGCGAAGGACTTTGACGAAAGCATGGGGATTAAGCAATATACGCTTGCCACGATGCCGGAGGGCGCTAGGGCTAATCCCGGTCTTCAAGAGATGTTCGCTAGAGTTATTAAAGACGATAATGTCTCTATGCCCTTTGGTTCTTTCACAGGAAGAACAGAAACGGGGAGACGGATAAAACCCACCCGTATTTGTGAGGTTAACTTCAAAGATGGCGTCTTCGTTTCACTTGAGTGGTACGAAGCGGCAACAATCTTTGGCGTCAACCCGACAAAATAGAGACCTTTTATGTAATTGTACCGTCAATCCAATTTTCTGATTAAGCGGCATACAAACTAAACCAGCTTAGTCTTTTTCGTTGGGATGCTGGTAACGGTATTGAAAGCCTGACAAGTTCAGGGTATGCGAATGGCATAAACAACAACGGCGAAATAGCGGGTACTCTTGCCGGCGGTGGTTACACATGGGCCTTTATTTGGGATGAAGACAACGGATTCAACACTTTTGGTACTATTGGTAGTCGTGCAAATGGAATAAATGATTCAGGGCAAGTGGTTGGCTATATCGACAGTAGTTTAATAGGGAAATCCGCTTTAATAGCTCTCGGCAGAGGGATGAGCGATGGTTTAAGAAGTACATGCTACCAAAATATTCTTCTCCTGTTGGTGGAGAGAACACGCAATCCATTTTTCTATCGCCATCTGACTGTTATGCCCTGCGGGAAGCGCAATCTGGCGTGCTAAATACTAACAACTAAATACTATTCACTCCCTCTCAACTGGCGAGATACGAACCACGAGCGACGAAATACGAAAACATCGCGGCCTCAGGCGGTACCGCTCAAAAATGGTTAGCCCCCAACCCTGTCCTGAGCACGGTCGAAGGATTTACGTTGGGGGTTGCTTTCTGCCCTGCACTGTAGGGGGTTTCTTGGTGTTGGTTAGCTCTGCCGCTCGCGACGGGGGTCGTTTAACCGTCACCGGCCTGTCCTGAGCTTGCCTGTGGTGAGCTATGTCGAACCATCGAACGGGTCCGGCAACGAAATTTATCGCGCGGATTAAATCGTAAATAATAAATATTAAATAATAAATCGACTTGCTGCCTGCGGTTCGAAAATTTATTTTTTGCACGCTTTCAGCATGCCATTTTTTGTTTTCTCATCGCGGCCTCCGGCAGCAGCTATTTTAATCAAGGTTATTCCAATGGACATGTAACAGTAACATATCTATTGATGATTCGGGATTGCCAGTAGCCATTTTGCCATCCTCTGTCTTTGCTACACAGTGATAACGGAGTTGTGGATTCACATCTGGACCAGCATCAAAAATAGATACTTCGACTGTTTGGGTTCTTCCGTTCTTGTCTGTACGGATACATTCAAAGTTAGTCTTATGGTACACCTCGAAAAAATTTGCGCGTTTTTTTAATTCAGAAATCACTTCTCCTGTATTCATTTTGGTTTCCTTACTTAAAATGATTGCAGACTAGCGCTATCAAGTAGGCTTACTCGGATTCATATAAGTTTTCTCGATATGTTCATCCGGGATGGCATCTATGAAACGAGACCTACGGAACTGATAGGAGTCCTCTATGAAAGTAATACTTGCTGGCCGTTTTCTAGCACTAAATAAGTGCAGTTCTTTTTTGGCTCGTGTCATTGCCACGAATAGCAAGCGACTTTCTTCTTCAATATTCACGTCAGATGATGGGAATAGGCGTTCAGAAAGACCTACCACGAACACAACATCACCTTCAAGCCCTTTTGAACTCGGTCTATTATAAACGTTTACTGGTTTATAAGAACCGGCTTCGCTGCCACCAAATAAGTCATATATCCATTCTCTGACTTCCGCTATGAGTCCGTTTGGATTCTCTCCTGGTGCAACAAGGGCACCACTTTTTCCGAGGAAATCTGAAATGGCTAATCGACTCCCTCCCTTTTCGAGCATCAAAAACTTAATTCCCTCAAGGCGCCCTAGGAGTTTAGTCAAATATCCATTTCCATCATACTGCTCAGCCTTTTCTGACATTACCGAAAACAATGAATGTTCCTTGTCCACGTTTTCCCATAGACTCGCAATTAATTTTGAAGCAGCCTTTCTTTTCGTAGTAATAAGGTTATCGCTTGTTTCCATCTGCCTTGTTAATTGGTCGTCACTGTGTATGATCAAGTCGATTAGATAGCGAAGATTTAAATTATCCTCTGGATTCTCAATCCAATCACTTATCGCTGTAAAGCGAGCCAAGCCTTTGTCATTAATCTTCGCCTTGTACTTATAATCTATCTGTGCTTTTACAAAAGCGTGTTTTAAGCAGGATAAATATCTGCTATTCGGTATAATTACTATCACTTCATCACCGGCTTTGATCCTTTCTTTAGCCAGTTTTGCAATCAACCACGCTTCATACTCATGTTGCGGAACGTCATAAAAAAAGATTTTCTTATTTGCTTTGATATCTTTACTAAAAATTGGTTCAGGTTTGGGTATACTATGGCTATAGAATTGTGCAACCACAGCCCTAGCACCTTTAAGGATGTGCTCAGGGCAACGCCAACTTTTAGACAGTCGACCTAGCTTCGTCTCCGTACCAAAGAATTTTTCGAAATCCCTTATATACTTCGGCGTTCCCCCTCGAAATGAATATATACTTTGGTCGTCATCACCAACTACAAATAATCCTTCAGTCTGGCCTTTTGTTAACAACTGTATAAGTTCACACTGAGCTTGATTTATATCTTGGTATTCATCAACTAACAAATATTTTGTTTTACTTTGCCAGCTACTTAGCAAGTTGCTATCACGAAGTAATTCGCACGCTAAGAAAATTTGATCATCGTAGTCCACGCACGAACATTTGCGCAATATACTTTTGTATTTTGAGCATATATTACATTTATCTGAGTCCAAATTTTCCTGACAATTACCGTGGGCACGACACGTGCCTGTAGTCTTTGCTTTGGTAAGTTCACAATCAGCTATATTAGCAGCGTCTCTAAGTAAAACAGGTTTAATGTTACTAGTAGTCTGTCACATCTAAATTACTGGGTATAGTTTTTTCAATTTTACACGAGCGTCTGCAGTGGCAAATTGCCAATCAACAGTGGCATCCGCTTCATTACGTTGCCGCTCCCAAGCTGAAACT
>Ga0315543_1000892_pt1 | contig 34289 bp, 40 predicted proteins | sample SalMarSW160210MG_2_FD_203098 | JGI IMG/M metagenome (GOLD analysis project Ga0315543, IMG submission 203098) | Salt marsh sediment microbial communities from the Plum Island Ecosystem LTER, Massachusetts, United States - Salt Marsh Sediment SW1601-210 ...
TTTTTATGGTAATGACTTTTTTTATCATAATATCCTTTGCCAAAAGTTCTGACATCCTAAACTCCTATCATATCTATTTTACTAAATTAAATCATCTTTAAATTTTATTCTCTCAATCTCTAAAAAAACTTTCTTAATGCCCTCGAGAAGATCCGTTGCTATAAGTGATGTTCTGCTGGTTTCTTTTACCATAATATCTGCCGCGAGTCCATGAATAAATACTCCACATACAGCACTTTCCATAAGCCCCATCCCCTGACACAGCAGTGAGCCTATAATTCCAGTCAGTATATCTCCAGTACCAGCCGATGCCAGCCCCCAGTTCCCAGTAGGATTGATAAATGTGGTATTTTTATAATCGGAAATTATAGTTCCGGCTCCTTTAAGTACAGATATTAGTTTATACTTCTTTGCAGCTTTTAGATTTATTTTTATTCTATCTTCCAATTTGATCTTATTGATGCCCATTATTGATGATAATTCACCCGGGTGGGGGGTCATTATGACATTTGTCAGATCAAAATTTTCGATGCTTCCAACATCTCTCAGCCCGTAAAGTGCATATAGACCATCCGCATCCAGCACAACCGGCTTCTCTGTCTTTCTTAACAATTCCCTGACGAGGCAAATAGTGCTTGGATTTCTTGAAAGTCCCGGCCCCACTGCCAGAGCATCAAATCTATTACTCAGCTTCAATATTTCTTCAAGACTGTTCATATGAATGGAGACATCATCTGTCTGTTCCACCGGATGAGTGATTACTTCTGTTAATTTTTGTTCAAAGATGCTGCCCAGTTCCCAGGGGCAAACCAGAGTCACAAGCCCGGCTCCTGACCTTAGAGCTCCCATGCATGTCATCGAAGCTGCTCCGGTCAGTCCTAATGAACCTGCTATTACCATCAGACTTCCAACTTTATGTTTATACGTCCAGGGCTCCTTGGTAGGTATATTTTTAGATACCCACTGAAAATCAGGTTCAAAAATCTTTTCGTACCTGGCGAAATATTCTTCCGGGATACCAATATCTATAACTTTAACATCTCCTGAAAAGTATGCTCCCGGGTAATTTACCAGCCCTATTTTTTTACAACCCATAGTTATGGTTTTATCTGCTTTCACTGCTGTCCCCAGGATTTTTCCATTATCGGAATCTACTCCAGAAGGTAAATCAATAGAATAAATTGTTTTGTTTTCACTTTTTTGCTTAATAGAATTTATGGCCTTGATCACTTCCTCTGCCGGCCCGTAAATATTTTTGCCATGCAGACCGGTCCCAAATAAAGCATCTAAAATAAAATCTGCCTTTTCCAGCTCTTGTTCAAACAAAAAACTAATTTCTTTATCTTCTAAATTTAAATAATATATATTGATATTCTTAATTGACTTAAGTTTTTTAAAATAAAACATGCTGTCGGGACTCAATTTCTCCAAAGGGGATATATAAAAAACAGATATGCTCATCCCATAGAGCGCCAGACTCATAGCAGCAACAAATCCATCGCCGCCGTTATTGCCGCTCCCGCATACTATCAGACCGCGTGCTGCTCTCTTTAGATTCTTGTTCTCAAAATCACTTATTATTTCTTTTGATGTTCCTTCGCCTGCATTTTTCATAAGCATTTTTGAGTCAATGCCGCTGCCGATAGCTTCTCTGTCAATCTCAGCTACCCTGCTTCCTTTTAGAACTCTGTTTAATATCATATCTTTTAAACTTTTGATTAACTTTATTTATAATATATTTTTAAGTTTATTATAACAAAAAGTATCCTCTACTATAATATTATTAAAAAAAATGATTTCCTAAAAATGCAGATTATATTATTGCCACCGCATAGGCTACTGCAAATCTTTCCGTTGCCGAAACCGATATCTTTATTTCTTTTATTTTAAGCTTTTTACTGAACAGGTGAGTTTTTCCGTATAATTTTATATAGGGAGCTCCGGTATCAGTATTTACCAGCTCAATTTCATTAAGGGAAATATTCCTGCTCACTCCTTCAGCCAGTGACTTTGCAACAGCCTCTTTAGCTGCAAAACGGGCAGCAAAACTTGGATATCTGCCTCTATTTTTTTTCCTGCAGTAATTTACTTCATTTTCAGTATAAACCCTGTTTAAAAATCCCGAATTCTTTTCAATAGCAGATTTAATTCTCTCTACTTCAATTATATCAGCCCCGACTCCGAATATTTCCATAACCTTTTACTCCACCGTTACGCTTTTTGCCAGATTTCTCGGCTGATCTACGTTTCTGCCCAGATTCTTAGCTATATAATAAGAATACAGCTGAACCGGTATAATGGTCAGGATAGCATATAGTTCTTCCAGAGTTTTAGGAATCTTAAAGACATAGTCAGCAGTTTTTTCTGTTTTTTTATCGCCTTCGGTTACTATGCAAAATATTGTTGCTTTCCTTGCCTTTACTTCCTGTATATTACTAAGGATCTTTTCGTATACAGTATCTGCAGGCATTATGCCGACTACCACTGTCTTTTCATCTGTAAGGGCTATAGGCCCATGCTTCATCTCGCCAGCAGCATAACCTTCGGCATGAATATATGAAATCTCCTTGAGCTTTAAAGCTCCTTCCATTGCTGCCGGAAGGCCGAAAACTCTGCCTAAAAATAAAAAACAGGTATACTTATAGGTTTTATCAGCAATTTTCTTTAACTCATCCGCTCTATCCAGTATAGCCTGTATCTTATCGGGGATTATTTTCAATTCACTGATTATTTCTTTAAATTTGTTCTCACCTATATTCCCTTTTTTCCAGGCAAAGTACAGGCCTATAAGATACATGACTATAATCTGAGCAGTAAAAGTCTTGGTAGCGCAAACGCCTATTTCCGGGCCGGCATGAGTATATATTACAGAATCGGATTCCCTGGCCACCGTACTGCCTACAACATTGGTAACAGCTACTATTTTAGCCCCTCTTGATTTTGCTTCTCTTATTGCAGCCAGCGTATCAATGGTCTCTCCGGACTGGGTTATAGCTATAAACAAACAGTCCTCTTCTACCAGCGGACTCCTGTATCTGTATTCCGAGGACAGATCTACTTCAACCGGAATCTTTGCCCATCTTTCTATAACCTGCTTTCCAATCAAAGCAGCATGGTAAGATGTCCCGCAGGCTATGATCTGGATCTTTCTTAGTCTCCTGGCCTGCTTATCTGACAGATTAAGTTCATCAAAATTCAACTTCCCGTCTATAAGCCTGCCCCTCATAGTCTCTTCTACACCATAGGGCTGCTCAAAAATCTCCTTCAGCATAAAATCTTCATAGCCGCCCTTTTCAGCACTGACAATGTCCCAGTTGACTCTAAAGGGGACTCTTTTTACTTTTTTCCCCTCCCTATCAAAGATTTCTACCTTATCTCCGGTAAGCCTTACAGTCTCAAAATCATTTATTGTTATGAAATTTTTAGTATACTCCAGTACAGCAGGTATATCCGAGGCAAGGAAATTACCATTCTTTGATACTCCTATAACCAGAGGGCTGGTTATTCTTGCTCCTATTATCTCTTTAGGCTGGCTGGCAGAAATTGCTACAATAGTCCCGGATCCTCTTATTTTCTTTAAAAGTTTCTGCATTGCTGAAAGCAGATCCTTGTCATTATATTTCTCCAGCAGGTGAGGTAAAACTTCGGTATCAGTTTCTGATATGAATCTATGCCCCTCTTTTTTAAGTTCTTCTCTAAGCTCAGCATAATTCTCTATTATACCATTGTGAATCACCGCAATATTTCCACTACAGTCAAGATGTGGATGGGCATTTGCTTTATTTGGTTCACCATGTGTGGCCCATCTTGTGTGCCCAATACCACAGTTGCCGTCTATTTTTAAATTCTTTAACTCATCTTCCAGAATCCTTATTTTCCCCGCTTCTTTTACCACAACGATCTCCGGATTTGTCAAACCTGTATTTCTTCCCGTACCATTTGATATTACTGCAATACCGGCAGAATCATAACCCCTGTACTCCAATCGCTTAAGCCCGTTTATTAAAATATCTTTACATTTCATATTTCCGGTATATGCAACAATCCCGCACACTTAAATCCTCCAGAATATCAAAAAATAAATCTTATATTATTATACCTTATCCCTTTATATAACTCTTTTTAATGAAAGGTGAGGTCATGGATGATAACAGTCCGAAATAATCAAGATTAAAAGTAACTGTACCACCGGTTTCCGGTATTAAACAGCGGTCTTCTCTTTTTTTTAACTTATCTCTTTTTATACCTAAAATAGTATGATCGCTGCTCTGACCTATGATATATAGATCAGGATCACAGCAATAAATATTCCTGCTGCTGGCATCCTGCAGACCTAATGCCAGAATAATCTTATATACACCACTATCTTTTCTTTTTACCTCTATTATTTCCGCTTCAAGAATAAACGAATCCATAAAAGCTCCTTTTATCGGCTTATAATCTACAGTATTATGCCCCAGAAGTATAGCCTCTCCTACTCTTATCTGATTGATCCCTTCCGGAACTGACCCTTTTTCGATTAGATTCCAGATACTTGAATTCCCGCCGGATATAACAGGCATCACCCTGCCAGTAGCCCTGGCAACCTTTTCTTTTAAATCTATGAGCATTTTTAAACTATCCGGAGTAGGGCCCTTATTTGTATAACACCTTGCATTGGTACCGAGCCCGTATAATTCAATTGACTTAAATTTATTTACCACTGTTCTGCAGAAATCTATCACCTCTTCAGGAAGCAGGCCTTCTCTTTCGTCATCTGTCTCAACCATAACTATTATACGGTGCCTTTTCTTTTTTTCCCGGCAGAACCTGTCAATCTTTTCAATAACTTCTAACTGTGTGTTCAGACTGATATCACAGATCTCCATCAGGTCCTTGACTTCACTGAGCATGGGGCTCCGAAGCATTATAAGCTGTTGATTCCTCCCATAAAAGCTTCTTAATTTCTTAAGATTTTCAAGCCGGCTGTCTGCTAATATATTGACCCCTGATTTTTTTATTGCTTCTGCTATTTTTATATCTCCTAATACGCCCTTGGTAACACCGACCAGAGATATGCCTGACTGGGTGCATTTAAGGTTAATAATTTTGCTGTTATGGGAGATTTTTTTCAGATTTATTTTTAAACAAGGATAATTCATTAAGACAAGATCATTATCTCTTTGAAAACTGGGGTTTTTTTCTGGCTTTTTTTAGACCATATTTTTTTCTTTCCTTAACTCTGGAGTCGCGGGTCAAAAAGCCTTCCCTTTTTAGTATCGGCCTGTATTCTTCATTGATTTCTAATAAAGCTTTTGAAATACCATGGCGCAGCGCCCCTGCCTGTCCCGATATTCCTCCCCCTGATAGATCTGCAATAATATCATATGCATTCTCGGTATTGGTAAGCTTTAAAGGTTCCACTATAATAGTCACAAGAGCTTCTCTTTTAAAATAATCTTTAAAGTCTTTTGAATTTACTAAAATCTTCCCTTCTCCAGGAAATAATCTCACCCTTGCAACTGACTGTTTTCTTTTTCCTGTTGCACTGTAAACTACTTCTTTAGCCAAATTAATTCTCCTTTTTATAAATCAATTTTTTCAGGTTTTTGAGACTTATGGGGATTTTTATTACCCCTGTATATTTTTAACTTCTTTAGTATTTTTCTTCCCAGAATATTATGCGGAAGCATACCCCGCACTGCATTTCTAATGACAGTTTCAGGTGATTTTTTCATCATTTCATCCAAGCTGATAGACTTTAAATTTCCGATATATCCAGAATGCCTGTAATAAGTCTTACCTGCAAGCTTGTTTCCGGTTACTTTTACTTTATCTGCATTTATGACCACTACAAAATCGCCGCAATCCAGATGCGGTGTAAAAGTCGGTTTATTTTTGCCCCTTAATATTTTAGCTATTTCGGTACATAAGCGGCCCAGGTTTCTATCTTCTACATCTACTAAAAACCACTTTCTTTTAATTTCTTCCTTTTTTAAATTAAATGTTTTAAGACCTACTTTCACAATAACTTCCTCCGCTTATTAAAAATACTTTACTCCTGTAAGAAATAAACCTTTTGCCGGAACTATTTTACCCGCTAATTCTCGGCCCCTTTCCACAAGAGCTTTGCTTATACTTTGCAGATTTCTATCTCCATACCCTACTTCAAGTATAGTCCCTGCTATAATTCTGACCATATTATATAAAAAAGAATTTGCTGCTATTTTAAAAATAATCAGATCTTCTTTTGTTTTTTCTACCGTAAATCTGAATATCTTTCTGACGGTATTACCCTCCAGACAACTGGGACTGCAAAAAGACCCGAAATCCTTTAATCCTATAAACATCCTTGCAGCTTTTTTCATAGACCTGATGTTCAATTCTCTGGTCACAAGGATGCTGTACTTTTTTAAAAAAACACTATGGTATTTTTTATTTACCACAAAATAACTATATTCTCTCTCAACAGCACTTTTTCTGGCATCGAAACAAGGGCTTACTTTTTCAATTTTTTTTATAACTATATCATCAGGAAGTAGACTGTTGACAGACCACTGAAATCTGTAAATATCTAAATTGCTGCTCTCTTTAAAATTTAGTACCTGATATTTGGCATGAACTCCGGCATCTGTTCTTCCAGCATATTTAAAATCCACTTTCCTTTTTAAGACCTTCGAAAACACTTCTTCCAGCCTGCCCTGAATGGTATTAGTCCCACCCTTCTGTATCTGAAAACCGTTATAATTGGTCCCATCATATTCCAGCACAGCCATATAGTTATCCATGATTTTGTGCCCGATAATCTATAATTTTCAAATTAACATTATCCTTTAAACTTACTTTGTTACCAGTTCCATTATTACCAGTTGGGCTCCATCTCCACTTCTGTTCTTATATTTGATTATTCTTGTAAAGCCGCTTGATCTCTCATACATCCCTGGAGCTATTTCATTAAACAATTTCTGTACTGCCTCAGTGTTGCTTAATAGTCTAATACAGTTTCTTCTAGCTGACAGATTATCCTTTTTAGCCATATTTATTAATTTATCCACAAAACTCCTGAGATATTTTGCCTTCGCTATGGTGGTAGTAATCTTCCCATTTTGAAATAACGAAATAGCCAGATTTCTCATTATTGATTTTTGGTTACTGCTGCTTCCTCCAAATCTTCTGCCTTTTTTGGGTATTACCATATTTTAGCTCTCCTGTTTGCCGCTTTGCTTAAAGGATAATCCAAGTTCTCTTACTTTGTCTTTCACTTCCTGAATAGACTTCTGGCCAAAATTTCTAATATCAAGAAGCTCATCTTCAGTATATTCCAATAATTTCTCTACAGAATCGATACCTTCTCTCTTAAGGCAGTTATATGCCCTTACTGAAAGCTCTAATTCTTCTATAGAAGGATATTCCTGTTTTTTATCTTCTTCCTCAATTTCCTCAAATATAGGCTCGTCTTTATTCTCTTTATCAGACAGATCAATCAGAAGCGCCATATAATCATTTACTATCTTGGAGGCCTGACTTAAAGCATCTTCCGGTTTGACACTGCCGTTAGTTTTAATATTTATAGAGAGTCTGTCAAAGTTTGTCATCTGGCCGACTCTTGTATTCTCTACCTTAAATTGAACCAGCCTCACTGGTGAAAAAATGGTATCCAGCGGTATAACTCCCAGGGGCTCTCCTTCAACTAAATTTTCTTCTGCTGTTTTATGCCCTTTATCTTTTTCAATTCTTATCTCTGCCTTTAATTTTCCCTTTTTGGTCAGGGTACAAATATACGAATCCGGATTTACTATTTCAACATCAGAAGAAAGTTTTATATCAGAAGCTTTTACGCTTGCAGGTCCTTTTTTATCAAGTTTCAGAAGCACTGGTTCATCTCCCTCCATTTTAAAAACGACCCCTTTTAGATTGGCAATGAATTCTATCATATCTTCTTTCATTCCTTCTAAAGTTGAAAACTCGTGCATGGTTCCTTCAACTCTTATCCTTGTAATACCCACACCTTCTATAGATGAAAGCAAAACTCTCCTAATAGAATTACCTAAAGTGTGGCCAAAACCCCTTTCCAATGGTTCAATTATGAATTCACCGTAAAAATCATCTTTATGCTTAACACTTACATTAGGTTTATGCATCTTTAGCAATTTATTTCTACCTCCTAAAGAAAAGATACTTAAATTACTTAGAATAAAGCTCTACTATTACTTGTTCGTTAATAGAAACTTTTATCTCATCCCGCTCAGGATATCTTATAAGCTTACCCTTTAAATTATCCAAATTGACTTCTAACCACGCGGGCATGGTCAAACTGCTTCCGCTCTCCTTTGCTTCCAATATGGGCACTATTTCCTTACTTGACGGAGAAACACTTACTTCCTGCCCCTCTTTTAACTGATATGAAGGTTTATCGACCTTTTTACCGTTTACCTGAATATGTCCGTGACTGATAAGCTGCCTGGCCTGGGCCCTGGATGTGGCAAAACCCATAATATAAACAACATTATCCAGTCTGGTTTCCAGCAGCTGAAGCAATACTTCTCCGGTGACTCCTTTTTTTCTTACTGCTTTTTTGTAATAATTCCTGAACTGCCGTTCTAATACTCCATAGTATCTCTTGGCTTTTTGTTTTTCTCTCAGCTGGGTATAATATTCGGTTTCCATCAGCCTTCTTTTTGCTCTCTGTCCGGGAACGTAAGGTTTTTTCTCCATTGCACACTTATCAGAAAAACACCTCTGACCTTTTAAAAATAACTTTTCTCCTTCTCTTCTACACAGCTTGCAGGATGATCCTTTAGCTTCAACCATTTATACTTTCTCCTTGTCTTAAATTCACTAAACCCTTCGCCTTTTAGCCGGTCTGCAACCGTTATGGGGAACTGGTGTTACATCAATTATATTACCTATCTCCAGGCCGGCTGCCTGCAGAGATCTTACTGCAGTCTCTCTTCCCGAGCCTACACCTTTTACCCTGACGTCTACCTTGGCAACCCCATGCTCAATAGCATTTCTGGCAACCATAGTCGCGGTTTTTTGCGCAGCATAAGGAGTACTTTTTCTAGAACCTTTAAATCCCTGACCTCCCGCACTGCCCCAGGCAATGGTGTTACCATTCAGGTCAGTTATATTAACAATTGTATTATTGAAAGTAGACTGAATATGTGCAATCCCGTGTGGTATATTTTTTCTTTCCTTGCTCTTTACTCTTCTTTTTACAGTAGCTTTTTTAGCCAAATTAACCTCCCTAAAATCTTATTACGTCTGACTTTTCCTCACACCGACACCTCTTTTTCTGCCTTTCCTGGTCCTCGCATTGGTATGAGTTCTTTGACCCCTTACAGGCAGACTCCTCTTATGCCTGATACCCTTATAAGAGTTTATCTCGATCAGCCTTTTTATATTCTGTGTTACTTCTCTTCTAAGATCCCCCTCAATAGTATATTTGTTTTCTATATATTCTCTTATCTTTACCAGTTCATCTTCACTAAGATCCTTAGTTCTTATGCTCTTCTTTATATTCAGTGCATCTAATATTGATTCTGCTGTTGATCTCCCAATACCATAAATATAAGTCAGTGATATAGATATATGTTTATCATTTGGAATATCAACACCCGAAATTCTTACCAATTGAAAACCTCCTTAACCCTGTCTCTGCTTATGACGGGGGTTCTTACAAATAATAATAACTCTACCTTTTCTTTTTATAACCTTACAACTTTTACATATTCTCTTTACTGACGGTTTAACCTTCATTGTCGTTCCTTCTCCCAATTAGAATACGATTACTTTTTTCTAAAAGTTATCCTTCCTCTGCTTAAGTCATAAGGTGATATCTCAACTTTGACTGTATCGCCAGGCAAGATCTTAATATAATGCATACGCATCTTTCCCGAGATATGAGCCAATATCTTATGACCATTATCAAGCTCCACCTTAAACATAGCATTTGGCAGTGCTTCTAAAATAGTTCCTTCAGCTTCTATTATTCCTTCTTTTTTTGAGATCTCTAACCTCCAGATTCTAATACTTTTAAATTAAAAATAACGCAAATACGTAGGTTATCAAAAAAATTTTAGTATGTCTATAACATTTTATTACAATCATCAGATTCTGGTTAATATCAAAGGGCTGTCTTTTAAAACTGCTACTGAATCCTCAAAATGACAGGAAAGCTTCCTATCTCTTGTGACAACAGTCCACTGGTCACTTAGTATCACAACATCACTGCTTCCCTGGTTAAACATAGGCTCTATAGCCAAAACCATTCCTTTTTTTAAAACCGGTCCCTGTCCAGGAGGACCGTAATTTAAAATCTGCGGATCTTCATGCATATTTCTTCCGATTCCGTGACCGACAAAATCCTTAACAACTGAAAAACCATCCTTTAGTGCTCTATTTTCAATCTCATTGGATATATCTGATAATCTGTTTCCAATAATGCACTTTTTTATACTTTTATTAAGCGCATCTCTGGTGGCATTACATAACCTTTCAGCAGTCTTACTTACATTTCCAACCATGAAAGTTCTTGCGGCATCTCCATAAAAACCATTTATTTTTACTCCTACGTCTACAGAGACCAGATCTCCGTCTTTTATCACCCGCTTGCCGGGAATCCCGTGAACCACTTCTTCGTTAACCGATGTACACACACTGCTGGGAAAAGGCCTATTGCTTATCTTGCCCATATAACCCTTAAAGGCAGGAATCGCTTTTTCACTTAAAATAATATCTTCAGCTATTATATCTATATAATCCGTTGTGATACCAGGTTTTATGACTTCTTCTACTTTATTCAAAACCTTGGCTACTATACTGCCAGCTTTATGCATCAATTTGATTTCAGCATCTGACTTGCATATAATCATAGAGATTCTAATATCCTTTCAGTTATTTCTTTTTTAGTCCCGGAACCATTAATATTTATCAGCAGCCCTTTTTCAGCATAAAATTCAGCTAACGGCCCGGTTTCTTCTTCATATACTTCCAGCCTTCGCTTTATAACTTCCCCATCATCATCTTTTCTTTTCACTAATTCCCCCCCACATTTAGGACATCTTCCATCATGTCCATTTCCGTTCTCACTAAAAATACTTTTACATACACTGCATGTCCTTCTATTGCTCAGTCTTTCTATAACTTCATTTTTATCTACCACTATATTTATTACCTTATCCAATTTAATCCCAAGCTGGTCAAGAACACTTGAAAACATTTTTGCCTGTTTTAAATTCCTGGGAAAACCATCTATTATAAATCCATCTTTAGTCCTGCTATTTCCTATTATTTTCTTCATCATTTTAATTATTATCTTATCCGGGACTAATTTTCCACTCTCAACAAATCTAACCGCCTTTTTTCCTAATTCTGATCCTTTTTTTATTTCATCCCTGAGAATATCTCCAGTTGAGATATGAGGTATATCAAAATTCTCAGAAATCGCTTTTGCCTGAGTCCCTTTACCAGCTCCAGGAGCGCCCAGTATAACTAAGTTCATTTTAGGAACCCCTCGTAATCTCTCATAGTTAGCTGTGACTCAAGCTGCCTCATGGTGTCCAGAGCAACACCTACAGCTATAAGTATAGATGTTCCCCCAAATCTAAAAGGTAACCCAAGGTAATTAATCAATAGTTCAGGAAGAAGGGCGACTATTGCTAAAAATATGGCACCCGGTAATGTGATTCTGTTCAATACATTGGTTAAGTAATCTGCAGTGTTTTTCCCTGGTCTCAATCCAGGTATAAATCCGCCGTACCTTCTCAGACTGTCTGCAGTATCCAACGGATTGAAAGTAATATAAGTATAAAAATAAGCAAATATGATGATGAGCAAAGTATAAGTAATAGCATAAATAGGATTAATCCTTCCTTCTACAGTCGGGCTTAACAAATCAGCAAATGATTGGACCCATCTATAAGGAATGAACTGCGCAATGGTTGTCGGGAAAAGTACGACCGCTATGGCAAGGATTATAGGCATCACTCCAGATTGATTGACCTTAAGTGGTATATAGGTGCTCTGACCTCCAAATACTTTTCTCCCCACAATTCTTTTAGCATACTGGACAGGTATTCTTCTCTCTCCCTGCTGTACAAGTATTATAGCTATAATAATACCGATAGAAAAAACTGCAAAAAGCGCCAGGAAGAAGTAATTAGTGCCCCGCAGTTGAAATAGACTTATAAACTGGCCGGGCATTCTGGAAACGATATTAGCAAATATTATCAGCGAGATCCCGTTTCCTATTCCGTGGATATTTATTAATTCACCCAGCCACATTATTAAAGTGGTACCGGCAACCAGTGTAATTATGATCATTGAAACATTCATAAAATTAAAATTTTCAATAGCACCATAATTTTTAAAGAAAAAGACCATTGCAGTGCCCTGGATAAGTGCTAGACCTACAGTCATATATCTTGCTATTTGATTTACCTTCCTCTGCCCAGCTTCTCCTTCCTTCGATAACTGCTCCAGCTTGGGAATTATTACTCTGAGCAGCTGCAGTATTATAGTAGCAGTTATATAGGGCATGATACCCAGAGTGAATACAGCAAAATTACCTAAAGCTCCACCGGTAAATAGGTCCATCATTCCCATTATCCCTGTTTCAACTTGCGCCAGTATCTTACTGGCATCTACTCCTGGAATAGTGATATTTGCTCCGAACCTATAAATAGCCAGAATACCAATAGTGAACAGTATTCTATTCCTGATTTCACTAATCCTGAAAGCATTTAAAATAGCCCGGAACACTAAACCACCTCTGCTTTCCCGCCAGCTTTCTTGATCTTAGCCTCTGCATTTTTACTAAAATAATCAGCCTTAACAGTTATTTTTTTTGTAAGCTTTCCATTACCCAGTATTTTTACTGCTCCTAACTTTTTCATAATCAGACCGTTTTTCTCTAAGAGCTTATAGTCTACAACACTATCATCTTTAAACTTTTCCAGCTGCCAGACATTGACTATATTTTTTATTTTTTTTCTGGTGTTCTTAAAACCTCTAAGATAGGGCAATCTCCTTTGGAGCGGCATCTGTCCGCCTTCAAAACCTACTCTGGTGTTTCCGCCCGACCGGGACAGCTGCCCTTTCGTACCCCTTCCGCTGGTAGTCCCGTGACCGGAAGCATTTCCTCTGCCTAATCTTTTTCTTTTTTTTACTGATTTAGGAGATTTAATATCACTAAGTTTTATCATTTTCTCTTTCTTATTTTATAAATCTATAATCAAGATTTTAATTACTCCGCCTTTTCTTTCTTCTTTCGAATATTTGCAGCCTGATCCGGTATCTTAATCATCTTTAGACCGCTAACGGTAGCATTGACTATATTTAAAGCATTAGCGCTTCCCAATGACTTGGTAAGAATATCCTTTACACCAGCTAATTCCATTATTATTCTTACCGGACCACCTGCAATCACTCCTTTACCATGTGAGGCAGGCTTCATGAAAACATGACCTGCTCCAAACCTACCATCAACTGCATAGGGTATTGTTCCATCAGTCAGAGGTACTTTAAACATGTTCTTTTTTGCTTTATTAATGCCTTTCTGTATTGCTGTAGAAACCTCATTAGCTTTGCCAAAACCAACACCAACCATACCGTTCATATCACCAACTGCTACCAAAGCACTGAAACTAAACCTTCTACCGCCTTTTACTACTTTTGCCACTCTATTTATTTTTATGACCTTTTCACTTAATTCCTTATCTATAGAAATATTAGCCACCAAACATCCTCCTTAGAAACAGAGTTAAAATTTTAATCCACCCTTTCTCGCCCCTTCTGCCAGAGCTTTTACTCTTCCATGGTACTTGTAGCCACTTCTATCAAAAACTACTTCACTTATATTTTTTTTCTTTGCTTTAACAGCCAAAGCTTCTCCGGCTTTAAAGCTGATATCTATCTTACCTTTATCTTTGTCTTCTGTTTTAATATTACTGCTTGAAATGCCAGCTAATATGGTACCAGTTTTATCATCTAGTATCTGACCATAAATATGTTTGTTGCTCCGGTAAACACTTAGCCTTGGACAATTACTGCTTTTCCTAACTTTGTATCTGCTTCTTATTTTTCTTTTTAAGCCTCTGTTCTTCTTTTCGATTTTACTTTTCATATGATCTCCTGTGCGAAATTAACTACCACCTGTTTTCGCAGCACCAACAGAACCGGTAGCAGTAATAGCTGCTTTACCTACCTTTCTTCTAATAATCTCATCTTCATATTTTATACCTTTGCCTTTATAAGGCTCAGGTTTTCTTATTGCTCTTATCTTGGCAGCCGTTTCTCCAACAACCTGCTTTTCTATTCCTCTGACTATAATAGTGGTATTATCAGGAACATCGAAAGATATACCTTCAGGTGGATCGACCGTCACAGGAGCAGAAAATCCTGCCAGTATATCCAGACTATCTCCTTTCTTACTGACTCTATAACCTACACCAACTATTTTCAGGGTCTTGCTGAAACCTCTACTTACGCCCATGACCATATTATTGATTAAGCTCCTGTAAAGACCGTATTTAGCTCTATTTTCCTTGCTGTTTGAAACTGGTATAACAGTCAGTATGCTGTCTTCAATTTTTAATTTAACGGAATATTTATCAAATTTTTGCGACAGCTCTCCAAGTTTTCCTTTTACACTGACATTATCCTTATTTATTTTAATCTCCACCCCGTCTGGTATGTTAATAGGCATTTTCCCTATTCTTGACACTTAAAAATCATCCTTTCATTTCTTACTACCATATAGAACATAAAACTTCGCCACCGATACGCAGCTTCTTAGCGCCTGCACCTGTGAGCACACCTTTTGATGTAGATATTATAACTGTCCCCAAACCTCCAAGAACTCTGGGAATCTCATCCTTTTTTACATAGACTCTCAATCCCGGTCTGCTTACTCTCTTAATTCCGGTTATGGTACTATTTTTATCTTTATTATATTTCAGATATACTCTTATTGTCCCGCTTATGTTCTCATCCTTATGTATCTCATAGCTCTGTATATAATCTTCTTCATTCAGTATTCTTGCTAACTCTGCTTTTAATTTTGAATAAGGTATGTTTACATAATCCATATTAGCAATACAGCCGTTTCTTATTCTGGTTAGCATATCTGAAATAGGATCAGTAACTACCGACATAAATCCTCCTTTTACCAACTGGACTTTGTCAGTCCAGGAATTTTTCCTTCATGAGCCAACTCTCTAAGACAGATCCTGCACAGCCCGAACTTTCTATAATAGCTCCTGCTTCTGCCGCATCTAAAACACCTGTTATAACTTCTTGTCTTATATTTAGGCTCTCTTTTTTGTTTTTCTAAAAGTCCTTTCCTTGCCAATAAATTTCTCCTTTTTTCATCAGGTTTCTTATTTCTTAAACGGAAACCCAAACTCCTCTAATAAAATCAGTGCCTTATCATCACTTTTTGCATTTGTATTAACTGTAATATTCATACCTTTTACACTTAAAACACTATCATATTCCACTTCCGGGAAAACTAGCTGTTCTTTTATACCAATGGTATAATTTCCAGAGCCGTCAAAACTTTTTTTTGAAAGACCCCTAAAATCTCTGATCCTTGGAATCGCTATACTTAGCAGCCTGTCCAGGAATTCATACATCCGGCTGCCTCTTAAAGTGACCATGCAGCCGATGGGATTACCCTGTCTTACCTTAAATCCTGCAATTGATTTCTTAGCCTTGGTTATAACAGGTTTCTGGCCTGTGATCATAGCCAGATCCTGACTGGCTGATTCCAATTCTTTAATATTCTGTGTCGCCGAGCCTACTCCCATATTTACCACAATTTTTTCTATCTTTGGTACTTCCATCACATTTTTATATTCATGCTCTTTCAGCATTTTGGGAACTATTTCTTTTTTATATTTTTCCTTTAACCTCGGTTCCATTGATTTACCTCAAACATCTTTCCCTTAAATCTGCTGGCCACACTTTTTGCATATTCTTGCTTTTTCACCAGAATCTTTGATCTTAAAACCGATTCTTACCTGTTTACCACAGCTGGGACAGATCAATTGAACGTTTGAAATTCTGATAGGTCCTTCCTTTTTAATAATGCCGCCCGGTTTGTTCTGATCCTTTTGCCTGGTGTGCTTTTTTACAATATTTATACCTTCCACATACAATCTGCTGTTCGTGGACTCTATTCTCAGGACTTTCCCAGTTTTTCCTCTGTCTTTTCCTTTTATTATTTTAACCTTGTCATTTTTCTTTATTTTCAACATTTTTATACTCCCGGTAACACTATACTACTTCTGGTGAAAGCGAAATAATCTTCATAAAATTTTTTTCTCTAAGTTCCCTGGCAACCGGACCGAATATTCTGGTCCCTTTTGGGTTATTCTGCGTATCTATAATAACTGCAGCATTATCATCAAACCTTATATATGAACCATCAGCTCTTCTGAATGTTTTTTTACATCTTACCAGCACCGCCTTTACTACATCGCTCTTCTTTACTACTCCTCCAGGATTCGCTTCCTTTACAGCAGCAACAAAAATATCTCCGATACGTGCATATCTCTTTCTTGTTCCGCCTAAAACCTTTATACACTTTATCTCTCTGGCACCGGTATTATCAGCAACTTTTACTTTACTTTCTGCTTGAATCATTTTTAAAACCTTATCTATTCCGCCTTTCTGATTACCTCAACTAACCTCCATCTTTTGGTCTTACTGAAAGGCCTGATTTCCGAAATTTTTACCACATCACCTATCTTGCTGCTTTGCTCAGGATCATGTACTTTAAATTTCCTTATTTTCTTTAAAATCTTTTTATATAAAGGGTGCTTATAGTGCGACTCAATAGCAACAACAACAGTTTTATTCATCTTGTCGCTTACCACAGTCCCTATTCTTACTTTTACCTTTCCTCTTTCCAAGAAACCTCCTATTTCTTTTTACTTTCTTTCTTACTTTTTTGATCGGTACTTATTTTAAGCTCTTTCTCCCTAAGCACGGTTTTTATTCTGGCAATATCTTTTCTTAAATTTCGTATCTTTAATGGATTCTCCAATTGCCCTGTCGATTTTTGAAACTTTAGGTTAAAGAGGCTCTTTTTTGTTTCTAACAGCTTTGTTTCCAGCTCTTCTTTAGTTTGTTCTTTTAATTCAATAACTTTCATATTTTACTTTATAATTCCTCATATACAAATTTAGCTTTAATAGAAAGTTTATTTGCAGCTAGCTTTATTGCTTCCTTTGCAACCTCCATACTGACACCTGAGACCTCGAATAAGATTTTACCAGGTTTGACCACTACCACCCAATTCTCAGGTGCACCTTTTCCTCCACCCATACGTGTCTCTGCCGGTTTCTTAGTAACAGGCTTGTGAGGAAAAACATTTATCCATACCTTTCCCCCTCTTTTTATATGTCTGGTTAGAGCTACTCTTGCGGCTTCTACCTGCCTGCTTGTCAACCATCCACTCTCTAACGCCTGTAATCCATACTCCCCAAAGGACAGCTTGGTTCCTCCTTTGGCTGTACCTTTCATTTTTCCTCTTTGTACTTTTCTATGCTTTACCCGTTTTGGCAATAACATTGCTACCATAAATATCTCCTAAACTGAAACTCCTTTTTCATTCTTCTTTTTTTTAGCCTGCTTTTCTTCTTTTTTTAAATCACCTTCGTCAAGTATTACATCTCCTAAATATATCCAGACCTTTACTCCGATTTTTCCAAAAGTTGTATTTGCTTCTGCAAACCCATAATCAATATCAGCTCTAAGGGTGTGCAGAGGAACTCTTCCTTCCCTGTACCATTCAGTCCTTGCCATTTCAGCTCCGCCTAACCTGCCTGAACATTGTACTTTTATTCCTTTTGCTCTCGCTTTCATAGATAATGAAACTGCTTTTTTCATAGCTTTTCTAAAACTGACTCTTCCTAGTAATTGTGAGGCAATTCCTTCAGCTACTAATTTGGCAATAAGTTCGGGTTTCTGTATCTCTATTATGTTAAGCTGTATGATACTTCCGGTTTGCTTCTCTATAATATCCCTGATATCATTGATGTTTGCTCCTCTTCTTCCTATGACAATGCCAGGTTTGGAAGTATGTACGTCAACCTTTACTTCTTCTTCCGTTCTTTCGATCTCGATCTTTGAGACCCCGGCATTTCCCAACTGGTCTTCGATTATTTTCCTTAAAATTATGTCCTCTTTTAATAGTTTGGCATAATCCTTTAATGCAAACCATCTGGATTGCCACCCTTTATTGATCCCGAGCCTAAGCCCATTTGGGTTGACCTTCTGTCCCATTTTCTAAGCCTCCTCTTCTTTCCCATTAGAGATATAAACTGACAGGTGAGAAGTCCTCTTTCTGATTCTGGTAGCTCTTCCTCTAGCCCTTGGTTTAATTCTCTTTAAAACCGGCCCTTCATTTACCAATATTTTAGAAATAAATAAATCTTCTTCTTTCATTTTATGATTTTCAGTTGCATTAGCCACTGCACTCTGTATAGCCTTCTTTACTATGGGTGCTGCCTTTTTGGGTGTTAAAGATAATATATCCACCGCATCTTCTATATTCTTTGACTTTATCATATCCACCACATATTTTATTTTTCTCGGCGACATCCTTATATATTTCTCAATAGCTTTAGCTTCCAAAACCTTAAAACTCCCTTCTTAAAACCCTGAACTACTCTTTTGGCTTTACTGTAGCCACCCTTTCACTCTTCCCTTTATAAATATGAGGTCTTATGGACCTGGTCGGTGTAAACTCTCCAAGTTTATGACCAACCATAGCTTCCGATATAAAAATAGGCACATGCCTCCTGCCGTCATGGATGGCTATGGTATGTCCTACCATCTCAGGGAAAATAGTCGAACTTCTTGACCAGGTCTTTATAATTTTTTTCTCTCCCTTTTCGTTTAGCTCATTTATCCTTTTTAACAGTTTTGTTTCAATAAAAGGTCCTTTTTTTAAAGACCTTGACATGCTGTTCCTCCTTCAAATGCAGGCATTTATATAATTACTTACTCCTTCTTCTGACTATGTATTTATCAGTTTTACTTTTTTTCTTCCTTGTCCTATAACCCAGGGTGGGCTTACCCCAGGGAGTAACAGGATTTCTTCCGGCGGTTTTGTTCTTTCCCTCGCCTCCGCCGTGGGGATGATCGATAGGGTTCATAGCTGTTCCCCTGACAGTCGGCCTTATTCCCAGCCATCTTTTCCTTCCTGCTTTTCCCAGCCGAATTATTTCATGAGTCGTATTACCGATCTGCCCTATACAGGCCGTGCAATTCAAATCCACAAGTCTTACTTCACCTGAAGGTAACTTTATATTGGCATATCTACCCTCTTTTGCCAGAAGCTGGGCATATCCACCGGCGGACCTGACCAATTCCGCACCTTTACCCTGCTTGAGCTCTATATTGTGAATAATCGTTCCAACCGGTATATTTTTTAAAGGAAGTGAATTACCCACTTTTATATCAACCTTTTCCCCCGACATCACGGTATCTCCTATTTTTAATTTGAGAGGTGCTATTATATAGCTTTTTCCTCCATCCTTATACTTCAGGAGAGCAATTCTTGCACTTCTGTTAGGATCATATTCAATTGCTACAACCTTTGCCGGGACATCATCCTTTAATCTTTTAAAATCTATGACCCTGTATAATCTTTTATGACCTCCACCGCTGTGCCTTCTGGTGATCTTGCCGTCGTTATTTCTCCCTGCATTCTTCTTTAAAGGTCTGGTCAGCGATTTTTCAGGCTTTTTCTTGGTCAAGACCGAAAAATCGGCTACTGTTGCCGATCTCCTTCCGGGTGTCGTAGGTTTGTATTTTTTAATAGCCAATTATCTTCCTCCAGACTAAATCAGACTGACTCAAAAAAATCAATTTTATCTTTTTTACTCAAAGTCACTACGGCTCTTTTCTTACGGGAACTAGTCCCAAGTGACCTTCCCAATCTCTTGGGTTTTGACTTAATATTCATGGTACTTATTTTTAAAACCTTGACCTTAAATATATCTTCAATTGCTCTTTTTATCTCACTTTTTTTTGCTCTGATATCAACAAAAAAAGAATATCTTTTATTCTGGACCGCAGCATAACTTTTCTCAGATACCACCGGAGAAAGAACTATATCTCTACTGTCTTCCATTTTTCATCCTCTCAGTAAAACTTTTAAGTGAATCTCTGGTAAATACCAGATAATCTGCTGCAAGCATCATATAGGCATTCAACCCCTTTGCACTTTCCACCATAACATTACTTATATTCCTGAACGATTTAACCTCATCATTATTTAAATCCTCAAAAACTATAAGCACTTTTTCACTATCCAATTTAAGTTTTTTTAATATCGCTGCCGCCTTTTTGGTTTCCGGTTTCTTAAAACTTAGCTTATCGATCACTATGATCTTCTTATTTTCAAATTTATCCGAAAAAGCAATCAATTTTGACTTTTTCATCACTTTTTTATTTAACTTAAAACTATAATCCCTCGGTGTAGGCCCGAATGTTATTCCTCCGCCTTTCCATATTGGAGAACGGTTAGATCCTGCCCTTGCGTTTCCGGTTCCCTTCTGCCTCCAGGGTTTCTTACCTCCACCACTTACTTCACCTCTGTTTTTAGTCTTATGCGTCCCGGATCTTATCGCCGCAAGGTACCTTTTTACTTCCTGATACAGGACCTCGGAATTTACTTTCTGATTTACTATCTCATCAGATATATTTACTTTTTCTATCTTTTTTCCGTCTGAACCTACAACACTCAGGTTGGCCATTACATTCTCCCTTATACCTATAATTACTGAATCTTTCTTAAAAAAACCAGACTGCCGTCTGCACCCGGTACACTTCCCTTTACCAGGATCAAATTCTGGTCTTCAATAATATCAACTATTTCTGAATTTGGGACGGTAACCTTCCTATTCCCCATTCTTCCAGGCATTTTTTTACCCTTCAATACTCTTGAAGGGGTAGCACACATTCCTATTGAACCAGGTATTCTGTGTGAATGAGAACCGTGAGTCATTCTTCCCCTATGGAATCCATGCTTTTTTATGACCCCTGCAAAACCCTTACCTTTGCTGTTACCGGTTATTTTTACCCTGTCTCCTACCCTAAAAATTTTAACATCCACACTGTCTCCGGGTTTATATTCTTTATCAAATTTATCTACTCTGATCTCCTTAAGGTATTTCTTCAAATCCACTTTATTTTTTTTAAATTCACCACTGTACGGCTTGGCTTTTTTCTTTTCATCAGTCTTTCCAAAACCGACCTTAAGGGCATTGTATCCATACTTTTTGCTGTCTTTTACCTGGACCACTATACATGGTTCAGCTTCAATGGCTGTAACATACAGAGCATTGCCGTTCTCATTGAAAATCTGCGTGCACCCTATCTTTTTTCCATATATTGCATTAACCATATTTACATCACTTTCCAGGTAACATCCTCCATTTAAGACTTTATTTCTATACCCACACCAGCCGGCAGATTAAGCCTCATCAGCAAATCTACCGTTTTCGGTGTTGGATCAATAATATCTATAAGCCTCTTATGAGTCCTTATTTCAAAATGTTCCCTTGAATCCTTATCCACATGAGGAGACCTTATTACACAATAAACATTTTTTTTATTCGGCAGTGGAATGGGGCCGGAAACTTTTGCCCCTGAATTTTCAACGGTCTCCACTATTTTTTTTGCCGAACGGTCTATTACCTCATGATCATATGCTTTTAATTTAATTCTAATTTTTTGACCTAATTTACCAGCTGTCAATCAAAATCCTCCTACTTAATTATCTTGGTAACACTACCAGCGCCGATTGTCCTTCCGCCTTCACGGATAGCAAACCTCTGCCCTTCTTCCATGGCTATTGGGGATATCAGTGTCGCCTCCATCTCTGTGTTATCTCCCGGCATCACCATCTCGACACCTTCTGCCAAGCTTATGGTACCAGTGACATCCGTAGTCCTGAAATAAAACTGGGGCCGGTATCCGTTAAAGAAAGGAGTATGGCGTCCTCCTTCATCTTTGGACAGCACATATACCTGAGCCTTAAAGTTGGAATGAGGGGTAATGGAGGAGGGTTTGGCTATGACTTGTCCTCTTTCCACGTCCTCTTTCTGTATTCCTCTCAGCAGCAGGCCCACATTATCTCCTGCCTGGGCTTCATCCAAGAGTTTCCTGAACATCTCAATACCGGTTACTACTGTCTTTTGTATCTGGGGCCTTATCCCCACTATCTCCACTGCATCCTGAAGTGACATCTTTCCTCTTTCCACCCTGCCGGTGACAACTGTACCCCTACCGGTGATGGAGAATATATCTTCTATGGGCATAAGGAAAGGCTTGTCTACATCTCTTTCCGGTGTTTTTATGTAGGAGTCCACTTTTTCCATGAGCTCAAGTATCGGGCTGCAGTTGGGACAGGCTGCCTTATCGGTACATTCGCAGTTCATGGACTTCAGTGCAGAACCCTTTATTACCGGTACATCATTTCCCGGAAATTCATATTCGGTAAGAAGGTCGCGTACTTCCATCTCCACAAGCTCGATGAGCTCTGGATCGTCTACCATATCCACCTTATTTAGAAATACTACGATGTAAGGCACTCCCACCTGCCTTGCCAGCAGTATATGCTCTCTGGTCTGAGGCATGGGACCGTCTGCTGCCGATACCACCAGTATCGCCCCATCCATCTGGGCTGCACCTGTTATCATGTTCTTTACATAGTCTGCATGGCCGGGACAGTCCACATGGGCGTAGTGCCGGTTAGCGGTCTCATATTCCACATGGGCGATGGCAATGGTAATGCCCCTTTCTTTTTCTTCGGGAGCATTGTCGATGGAATCAAATGACCTTTCCTCTACATTTAAGCCCTGGTTCTTAAGACATCTGGTAATAGCAGAAGTAAGGGTGGTCTTGCCGTGGTCCACATGTCCTATAGTCCCTATGTTTATATGAGGCTTGGTCCTTTCAAATTTTTGTTTAGCCATAATGTATCCTTTCTTTGTTTTTCCTAAAGTTAATCCAATCTATATTAATTAATTAATTAATAATCTAAACTGCAACACGGCTGCCCTTAAACCTCTCGATTATCTCATCCGCTACTCTGGCCGGCGTCGGTTCATATTTTATAAATTGCATAGTAAAAGTAGCTCTACCCTGAGTCTTTGATCTAAGATCTGTTGCATATCCGAACATTTCTACAAGCGGTACTTCTGATTTTATGATCCTATTTTTATTTCTCAGTGTAACCGATAATATTTTTCCTCTTCTGGAGTTAATATCACCGATCACTTCACCCATATATTCATCAGGGACTACCACTTCAACATCCATTATTGGTTCTAATAAAATCGGCAGGCATTTTTTCATTCCTGCTCTGAGAGCCTTTGAGCCTGCAATCCTAAAAGCCATTTCTGAAGAATCGACTTCATGATAAGAACCGTCCAAAAGTATAGCCTTTACTCCTACGACCGGATACCCTGCTACTTCACCGCTCTGCATGGCATCATCTATTCCTTTTTCAATGGGTTTTATAAACTCTTTTGGTATAACTCCGCCTTTGGTCCTATCCTCGAATTCAAATCTCTTTTCGTATTCAATCGGCTCGAAACGTACCAGGACATGTCCATACTGACCTTTTCCACCGCTCTGTCTTATATATTTCCCCTCTACCTGTGCTTCCTTGGTTATGGTCTCCCTGTATGATACCTGCGGCTTTCCTATATTTGCACTGACACCAAACTCCCGCAGCAGTCTATCCACTATGATCTCCAGATGGAGTTCACCCATACCTGAAATAATTGTCTGACCGGTCTCACTATCGATTTCTATCCTAAAAGTAGGGTCCTCCTCTGCCAGCCTTGATAATGCCCTAGCCAGTTTATCCTGATCGACTTTTGTCTTAGGTTCTATTGCAATTGCCAGTACCGGCTCGGGAAAACTGATAGATTCATATTTAACAGGTCTCCTGGGATCACATATTGTATCACCTGTATTTACATCCTTCAAACCCACAACAGCTTCTATGTCACCACAGTGAGCTTCCTTTAATTCCTCCCGGCTGTTAGCATGCATTTCCAGTAATTTGCTGATCCTGTTTTTTCTACCGCTGTTTGTATTTAATACCTGAGTCCCGCTATTTAATGTCCCGGAATAAATTCTTATATAACTCAGACTACCTACAAAGGGATCCGTTGTTATTTTAAACACAAGACCGGAAAAAGGTGCATCATCGCTGACTTTTATTTCAATTTCATCCCCATTGTCCGGATTAATTCCTTCCGGAGAAGGGACATCATTTGGTGATGGTAGAAAATCCACAACCGCATCCAGCAGCGGCTGTACCCCTTTGTTTTTAAACGCAGCTCCGCAGAATACGGGAACCCCGTTGACATTTATCGTTATTTCCCTGATAGCTTTCTTTAAGTCTTCTTCACTTACTTCTGCATTATCGATGTACTTATTTAAAATAACATCATCATAATTAGCAATATTCTCTATAAGTTCCTGCCTATATTTATCAGCAGTAGATTCAAGCTCAGGAGGTATATCCTCATATTCAAACTTAATACCCATTTCATCCTTATACACAATAGCTCTCATACTGATAAGATCGATTATTCCCACGAAATTTTCTTCACTACCGATAGGGATCTGTATAGGCAGTGGATTAGCTCCGAGCTTTTTCTTGATCATATCCAGAACGTAGAAATAATCTGCTCCGCTCCGGTCCATTTTATTAACAAAGGCAATTCTTGGAACATGATACTTATCAGCCTGCCTCCATACGGTTTCAGACTGAGGCTCTACTCCTCCAACCGCGCAGAATATAGCAATCATGCCGTCAAGGACTCTTAGTGACCTTTCGACTTCAACAGTAAAATCAACATGTCCGGGGGTATCAATAATATTTATCTTATTGTCCTTCCAGAAACAGGTTGTAGCAGCAGAAGTAATAGTAATACCTCTTTCCTGCTCCTGTATCATCCAGTCCATTACTGCTGCACCATCATGAACCTCTCCCATTTTATAAGTCTTGCCTGTATAATACAGAATACGCTCAGTTGTGGTCGTCTTACCGGCATCTATATGAGCAGTTATACCTATGTTCCTTGTATTTTTTAATGATACTTTCCTAACCATATATGTCACCCATGCTACCATCTATAATGAGCAAAAGCCTTATTGGCCTCAGCCATCTTATGTAAATCTTCTTTCTTTTTAATGCTGCTCCCGGTATTACTGGCGCCGTCTAAAATTTCAGCAGCTAATCTTTCAGCCATAGTCTTTTCTTTCCTTCTGATTGAAAAATTAACTATCCATCTGATAGCCAGCGTATTTGCCCTTTCTTGAGAGACTTCAACCGGTACCTGATAAGTAGCTCCACCGACTCTTCTTGGTTTCACTTCCAATATGGGTTTTACATTATCGAGGCATTTATCAAGTATTTCTAATGGATTTTCCTTGGTTTTTGCTTCCAGTATCCTAAGACTTCCATATACTATTTTCTCAGCAATACTCTTCTTACCTGCTTTAAGGATCTTATTAATAAACTGAGTAACTATCTTGCTTTTATAGATAGGGTCTGTCTTTGCTTTCCTTTTTTGAGGTTTTCCTTTTCTGGGCACCTGATAACTCCTTATAAATTACTTTGGCTTCTTAGCTCCATATCTTGATCTGGAAGATTTCCTGTCTTCGACTCCGGCAGTATCCAATGCTCCTCTAATTACTTTATATCTAACACCCGGCAGATCTTTTACCCTGCCTCCTCTTACCAGTACTATAGAGTGCTCCTGCAGGTTATGCCCTATTCCAGGTATGTAAGCTGTAATCTCAGCTCCATTGGTAAGCCTGACTCTGGCCACTTTCCTGAGAGCCGAATTCGGCTTCTTTGGAGTATGAGTATACACTCTAATACATACACCTCTTCTTAAAGGATTTTCCTGCAGGGCAGGAGTCTTTTTTTTCTTTTTCAGTCTCTTCCTTCCCTTTTTAACCAGTTGATTTATAGTAGGCATAAATATTTTATCCTCTACCTCATTTTAACAATGCTATTATTACAATTTAAAAATAATTAATGATAATCTTTCATGAAGACACGAAAAAAGAGATTATCACCTAAAAATTAAAATGTCAATATAAAAAATACCTACCCAGAGGCATTTTTTTGAATTACTTTCACTTGTATTTTAAATATTAATTTCTATTTCCTTTGCATCATCATCTTCTGACTCCTGAAGGATTTCTATTTCGTCTTTGCTGTCCTCCTTATAACCTGGATAATCCAGCTCATAGCTTCTGAAGCTGATCATACCGGTACCTGCAGGTATTGCTTTGCCTATTATCACATTTTCCTTTAATCCTACCAGGTTATCAACTTTATTGCCTAAAGCTGCATCCGTCAGCACTCTGGTAGTTTCCTGGAAAGAAGCGGCAGAAAGAAAGCTGTCAGTAACCAGTGAAGCCTTGGTTATGCCCATTAAATTTTGAACAGCTGAGGCCGGCTTTTTCATATTGGAAATCAACTTATTATTCTCTTTCTCAAATAAAAGTCTGTCCATCAGCTGCCCCGGGAGAAAATTACTGTCACCGGGATCAATTATGGTTACTTTTTTAAGCATTTGTCTGGCTATTACTTCAATATGCTTATCATTTATATCCACACCCTGGGCCTTGTAAACATTCTGTACCTCTTTCACCAGATACTGCTCACACTCTTTGATTCCGTTGATCCTTAAAATATCATGGGGATTTTTTGGTCCTTCGGTCAATTGATCTCCTGCAGAAACCATATCTCCTTTATTAACACTGAACTTGGCTCTTCTCGGTACCTGATAGATCTTTTCCTGCTTTCCGTCCTTGCTTTTAACAGTTATTACTCTAAACCTTGAATCTATATCTTCTATCTCAACTTTTCCTGATATCTCAGCTATAAACGCATGTTCTTTTGGTTTTCTTGCTTCGAATAATTCTACTACCCTTGGTAGACCACTGGTTATATCAATGCCCTCAAATGTCTTCTCATGCTTATGAACATGTGTTTTTCTCTTTGCAGTAAGAATTAATTTTGCAAATACTTCCCCGGCTTCTACATTTACATTCTTATTTATCTGCAGTATTTCACCTTTTGGAATAATAACATCTACAATATCGCCTTTCTCCATCTGAACCTGGAAAAATAATTTATGCGGAATATGCTCTATATTTATTTCAATTATTTCACCGGTATCTTTTTCAGTGAAAACACTTTTCTTAACATTCAGCTCTGACAGCAATTCTTTTCTGAATATTAGTTTTCCTTTAACCGGTGATTTTATAGATCTCTGAATTACAGTGCTGGCCACCCCTCCGGTATGAAAAGTACGCATAGTCAATTGTGTACCAGGTTCTCCTATAGACTGCGCAGCTATAATCCCAACTGCTTCACCGATCTCAACTATTTTACCGGTAGCAAGATCTCTACCGTAACATTTCTGGCATACTCCTGATTCTGCCTGACAGGTCATAACTGAACGAACTTTTATACTTTCAATATTAGCATGTATAAATTTCTGCAGGTGTTTCTCAGTGATCTCTTCGTCACTTTTTATTATATTCTTTTTTGTATTGGGATTATTGACGTTCTCCAGGCAGGTTCTTCCTATTAAATTAGTATTAGGTTCACCTTCCAGGGTCAAAACATATAGACTTATTCCGTCTTCTGTCTTGCAGTCATTTATTCTCACCATGGTATCCTGCGCAACATCGACTAACCTTCTTGTCAGATACCCCGAATCAGCAGTCCTGAGTGCAGTATCAGCAAGTCCCTGTCTGGCACCATGAGTAGAAATAAAATACTCTAAAACAGTAAGCCCTTCTCTAAAGTTGGATTTGATGGGACTGTCTATTATATCTCCTCTTGCATTTGCAACCAATCCCCTCATACCAGCTAACTGGCGTAACTGCTTTATATTCCCCCTGGCGCCCGATGTAGCCATCATATAAACCGGATTAAACTTGTTAAAATTCTTTTCCATAGCACTGGCCACACTTTCATTTGCCTGAGACCATGTTTGTATTAACCTCTGGTGCCTTTCAAATTCCGTTATCATACCTTGCTTATAGTAGCCCTCAATTTTTTCAATCTTTTTCTCTACATTGCTTATAATCTTGGCTTTTTCTTCAGGCACATCTATATCATCAATCCCTATAGTAAGACCGGACCTGGTGGAATATTTAAATCCCGATTCTTTAATAGAATCCAGTGTTTCAACAACTACACTCTGAGGGTATTTACCTATGCAGTCAGAAATAATAGCAATGAGGTCTTTTTTGTCTATTTCTTTATTAACAAATCTATAATCCTCGGGTAGAGATTTATTAAATATTATTCTCCCTACTGTAGTTTTTAGTATCTTATCATTGATCCTGACCCTGATGGGTGTATGAAGGGATATAAAATTGTAATCATAATCTAAAATAGCATCCTGGGTGTTGTTATAAAACCTTACTTTTTTTTCCGATTTTTCTCTCTCCGAAGTCAAGTAATATATTCCCAGGACCATATCCTGGGAGGGAACTACAACTGGCTCACCGTTGGCAGGTGATAATATATTATTTACCGAAAGCATTAAAACCATTGATTCAGCTCTGGCTTCATTTGATAGGGGTACATGAGCAGCCATCTGATCACCATCAAAATCTGCATTAAACGGTGGGCAGACCATAGGATGAATCTGTATCGCCTTACCTTCCACTAAAATAGGCATAAAGGCCTGTATACCAAGCCTGTGAAGTGTTGGCGCACGGTTAAGTAGGATAGGATGATTTTTAATCACTTCTTCCAGTATATCCCAGACTTCATTGCTTGCCCTTTCTACCATAGTCTTGGCACTCTTTATATTCTGTGCAAATCCTTCATCAACTAATTTTTTCATAACAAAAGGTTTAAATAATTCCAGAGCTATTTTTTTAGGAAGCCCGCATTGTTCCAGTTTTAGGTTAGGATTGACTACGATCACCGATCTTCCTGAATAATCTACTCTTTTACCCAAAAGATTCTGTCTGAACCTACCCTGTTTACCTTTGAGCATATCACTAAGGGATTTAAGCGGCCTGTTACCGGCACCTACTACTGCTCTGCCTCTCCTGCCATTATCAAAAAGCGCATCAACAGCTTCCTGCAGCATCCTCTTTTCATTATTGATGATTATTTCCGGAGCTGCCAGTTCTAAAAGTTTCTTGAGTCTGTTATTCCTATTAATGACTCTCCTGTACAAATCATTTAGGTCAGAGGTGGCAAATCTTCCGCCGTCCAGCTGTACCATCGGCCTTAAATCCGGAGGTATTACCGGAATTATATCCAGGATCATATATTCAGGCCTATTATCAGAATCTATAAATGATGATATTATCTTAAGCCTCTTGATGCTCCTGCTTCTTTTTTGACCCTTGGATTTTTTTACAGTCTCCTTAAGCTCTTCCACCTCTTTTTTACAGTCAAGATTCTTAAGCAGTTCTTTTATGGCTTCTGCTCCCATTCCACCTTTAAAATACTGCCCGTAAATTTCCTTCATTTTTTTAAATAAAGCTTCATCAGAAACCAGCATTTTTTCCTCTAAATTAAGGAAAAAGGTGTCAGCTCTTTTTATCAGCTCGATTTCCTCTTTATATATTTCCTTCTCTTCTTCCAGAAGCATGTCTGTCTCTTTTATAATCTTGTTTTTCCTTTCCTCTAAATCCAATTCAGTGATCTCATCTTTATCAATATCACCATCAAAATCTTCTTCTGTTTTTTCGTCCATCTCCTGAAATTTATCAGGATTTTCCTCTTCACTTATTTCCTGGTCCAATTTCTCAATATCATCTTTATTTGCTTGTATTTCTTCTAATCTTATCTGGTGCAGCTCTTCTGCTTTATTTAATGCTCTCTGGTATAGCTTTTTTATTTCGTCTTGTTCACTATCTATCTTTTCCCTGTTAATATTGTTTATGATATATGAGTCAAAATAAAGAACTTTCTCTAAATCCTTGGGGCTTATATCCAGAACATATCCCATCCTGCTTGGGACTCCTTTAAAAAACCATATATGCGATACTGGAGAAGCAAGTTCAATATGACCCATCCGTTCTCTTCTTACATTAGATCTTGTTACTTCAACTCCGCACCTCTCACAGATTATTCCCTTAAACCTGACTCTTTTATATTTACCACAATAACATTCCCAATCCTTTGTAGGACCAAAAATCCTTTCACAGAATAACCCGTCTTTCTCAGGCTTTAGAGTCCTATAATTTATAGTTTCCGGTTTTTTGACCTCACCATTCGACCATGACCTTATTTTTTCCGGTGAAGCGAGCCCTATTTTTAAAGCATCAAAATTATTTACGTCCACATTTACAACCATTTGCCAAATCCCCCTAAATTAATTAAATTCAAATAATATTGATTATTATTTTACTTTTTTACTTTAGCCTTTTTATCTTTAGATACCCTTTTACTTTTTTTACTCACTGTCTTTTTCTTCTCTACTTTCTTCTTCTCTTTCTTTTTCTTTCCTGCTTTTTCTTTTACTGCTTTCTGCTCAACCTTCTTCTTTTTCTTCTTTGTTTTATCTTTCTTCACTTCTTTCTTCACTGCTTTCTCTTTTTCTTCCTTCTTCTCTGCCTTTTCTTCTTCCGCTTCTGCTTTTTTGGCCTTTTCTTCTTTTAAATCAATCCCCAAATCCTCAACAGTTTTCATAATATAATCTTCAGACCTGGATACTTTTACTTCCTTTCCCTCCTCTGAAAGTACTTCCACATCAAGGCCTAAGCTCTGCATTTCTTTTATAAGCACTTTAAATGATTCCGGAATTCCAGGCTTTTCTATGTTTTCTCCCTTTACAATAGATTCATATGTTTTCACACGCCCTGTTACATCATCTGATTTTATGGTAAGCATTTCCTGCAAAGCATACGCAGCACCGTAAGCTTCCAATGCCCATACTTCCATCTCCCCGAATCTCTGACCTCCAAACTGTGCTTTACCGCCAAGCGGCTGCTGGGTGACCAGAGAATACGGTCCGGTAGATCTTGCATGTATTTTATCATCTACCAGATGCAGTAATTTCATAACATATACATAGCCTATAGTGATATTATCAGATAATTTCTCCCCACTCCTACCGTCGTATAAAGCAGTTTTTCCGCTTTTCGGAAGTCTGGCTGATTCTAACAGCTTTACTATATCATCCTCTTTAAAACCCTCAAAAATAGGTGTTGAAACATAAATAGGGCCTTCTTCTCCACCATTTTTCTTTTTATTATTCCAGCCTTCATGAGTTGCCCAGCCAAGATGAGCCTCCAGAACCTGACCTACGTTCATCCTTGAAGGAACCCCCAGAGGATTGAATATTATATCTATTGGTTCACCATCTTCAGTGTAGGGCATATCTTCTTCGGGAAGAATTACTGATATTACTCCTTTGTTACCATGTCTCCCTGCAAGTTTGTCACCAATGGAGATCTTTCTTTTTTCAGCAATGAATACCCTTACTAGTTCATTTACCCCCGGCGGAAGATCATGTCCTTTTTTTCTGGAAAATAATTGAACATCTACCACTTTCCCGCCCTCACCATGAGGTACTTTAAGAGAGCTTTCCCTTACTTCCCTGGCTTTTTCACCAAAAATTGCCCGCAGTAGTTTTTCTTCAGCTGTTAGCTCTGTTTCACCCTTTGGAGTTATTTTGCCGACCAATATATCTCCAGGTTTTACCTCGGCTCCGATCCTTATAATTCCGCGGTCATCAAGATTTTTTAAAACTTCTTCCCCTATGCTTGGTATATCTCTTGTTATCTCCTCTGCTCCTAATTTTGTGATCCTGGCCTCCACTTCCTGTTTTGAAATATGAATAGAGGAGAGAACGTCCTCTTTTACCAATCTCTCCGATATAATAATAGCATCCTCATAGTTATATCCTTCCCAGGACATAAAAGCTACCCTCAGGTTCTTTCCCAGTGCCAGTTCACCGGAACTGGTTGCAGGACCATCAGCAATCACCTGTCCTTTTTTAACCTTTTCACCTTCTTCTACAATAGGTTTCTGATTTATACAGGTCCCCTGGTTTGACCTTTTAAATTTATATAGATTATGAATATAACCCTTTTCACTTTTATAACTTACCTTAATATGGTCTGCACATACTTCTTCAACTATGCCGTCATCTCTGGCAAGAATCAAAACTCCGCTGTCTCTTGAAACTTCTTCTTCCATACCAGTTCCGACCAGCGGCGGTTCGGGTTCGATCAACGGGACTGCCTGGCGCTGCATATTGGACCCCATTAATGCTCTGTTTGCGTCATCATGTTCCAGAAATGGTATTAGTGATGCAGCAGCACTAAAAATTTGCCTTGGTGAGACATCCATATAATCCACCGTACCTGGTTCAACAGTCACTATCTCATCACCCAGACGGGCCATGACTCTTTCTTCTGCAAATTTTCCATTCTTTCTGACTTTCGCAGTCGCCTGTGCAATTATATAATTCTCTTCATTATCTGCAGACAGATATTCCAGCTTATCTGTTAATTTGCCGTTGATGACTTTTATATAAGGTGTTTCTATAAATCCATATTCATTCAGCCTTGCATAAGTAGAAAGAGAGCCGATCAATCCAATATTTGGGCCCTCGGGTGTTTCTATCGGGCACATCCTTCCGTAATGAGAAGGATGTACATCTCTTACCTCAAATCCCGCTCTCTCTCTGCTCAGCCCGCCGGGGCCAAGAGCGCTAAGCCTTCTTTTATGAGTAATCTCACTTAAAGGATTTGTCTGATCTAAAAATTGGGAAAGCTGGCCGCTTCCAAAAAATTCTTTTAAACTTGCCACCAGCGGCCTGATATTGATAAGAGATTTAGGAGTTATCATACCGGCTTCCTGAGTCGTCATTCTTTCCTTTACAACTCTTTCCATTCTGGAGAGACCGATCCTTACCTGATTCTGAATAAGCTCTCCAACATTTCTAACCCTTCTATTGCCGAAATGATCGATATCATCTATCTCTCCTAAACCACCCATCAGCTGTATTAAATACTTAACTATCAGGAATATATCCTTACAATTTAGTATATATTTCTCATTTGTATCTATGCCGATTTTGGCATTAATTGCATTAAGCTTGTTTAGGATATTTTTATCTGTTTCGTCTATCAGCTTCTGATTCATTTTGTATCTGCCTACTTTTCCAAAATCGTATCTTTTTGGATTAAAAAATAAGGAACTTATCAGATTTCTTGAACTCTCAACCGTTGGCGGCTCTCCAGGCCTTAATTTCTTGTATATTTCTATTAGTGCTTCTTCCTCGGTCTCGGTGAAATCCTTCTCCAGGGTATTTTTGATGCAGCCCCTTTTATCGTATGGTCCAAAAAGGCTGAGCAGTTCCTCATTATTCCCAAATCCTACTGATTTCAGGAAAACAGTAAGCAAAAATTTTCTTCTCCTATCAATCCTTACATATGCTATATTCTTTTTATCGGTTTCAATCTCAATCCATGAACCCCTGGTAGGTATGACTTTACACATATAGATATCTATTTCAGTTTTTTTATCTATATCCGTATCAAAATATACTCCCGGAGAACGGACCAATTGAGACACCACCACTCTCTCTGTCCCATTGATTATGAAAGTCCCTTTTTCTGTCATCATAGGAAAATCTCCCATAAAGACTTCCTGTTCTTTGATCTCTCCGGTTTCTTTATTAAAAAATTTTGATAAGATTTTTAAAGGAGCATTATAAGACATATCCTGCATCTTACAGTTATCAGGATTTGAATTTACATCATCAAAACTATAATTAATAAACTCAAGTGACATATTGCCTGTAAAATCTTCAATAGGTGAAACATCTTTTAGAGCTTCCATGAGTCCTTCCTCCAAAAACCACTGGAAGGACTTTCTCTGTATGTCCAGGAGATGCGGCATGTCCATTACTTTAAGGATTTTGCCAAAACTATGCCTCTGGATTTTTTTGATTTTTTGCATTAATTTGTTCTCCCCTTTTTTATGTTCTAAGTTTAATAAAGAAGTAAAAAGTGAAATGTTTAAGTTAAAATAAATACCAATGCACAGGGATAATACCTATATAAAATAGTATTGGTAAATACTTACAGGAAAAACTGACAAACTAATAGTTTATCAAATATAAGTCAATTGTCAACTATTTTGTAAATATATTAAATTAAAAAATACTATTTTATTTTTACCTCGGCACCTGCTTCTTCCAACTGCTTCTTAATATTTTCAGCTTCTTCTTTTGATACTTTTTCCTTGACCATACTTGGTG
>Ga0315543_1000893_pt1 | contig 34271 bp, 28 predicted proteins | sample SalMarSW160210MG_2_FD_203098 | JGI IMG/M metagenome (GOLD analysis project Ga0315543, IMG submission 203098) | Salt marsh sediment microbial communities from the Plum Island Ecosystem LTER, Massachusetts, United States - Salt Marsh Sediment SW1601-210 ...
TTGGTATTGTCCTCGAAAAGCTAAGAAAAACTAAAGTTGTACAGCTTTTTGAAAATGATCTGTGTGAGCAACGGTTACTAATAGTTCTCGATGGGATTGATGAGATTTATACGTACAATGGGAGCCGCTTTGACCTGCCTTTTATCCAAGCCAAACTCGGCGTGGACCTGAAAGCCTGTTTCAAACACACAGACCTTATGTATGATTGTTGGCGGAATAGCCTAAAGGGCGGACTGAAAGCTGTTGAACGACAACTGGACATAGTTAGACATCTGAAAGAGGTAGATGGACATGTGGCTGTAAAGCTCTGGTACGACTACATCAATAACAGCAATAAACACGCCCTTATTACACTGTTGGAGTACAATCGCGAAGATATTCTCAATCTGCGAGTGTTAAGGCGTAAACTCGGCGTCGCATAGCAATGTCCACGCGGAACTCACGACTCATTGTACTTTGCGATTTCGCGGCGTATCATGCGGGTAAAAGGCCGAGCGCCTATTCCGACAGTCTTAAGGCCCTATCCAGGTCCTCTATGATATCATCGACATCTTCGACGCCAACAGCCAATCTGAACAACGTGTCAGTTAGTCCCAATTCATACCGTTCTCTGCGGCTATAATCATAATAGCTGACCAAGGCCGGATGCGTTATGAGCGTCTCGACTCCGCCCAAGCTCGGTCCAATGTAGCACAACTTCAAGGCATCGAGAAAACGCTCTGCTGTTCTGAGGTTACCCTTTATGTCAAATGTAACAACCCCCCCGCCGCCGGTCATTTGGGCCTTGGCAATCTCGTAATGACGGTGACTCGAAAGGAAAGGATAGTAGACTTTTTTAACTCGCGGGTGATTTTCAAGGAATTGGGCAATCTCTAAAGCAGATTCATTCTGCTTCTTCACCCGCAGAGGAAACGTTTTCAGTCCTCGTAGCAAAAGATAACAACAATGAGGATCTATGGTACCGCCCATCGACTTGTGCAAGTTTCGTATCTTATCGACGATCTCTCTATTACCAAGCACGGCACCAGCCAAAATATCATTGTGACCTGCCAAATATTTTGTGCAACTTTGCAGGACAAGGTCAATACCAAACTCTATTGGCCGCTGATTAAATGGTGTGGCGAAGGTGCTGTCAATTAGTGTCAAGACATTATGTCTGGCTGCTATTTTCCCTATTCTGACCAAGTCAAATATGTTTAGATAAGGATTTGTCGGTGACTCGGAAAAGATAAAACGCGTATTTTTTTTGATCGCTTTTTCGAAAATCCCATAGTCTCCAAAAGGAACTATCGTACACTCAATGGCAAACTGCTTTAAGTATGACCTGCAGAATTCGAGCGTCTTTTTGTAACTGTCGTCAGTAATAACAATATGATCTCCTGATTGAACTAAAGATAAAATAGTTGTCGTAATTGCGCTCATTCCGGACGAGAAGACAACGCAGTCCTCAGCGCCTTCGAGGTCCGCAAGGCGTGCCTCGGCAATCTTGGCAGTCGGATTACCATATCTACCATACTCAAAATGTTCCTTTCCTTTTTTGGTATAATCCTCTATTGCCTTACTGTTTTGAAAAGTAAACGTAGAGGTTTGAATAATGGGAGTAGTTAGTGAGTCGGCATATTTCTTTCTCGGTTCGCCTGCATGTACGGCTCTCGTAGACAGGGACTTGTTGCCTCGACCGAATTTAACCATTTTGTTTGATTTAGACATTATCTGTTCCTTCTCCTGAAAAAAGACTTCTAAACAACTCGGCTTTGCCAGAGTAAATAGCTTGCAGAGCAAGTTGTTTATCCGAAAAACGCTGCTACTTCAAGACAATTTTTATTCCTCGCTCGATTCCCGAAAATAAAATGGCACTCTGATGTAAGAGGGGCTATTATTTAATGACACCATCGAGATACTGGATATGCCCTCTCTTCCGGAGATGCTTAAAGAATGCAAGCCTTTTAGGATGAGGCTGACTGCTGTGCCTTATCTATCAGAACCTGAAGAAAAAGCTGAGAGAAAAAACAGGATAGAATTTGAAATCTTCCAGGTCTTTTTCGATATCAGCCCTTTCGGTTGCAAGGTTTGTCCGAAATGTAGGATCTGCAGCCATCAGGCCATTTGCAGACAGGTTCACATTTGGCGACCCAATATAAGCAACGCCGATGTCACTGATAAATCCCCATCTCTTGTCTTTGCCGAAAGCATTGCCCCAACCTATCCCCACATAGGGTGCAACATTGTCGAAGTTGAGAATCCCCGACAAAACGCCTATCTCAGCAGGAGTGTAGGTTGTGCCTCCGATCATCAATGGAACTACCGGCGTTGTGCTTAGGCCCACTTCGCTCTCATTTACCAAGACTCCACCACTGACACGAAAAGAGCCCTTGAACGGATACCAGTCAAGCAGGGCAGAATAAGAAAGAAGGTCCACATCAAAGTCGTATTCGATGTCACTGACTTTTCCATCCAGGCCCAGGCTGAATGCATTGATACCGAACCTGGCGTTTACATTTGAAGTTATTCTCGCAGTAACTTCCCCGCCTAAGCCTAACGTGCTATTCTTCACTCCAATAGCTAATCGACCAGTATCTGCATATACCTGTACCGATAGAAATGCAATTTGAATAGTTAACAGTAGTATCACACTCAATCTTGCTCTCATTGTATTTCCCTTGCGTAGTGTATTGCAGTTCTTAACTCGATTTACAGCAATCCTGCCAAGAATTGGAACGATAACAGTAGCAACCTCTTTGTACTTTGTCTTCGGCGGATTTCATTAAGCACTTGATGGAAAGATGTAAAGCGATTCACAGTATCATTTTGCGGCCTATTCTCGGGCGTTTTGCGATTTGTGTTATGTGAGTGGTTGAAATTAGAGGACCAGCCGCGAAAAAATATCCAACGGCACCTTACGGATGGAGGCTATGAAAATCTTGTGATTAGAATATGTGCCGACGAGGCTGTTTATATTGGGCCTTCATCTGAACAGAGAATCGCTGTTGAAGCTGGCCAAAAACTCTCACAGTGATCCGCATAACCAAGAACTCTGCAATGTCACCTTCAGAGATTTTTTCCATTACCAGTGCCAGTTCCGTGAGATTGCGTACAGTTGTATTATCTATCTGTAAAATCAGGTCTCCTGTTTTCAGGCCGGCTTGCGGAGCTACACCGCCCTGCTCCAGCGCGGTCACAATCAGTACCGGATATGCACTCTCACGCAATTGAGCTTAACCATATCGCCTCACCTTATAATTACTGCGACCTTTGCATTGTCTTTTGGCTATCAACTATTGGAGACACGACCACAATAAAATCCTAAACAAGTAATCCTCTGATTTAAAAAAAGAAAAATGTAGCAGAGAGCACTATTCTGTGATGTGTTGATCACTTTCGCAGAAAAGAACCTTATCTCCGAAAGTGATTGGGGTACCTCCGTACCTTTTCACGGACCCGCCTCTGCTTAGCTCTGCCCTGAACTTCTCTAATGGCGAATCTGCTTTTTACGGTTTTTTGTGCAGAAGCAGGCTTTCTTGCGGCTTGGCTTTTACTCGTAACTGACAAGGCATTTACACATACTTCTGCAATTGCACTGTCAGAATCCTTTACACCTTGCGATAGGAGTTCTAATGCGGGCTTCTTCATCCGACCGCGCATTTTCCTAAGTCCATATGCAGCCGCACCTTTTGTTCTCTTTGAGGCCTCGCTAAATAAAACCTCTTTAAGAATCTCCAAACCATCTTCCTGCATCCAGGACAAATTGAAAGCAGCGCGACGAGCTATCCCTACATGGTCAGAGTATAGCTTGTCCCTGAGCTGTTCGAGGAGCTTAACAGCTTCTTCACCACTTTCCCTACCGCTAATTTGTCTCTTTTTCAGCCTCATCAAGCCACCTCTTTATATTATTGTATCGGCAAGTATATACCAATTGCTGAAGGCGGATTTACTGCTACCGCATCCATAAACAGCTACACAAATAAGAAAATTCTTTTAGGGACCAAATAGACAACCAAAAACAGGTCGATGTTCAACATCAAGGGGGTGTATCGGCTCCATCCCGTTATTTTATTCACACAGCCTCCTGTTTACTTCACCTCCTGAAAGCCAGACTCCTTGGTACAATCCTCCCCCTGAAAACACCAATCATTCCTGGCACAGAACAAACTGAACAGGTTATACAGCGAACAAACGCCCCATATAATAACAAGAACCCCTATAATAATTCTACCTAACGCCGGAGAAAAACTATCTGCTGACCCTCGTACCTGCATTGCCATCGTCATTCAAAAAGCATTTTGGCATGATATCCTGAGGACGTCAACGATTTATTTGTCATAGTACCAATAACTTTTCTAATAACCTATCCTGTATTAAATAGCAAAGCCTTGTCCAAGTCATTGGCTCTTATCGTCAAAAAACCTTTTTTTCGTAACAAAATGGCTTTTTCAAGCGTCTGAATAAACAGATGGGCAGATGATATGCCTATTTTAAAACAGGTATCCGTAGGAGCTCTTCGGCCGATTGAAAAAGAGCCAGAGTTATTTTTTTTATCCTCTTCTCCTATTATTTTTAGCTTGTATTTAGGCAATATTGTTCCTGATAAACACATCTTATAATGGAGGCAACGACTTACTTCTATTTCGAGCTCGGCTTGGCATAAGTCTCTTATTCATATATACTTGTGTCTGGAAATTTTCTTTTTAAGACATAAAAAACAATGGACGTTCTGGCTTGGCCCGGACTATATTAGCCGTGACGAACTGTCCATAAGTAAGTACGATGCATCCTAGCACTATTGTTCCTGGAATATTGGGCAATGAGGTTCTGATAAACAGATGATTTGAACGAGGTAGATTGTATGAGATATTCAAAAAGAGCAATTTTGGTAAGTACTGTTGTGGTGGCAATTCTTGCCATTTTAGCGATCGGTCTTTGCATCAAAGCAATCAGGTCAAACCAGCCGACAATGAATAGGCCTGAACAGCCGCTGCCTGGTCACCGCAGCGGGGCAAGGACACGTGCTCTCTCGGCTGAGGACAGAGCGAAACTGAAGGAGGAAAAGGAAAAGAAAATAAAACAAATGGCAGATATGTCTGAAGAGGAAAAAGAGAAATTCAGAGCTATGACTCGAGAGCAATTCAGCGTGTGGCGATTCTACAGCCAGCGTTTTCACGGCCTCTCAGATGAAGATAGGGCCAAATTGATTGAGCAATGGGAGAATCTTTCGGAAGAGGAAAAGCAAGCCCTTAAAGCCAAAATGCGCGCGGAATTCACCTTGGGTTTGCGCGAAGGCACAGAAAGCTCAAGTAACGTGTCCGTAGAAGAAAAGTCCGAACAACAAGGGCAGAAAAAAGACACTAAGGAACAACAGCAGAGAGATTCTGAGAAATAGCGAGCCTGTGAAATTTCGTGAGATCATTTGGCAGCTATCGTAGTCTTAAGTGTCGGGATTTACATTTTCTGAGCAGGTTCTGGGGGAATGTACCCTTTGCGGGCGGCTCGCTTCAGCACAAGGAGGTCATAGAGGCTAACAACGAAATGCTGGGAGTGTCAGATTAAATCTTGACTATCTCAAATAAACTGTCCGTTAAAATAGATCCCCGGAAAACTCTGTTCTTTCCCGCTGCCCCGACTTGCGTCGAGAGACGCAGGGGCAAGTTCCTGTTGAAAGGCAACCCAGAGTCCACGACCGGTGACATCAGAAAGCTCAACAAAATCAAAATCTTTTTCACTGATGCTCCCATTGATCTCATGCCACTGGAGTGTCACACGAATTTTTCCGTCTATTGTCGCCAAACTAGTGGAAACAACTACACAAACGACCAAGGTGACCAAGAGCCATAGCTTCATCCATCTCATAACCTTCTCTAATTCTGATTATTCGTGTCGCAGTGACTCGATTGGGTCCATATTGGCGGCACGATAGGCCGGGTATAGGCCAAAGGTTATCCCGATAGCAGCGCTGATACCGAACGACAGAATTAGTGAGCCGCTTGTAATAACGGTGGGCATATGAACAAAATACGTTACGGCAACGGGTATAAAACAGCCAAGGATTATCCCAAAGACACCACCGGCTACCGTCAAGAGCAAGGTTTCCGAAAGGAATTGGACTATGATATCACGCTTTCTGGCACCGAGGGCTCGGCGAATACCGATTTCCCGGGTCCGCTCACTGACAGTAGCAAGCATAATATTCATAATTCCAATGCCACCAACCAGAAGTGAAATTGCCGCGATTGAACCAAGAACAATACTGAAAATGCGCCTTGTCCGAGCTGCCTCCCGAAGCAACTCAAGGGGCACTACGATCTGATAGTCTTGCTTTTTGTGAAGGCGACTCAACAGTGTATCAAGAATTTCGTGCATCGGCAGAACCAGCTTGTCCGATCCAACCTTAACGACGATCTTCTGCAATTCAACCCTCTCGATAGTTTCGCTTCCGCCGCTAAACGTGGCTGCCAGTTCAGTAAAGCGAGCCTTGGCGCTGGTCAGAGGGACATAAACATAGCCAGCAACACTGCTGCCGCCACTTGGTGTCGGAGCTTGATCTGCGAGATTGTCTTTTGCCGAGGTTGGCGCTGACGGAGTGACTATTCCAACAACATGGTAGAAGTTACCGAAAATCCTGATATGCTGCCCAAGAGGATCGTCAAAAGCAAAAAGCTTACGAGCAACGTCGTCGTCGATAACACAGACAGTTAGTTGATGGTGCAGATCAGTGCTGCTCAGGAACCGACCACATATCAGACGAACCGGCGAAATCTCAGTATACCACGGAATCGTCGCAATGATCTTTATGGCAACCTTGCGGTTAAGATACCGCGCCTCCTGGTCTATTTCCCGAACCGGAACGGTAACCTCAATGTTTGGCATTATGTTATGAATTGATTCAGCATCAGCATACGTCAGACCATACTTGACCACAGTCTGGATGTCGCCGGTGTCTGTCTTTCCCTCGGGTGGCTTGACGGTCTCGATGATCAGATTGGTGCTGCCAAGCCGCGCTATTGCTGCTTGGGCCTCTCGACTGGCGCCTTCTCCTATGGCGAGCATTGCAATAACGGAACAAACACCAAAGACAATACCCAGCATCGTCAACGTCGAACGCAAGCGGTGCATCCAAAGGCTTTTGAGACCCAATTTTATAGTCTTTCTGAGTCCGAACCAAAACATAATCGCTAACCGGTATGACTGTATACTTGTCGGTCTATCCGCCCATCCAGAAGATGGACACTTCTCTGGGCTTTTGCAGCGATGTTATCATCGTGCGTGACAACGATGAGGGTTTTGCCTCGCTGGTGCAAATCATTGAGGATATTCAGGATTTCAAAGCCGCTCTGGGAGTCAAGGTTGCCCGTTGGCTCATCAGCCAGAATTATGACGGGGTCATTGGCAAGGGCTCTAGCGATGGCAACTCGCTGCTGCTGGCCACCACTTAGCTCTGCGGGTCTGTGCTTGAGCCTGTCACCAAGGCCAACCATTGCAGCCAGCTCTCTGGCACGGCCGGCACTTTCATGCTCAGGATAACCCTGATAGTACATAGGAAGCTCTATGTTCTCTATGACATTAAGTTGTCCGATGAGATTATACGACTGGAAAATAAAGCCGATGCGTTTACCCCGAATCAGAGACAGCTCGTCGTCATTGAGTCCAGAAACATCCTCACCGCCCAACCAGTATTCGCCGCTTGTCGGCCTGTCGAGGCAACCCAAGACGTTAAGTAGAGTCGATTTTCCTGAGCCACTTGGACCCATGATGGTTACATACTGTCCCTGCTCGATTTTCAGGTCTACATCACACAGCGCCGGCAGTTCGACGGCGCCTAATTGATATATCTTGCAGAGTTTTTGAGTGTTAACCACAACCATCAAGACCAAACCTCGATATATCTGTTAAACTTCTTACGTGCCGGCTGGCGACGGAACTGAGAGCTCCTGAGGCTTTTTGTCGGCTGTTTTTGACTCAGTAGTGACACGTGGAGGATTAAGCAGCACTTTCTCACCTTGGGCCAGGCCGCTTTTGATCTCGACGAAATTGTCATTAAACAAACCGGTTTCAACCGTACGCTTCTCCGGCCCATTATTCGCCATCACATAGCAGACTTTTTCCCCTTCCTGGGTAACAACCGATTGTATCGGCACACTCAAAACGTCAGTTAGTTTATCAATAATCACCTCAACTTTTGCAGTCATTCCTGTCTTGATGGAATCGTCTCTCCCTTCGATGCTGACCTCCGTAGAATATACTTTAAGGTCGGGATTCAACCACTCTTCAGGGTCTGCAAGCGGCGCTTTTTTCAGTACTTTGCCGGTAAACTCTTTGTCGGGAAATGCCGTGATTGTTATTTTTGCCTCCTGGCCAGGCTGAATCTTATCAACCCAGGTTTCGTGAATTTTGATCTCCACTTTCATGCCGGATGGATCCGGTATCGAAATGATCTTTTGCCGCTCCCGAATCTCTGCGCCCACCTCAATCAACCTGCGTTGTCGTTCCCAGCGGTCCATCATACTTGATGAGTATACAACCTGTCCTGTAGTCGGAGCTCTTATGACACAAGCGTCAAACTGTTTGCGCAACTTCTCTACTTCTTCTTTCTCCAGCAGATACTTCGCTTTGCTGCTGTCAAGCCTGGCCTGTGCCTGAGCGAGTTTTGATCTGGCGCGAGCCTCAATCCGCTCCAGTTCTCGCTGGGCCTCATCATAGTCGCTCAGCAGCTTTTCGGCATCCTTGGGAAATTCGTACTTTACAAAGAGGGCTTTTGCTGTCTTGGCTTTCTCCCAGGCAATATCCTTTCTTTGCTTATCAAGACCGTCGGCTTGCTTTTCATTGAGCGAAACATATTGCTTCTCATAGAGCTTTTCCGTCCATTGCAATTTACTTTTGGCCAGCTCTAGGTCCTGTTCCTTAAGCTTTATGTCTGATTCCAGTTCGCGTAGTTTCTGCAAGGCCTCACCACCCAGATTGGAATCATAAACAAGTTTTATGATTTCATCAGGCTCGATGCCGCGATTTGCTGCTGCATGTACGAGCTTATCAGCCACGGTGTCACCAAGATATTTCTGCAGGTCCATCAGTCCGAACCTTACTTTCATCTGACCAGCTTTTATGTCGCTTTCATTTTGCTTCTCCTGGATTTCGAGCGCTCCATTGGCATCGGCGTAAGCAGCCTCGATGCTCAGGAAGCTAATTTCCTGCCTTGTGAGCTTCTGTTTTATCTCCGAGGAATCCAGCTCGACAAGTACTTTGCCGTTGTTGACATCCTCTTGTGTGATGTACGTACCTTCGTCAACAATACTGATTATCGTCGTTCGCCCTTCGACCTTAGACTTTATGTCATTAGTGTCAAGAGCTTTAATACCCCCAGATTCCGTCACACTGACAATCAGATCACCACGAGTTACTGCACAAATACCCGGGTGTCCATCGGGATTTTCAGAGTTCCTGGACTTTCTCCAGACAAATGCGGACCCGGCAGCAGTCGCTATCAAAACTATGAGAACAACAACCCAGCGAAGTCTCTTCCTCAAGCTGCGTGAGCGATTCGGCCTGTTGCGGGGTTTATCGACCTTTTCTTTCACTATATTATTTTGACCATTCACTATTGCACCCACATTCCATCAGGTTTAACCTGTAAAATGCCAATATCTCTAAAAAAGCTCAGCTTTGCAATTGCGTGGTCGACCAAGGCTGCGGTCACACTGTTCTGAGCCTCCAACAGCGCGCCCTGCGACTCCAATAACACACGCACTGAGACCCGCCCAGCATCTAACAACAGCTCATTACTCTCGACTCGCCTTTTGGCCAATTCCAGGCTCATTTTCTGGATATTATAGCTCTCGGCCTTTTCTCTAAGCTGTCGGTAAGCCTGGCGTACATCCAACTTGACCTCAGCAACGTCGTTTTCATATTGACGTTGCCACTGCTGCAATGCTATCAGAGCTTCACGATATGCGTTGCGTTCGGCTTTCCTGTCCAGTGGCAAATCCGCCTCAAGGCCCAACGTGTAAGCGCCGCGATTAAACTGTAACCTCGTGGATTCTGTATCTTCGGTCGAACCGACGCTGGCGCTACCTACAAGATTTAATTCGGCACCCAGATTGTCAGCAGCTACCATAATCTTGCGCTCGGCATCATCAACTCTATCGCTGGTATTGGCCAAATCCAAGCGCTGCTGCAGTGCCGTCCCAACGGCTGCCTCCAACGCATAATCGGGTTGAGCTATGCCAATTTCCTCCAGAGCCTTCAATTCGTTTTGGTCCAGCTCGATGTCCGCATCAGTGGGCAAAGATAACCTTATTTTGAATTCATCGAGCATCTGCTCATATCTTTGCTGGGCCTCAATAAAACCGTTCTGCGATCTGAGAACGTTCTGCTCAGCCTCATCGACATCGATGCGTGTTCTGCGACCAGCCTCGGCCTCCATCTCCAGACGCTCTTTAGACTGAAGGACCCGTTTGTAATTATTCTGTGCATTGGCAACTCTATCTCTTTGTTGCAGGACACGATAGTAGTCATTCACAATAGAAACGACAAATGACTGACGATATCGATTGAACGACCGAATCTGGTACAGAACAGTGCGTTCAGCCTGCGTCAGTTCTTCTTGCGCAACCTTACGCCCTCTACCTCGGAGCAACGGCTGGGTGACACTGGCGCTTAGAACCGATCCGAGTGAAGTTCGAGGATCGCCGGTTAGAAAACGAGCCCAATCAAGGGCGATACCGGCACTAATCTGCGCTCCATCGGCGAGCTTTTGTGTAAATCCAACTGCCCCATCGGCGCCGACCTGCTCATCGTCGCCATCCTTTGTGTAGCTGGCATCAATAGTGCCGAACCACCGGCGCGCAAACTGATGCCGTGCCCATGTCAAATCGAGCGCCGCCAGGTAAAGCTCTTCTTTTTGCAGTTGATATTCCCTATTGCTGACGTTAGCAATCGCGACTGCTTCCGCAAGGCTGATAGAGGCAGAAACCCTGATCTGTATAGCCTCAATATCTTCTGGAGAATACCCGTCGTCAGCAATTCTATAGCTTGCCTTTGGGCCAAAGCTCTCTTGCCACTTGTTCTCGATAATACTATAGACCTCCTTGTCAGCCTCAGCTTTATACTTCTCAGCGCTGCAGGCACCGAGCATTCCAGTAACAGCCGATACACAGAAAGTCCAATACAGAAGCCTTGTTGACATAAGTCTATATAATACAAGCACCTACTTTGCCATAATCCGCTATATTAGAATAATCTCCCATCCGTGGGATAATTCTTTATTTTACCAAAAAAAACAAATTCAGAAAAGGCATAAATCCTTTAATGAGGCGCACTGATAGCTTTGCCTCAAAGAATTAGTCGTAGCAGACCTGTTAAATGTTACCGTAAAATCTAAAACGGGGCCATTTATGCAAAGAAAGCCTTTATGGCATGATCAAGCCTCATAGTCAGAGAGACAGTATTTTTTACATAAAGATTGCTAAAAAACCCGCCTGCCACGGCATGCGTTCTTTTCCCTTTGTGAGTGGGGCAACAACTAACGCAAAAAAGAGGATATTCCGACATGGAATGTGCAAGGAGTAGATTCGTGGGTTCAGTTCTCAGTAAGGGTTTCTTCCAGTGTCAGGTCGCTTTTTTCGGACAAGGCCCTTGGCTCTGCTTTGGGAACTAACGGCAGAACAACCGTAAAGGTTGTTCCTTTATCAATCTCACTTTCAACATCGATTCTTCCGCCATGCGCCATCACGATTTTGTGAACAATTGCCAATCCCAAGCCTGTACCTTTAATCAGTTTGCCTGGCCTATGCACACGGTAGAAGCGGTCAAATATTTTTGGAAGGGCTTCCTTGGGTATTCCCATGCCCGTATCGCTGACACTTATGACCCATTCGTTTTCACGCCTTCCAACGCGAACTGTGACTTGCCCATCTTCCGGCGTGAACTTGATTGCATTACTGACTAAATTTGTCAGAACCTGAATGATTCTGTCACTGTCAAACGTAGCCTTAGCTAACCCGCCATCAAACTCGGTAGCAAGGTGTATCTTTTTCTTCTTCGCATATGGTACCATCGTGCTATAGGCATCCTCAACGACCTTTCTAATATCCTTTTCTTGCATGCTAAATTCCATTTTGCCCGCGCCGAGTTTCTGGAAATCCAAAACGTCGTTGATTAGCCTGGAAAGCCTGTCTATATTTCTTTTTGCAACATCCAGAAAACGTCGTTGGTCGTCACCAATCTTGCCCGCCACTCCATCTAAGACTATAACTACGGCTTCCCTCATCGACGTCAAAGGTGTCCGCAGTTCATGTGAGACCGTAGATATAAACTGGGTCTTAATTTCCATCGTCTCTTTCAGCTCTTCCTCTGCCCGCTTACGGTCAGTTATATCATTTATTGCTACAACCGCGTGCCTGCGACCATCTATGATAACTGGCTCAGCACTTAAGGAAAACCAAGGTTTAACTTCCTTGTCACGTACTTGTAAAGTAGGTTGAATCTCAACTCCGTGAACAGACTCTTCCGAATTTATAGCAATCTTTATCGTCTTTCGAAGCAGACATCCCACACAATGTGGATGTTCTTTCCATCCCTGCTCCCTGCATATAACGTCTTGCGTAGCATAGATGCAACCGAGAGCAACACCTGGTACTTGATTGACAATCTGCGAAAACTCCTTTTGGACTAAATGCCTGATAGCGTCATTGGCTCGCTGTACCACCATATCCTCACCGACCAACAGCATACCAACAGGTGCTGCATCAAATATCGCCTCCAGATTCTTTTGCTTACTATCAAGTATCTCATGAATACGCCTACGCTCGGTGATGTCAACCGCAACACCTCGATAGCCCACAAGTTTATCATTTTCACCAAGAACAGGCACACCGCTTACTGAAAGCCAGACTTCCTGGCCATTTCTGTGTACGTGTTGAACCTCGATCTCGGTGAAAATATCCTTCTTATCGAATACTCCAAAGGCATTCCTTCTATGCTGCTCACGGGCATCGGGATGAAATAGGTCATAGAAGTGAACCTTTTCAAGAAGATCTTCGGGCTTGTATCCAAGCATTTCTTCGACAACAGGACTTACGTATGTATACAAGCCATCGGCGTCTATTTCCCAAATCCACTCGTTTGCATTCTCTACAACCTGGCGGAATCGCTCCTCCGATCTCCTTAGGGCCTCTTCAAATGTTTTACGTTCAGTGACGTCTCGTATAACGCCTATTGAGCCGATAATTTTGTCATCCGAATCCTTCACAACGCTCAGTGACACATCGACGTCAATAATCTGACCGTTTTTCTTGACCATCTTGGTCTCAAGATGATGCTGCATACCCTTTTGTCTTACGTTGTGGGCTCGTATCTTTTGCCATTCGCCCTCAGGATAGAGCGATTTCACAGACCTTAGGTGCAAATCTTCGCTATTCATGCCGAGAAGGTTTTCGGTGAATTGATTCCAGGAAATGAGACACTCTTGTTCGTCAACCATCATGATAGCAACAGCGGAATTTTCAAAAATAGTGCGGTACCTTTGCTCGGCCAACTGCAGCTCGCGTTCCACCTTTTTGCGCTCGATGGCATAACGCACTGCACGCATAAGCAGATTGCTGTCCACCTGCCCCTTGATTAGATAGTCCTGCACACCCTTCTGTACAGCTTTGATTGCCGTATCCTCGTCGTCAAGGCCGCTCAGAACGATGATAGGCACATGCGGGACTTGAGACTGTAACTCCGTAAACGATTCAATCCCTTGCGCATCTGGTAGACCAAGGTCAAGAAGAACCACATCAAAGTGATCCCGGTCCAAGAGCTCAAGGGCGACAGACAGATACTCTGCGGACTTTACCTCAGAAACACGCAGCGACGATTCGGACAGCAACCTCTCCAGAAGTTTTCTGTCTACGATATCATCTTCCACTATGAGTATTTTCAACGGTTCTGCAGTACTCAATCTCATGCCTTAACCCCCCATAGATTGTCAACGTCTATACCACAGCGGCGCCGAATGTTCACACCGAACTGGAATATTAAATCCCGGCGTAACAGGCCTTATTATTCGGCATCAAAAAATTCGTTTTGCTGCCCAACAACATCCGCCCGTGGACGACCTTCCTTAATCCGAAGTTCCATGCACATAAGACAACTATCCCGCGACTTTTTACCGTCGCAAAGATCCCAAATCCGTAATACCGCGTCCTATTATTGAACGACAGTATATTGTCTCTACATCAATCTGATCCTTTGCTCTCCAGCACGTTCTTAATTTTTTCCATCAGCTCATTGAAATCGAACGGCTTGGTGACGTAGTCTGCAATGCTGTAGGACGAAGCCTTAGTGATGTCATGCGGTTCACACATCGCAGTGAGCATTATCACCGGTATGTCTTTCAATTCAGGACTACTCCTCAGGTGCTCAAGCATCTCGTGGCCGTTCATGACAGGCATATTCGTGTCCAGGAGAATAAGGTCCGGCTTTTCGCTGGCTGCCTTTTCAAGACCCTCTTTCCCATCAGCAGCGGTAACAACATCAAAGTGGAAGAACTTGAGACGATATTGGACGGTCCCTACCAAGTCAGGTTCATCATCAACCAAAAGTATTTTCGCCTGGGTTGTTTTCTTTTTAGATTTGAACAATTTTAACATTATTATCTCCCTTTAAAATCAACCAGTCAGACCTCTTTGATTCAGTTCTATACCAAATCACACTCAAGATTTTTTTATCGACTCAAACACCATATGGCATTAGTACACAATATTTCACAACCTGCCACTGTCATTCATATAATTCCTTCTAACTAATACAGTTCCTTTCATTTATCCCTATCCGGCATTGTTAGTATAGGTTTGTTCTTGATTTCGTCATACTTGTCTGATGCTTCTTTGGGGATTGGTTCTCCTCTATAGATATGAGGCGATATTAGCACAATCAATTCAGAATTATAAGTCACGATGTTAACGCTCTTAAAGAGTATTCCAACTATCGGCAGAGCACCAAGAAATGGAATCTGGTCCACTTCTTTTGTTTTGCCTTGTCGCCTTAGGCCTCCCAATACGACTATCTGGCCATTTTTGAGCAACAATGATGAATTGGCCTTTCTTGTGTCAACAATAGGCACTCCACCGTCACTTGTGCCACTCTGGACATTCTGCTCAGCTGAGACAGTCAGGAAAATATTATCTCCATCTGTTACAATAGCGGTCACTTGTAACGTTACACCCACAGGCTTAAATTCGGTCGATGTAAGAGCCATGGCACCACCCTGGGCCGTGTCCATGACCTCCTTGTATGGAATTTCTTCAACGGCCTGAATCGTAGCGGATTCCCCGGTCATCATCATGACTCTGGGACTGGCAAGGATTTCCACATTTCTTTTCTGCTGTATCGCATGCACAACATTTCGGATGACATTGCCAGTTATCACGCTGAAGTCGCCGCCAAGGCCCCGCGTGTTAAATATTGTGGCATCTCCTCTCGTCGTGGCGTTATCAATAGTTGAAAGCATCCTGGAGGTTGTAAAATTTTGTCTGTAAGTCACATCATATTTCATCGGGTCATGCGTCAAAAGGTCCCAGTTGACGCCAATCTCAGTGTCGTCATTGAGTTGGACATCGAGAATAACCACCTCCACCATAATCTGCTGAGGTGTTCGATCTGCCCTTTTGACTTCTTCTAAAATTTTGGCAAGATTTTCTTTTGTATCGCATACGATCAGCGAGTTGGTTTTATCATTTGTAGCCACACTGCCATACTGCGATACCATTTTATCCAGAATGATTTTAAAACTTTTTGCATCAAGGAACTTCAACGCTATTGTTTCGACAAAAAGTCCCGATGTGTGTCTATCTATCTTCTCGACCTCGGCAAGGATCAGCTCTACGTTCTGTTCGGTGTCACAAACAATCAACGAATTGCTCTTTTCAATGATGGTGATACTGCCGTATTCGGAGGACATTTTATCGAGCGCCGCCTTAGCGCTTTTGGCATCGATATACTTCAAAGTTACGGACTGAACCACCAGGCCAGGTATTGGGCTATCGATCTTCACAATCTCTGCAAGGATGATCTCAACATTTCTTTTCGTATCACAAATAATTAACGAATTGCTTTTTTCCACAAGCGTGATACCGCCATACTCAGAAGTCATTTTCTCGAAGCCGGCTTTTGCGCTTTTAGCATCGAGATGTTTTAACGTCACAGCTTCAATGGCCAAGCCGGGTACAGACTTATCAGCTTTTCTAAGCTCTGTGACAATCTTTTCGAGGCTGTCCTTTGTGTCTATGATAAGCAGAGCATTACCTTTTTCTACAAGTTGAATACTGCCGAAACCTGAAGACATGCATGCAAATGCTTCTGCAGCGCTTTCAGCATCGAGGTATTTCAACGCGACAATCTGGGCAAACAGTTGTGGTGGCTCACCAACCGGTGGTCTGGCTACATTTTGAGGTTTGGCATTAACCTGTTTAAGAAGCGCACCAAAGGGATTACCTCGGCCAACGCCCGATACACCATCCACTGTTGAACCCGGCTGTGATAACCCTGTCTGTGCCCACCCTCGCCATGGTAAAAGTACGAAAATCGCACAGAACAATATTATTCTAATATATTTTGCATTATTCATTGAACACAGCTCCATTGTCCCGGATTGCATAAACTGTAATAGTGATATCGCACCTGAGCTGGCCCGAATCAACATCGATGACTTCCATATTAAGCGAGTCGATCCAGACTTTTTGTGTGCGGTCCTGCAGCTTTTTTACGAGGCTGATTATACTGTCATATCCGCCGACAACCCTTAGAGTCGCACCTTTAGCGATAGCGATACTTTCAGAATTCTTAAATCCCGGTCTTCGTCCCTCTGCCAAGAAATTTAGCGAAATCATCGGGCAACCCGCTTCTTCGCAGAGAGCCTGTAGGCCACCGAAGAACTCCTTCACCTCTTGAAGCGTAAATAGCGTAGCCCGTAGTTCCTCAAACTGCAGGTGCAATTCCTCCAACTTCTTCTTTCTGGTGCGAACTGCAACGTCAATAACCGTGTTTTCTTTCGCAATATTGACAACGACAGGTTCATAACGCTGCACAGCACGAAGGTAGGCAACGTGCGGTGCAACTATCCAGTTATACATCGCAATCGCTACAATCAGAATCAACGCAACTGAAATAGCCTTTCTCGACGAGTCGGTTAGTTTTGTCAGCCTGTCGCCTAACACAGGTTACTTTCCTTTTCTCAAAACAAGAGAACAATTGATTACATAGCGGATTAACCCACCCTGCCTTTCATTTACCTCAGCTTCGGCCACGGACGCAGAGTCTATATGCTGCGACTGGTCCAGCAGTTTCACAAACAAGTGAACGGCATCATAAGACAATGCGAATCCTTCAAGAGACATTCCAAAATCACCTCTTGTGAACAGCTTTGTAATGCATATAGTTTCTGGAGAGACACCTCTAACATCGTTGAGCAAGCCAACCCAATCAACATCGTTATGAGAACTGAGCATCTCCACAAGCTGGTAAGGCCCATTGGAAAGCTCCTTGATTTTCATCTCTATCTGTTTCTGTTCATCAACGAGCTTGCGTGTATCATGCAGTGGATGCGCCAGCCTTTCGCGAACGATATCTTCGTTCATTTTCTTAACCATCAGAGTCAATCCGCCAACAGCCAGAACCATAATGAGCAGAATCACACCAAGAACATTAGCTGTGATGAGAGCCTGCTTTTTCAACGATCTGGAATCAAGTGTTTCTTGAGGAAGCAGATTTACTCTGAGGCCACACTCATCTTTGCCCAGAAACCTCATAGCAAGACCCACCGCTACCGCCGTAGCCTCCGTATGCGCCGTGGTATCATCTATTGCAATCGGTGTGTCCCGCCACAGGTCTTCTGGCCTTTTAACCTCTATATCACCAGATGATATTAAAGCTTTCAGAGATTCTTCGAAATCCGTTCCCGGCAGCATAGTGTCATCAGCAACTACAAGTATGTCCCACTTGCCGGAGTCTTCAGGGACTTCAACATCATAGAACTGCGTGACCATGTTTATCTCTTCAGCAAGCCATAGATGAAGCTGATCTGAATCTGTCGGTTCTATCGTGACCTCTTTCGTCCTGACAAGGTCGAGATTGTGCTTTCTAAACACACCTAAGCTCAAAAGACCACCCTTCAATATAGCTATGAGCACATTGGAGTCGAGTTTCTTTGCTATCCTGCTTGTATAGAGCGTTCGGACGTACGCAAGCAATGGAGGTTCTACAGCTTCGACATTCACACCAGCACGGTTGCATGCTTCGACAATGTCAATTACCTTTTGGCCATTTGTGGCAGCGATAAAAATTCGGTTCTTGCCTGGCTGGGTACCCGAACCAATCCCACAAAAGTCCGAAACGACGTTCTCGCCTGATAAAGTAATATATTGCTTGAGTTCATCCTGCACAAATTGCCTTATGTTTTTTGGCATTTGCTTGGGCATGTCCACAATTTGCATAAGGGTTGGATTAGCGAGCAGGGATACTGCAGCGCGAGGTGCCCGCATCCCTTTTCGGCCTATCAGCTCCTTTATGGCCTTGGAGAGTAACGCCGAGTCCCCAACATTACCGTTGATTACTGCACCCTGAGGGACTGGACCGCTGACGGCCTTTAGCAGCTTGATGTTACCATTGTCGATTTTTAGTAGGGCTAAACTGATGGCGCCTTCACTAATGTCTATGCCCAATGCTGTTTTACTGCTGCGCCTCATTCGTTTATCCTCAAATTATCGATCCTTATTAGATAAGGAGGACCGCTCGTTCCGACAGTTATGTCGGCTTTAACTCTGGCAATAAAGTTCTGAGATGAAGTGCCTGTCGATGTGACGGCGGAACCAACAACATCAACCGTATACGAGCCGCCATTAAATGACTGGCCTGCAATATTTGGATCGTTACCCTGCCGAATCCTGGCGAAGGAGTCGTTCAGACCTGCCTCTGCAGTAGCCAGCGCCTGCGCAGCCCAGACATGATTTCGCATAAGCTGTATTTCTTCTGTTGTCATCTGTAGCATGCCTATAACGAGCGCTGAAAGCAAAGCTATAACAAATACTGTCATTAATAATACTGTGCCGTTATTTCTTAGTTTTATGTCCATAGTTCGTTCTATTTATGGAAGTATACTGCAACCACCATTTCCGCTATCCGGATCAGAGGCTATCGCTATCGTAAGCGTCTGCGCCTCGTTCGGTGAGCCTAGCAAGAAATTTGAGGTTCCGCTGTCACCACTGGTGGACTGCCTGATGTATCCTGCTCCGCCCGAGACAGTTCCGCTGGAACCGCCCGTTCCTTGAGCCAGCTCTTCGACCTCCTCGGGGCTGAGCGTAAAGTCGTAAATACGGACATCATCCAACTTGCCATCAAAATATGGGTCATCACTGTATTGTGACCTGCCAAGGTAGTTTCGGTTGGTATTGCCGAGGTCACTGGGGTCGAGGTAACCAAAGGTGTTTTGAGCAACGGGGCTCCCATCAAGATACAGTTTGTGGGTATGGTTATCTGCGTCTATCGTCACGGCCACATGGTGCCACCCAGTTGGTAAGGCCGCGGACGCGGTCGTTTGTTCCTCGCCACCTCCACCGGTACGTGTAATTGCAAAACGCAGCCGGTAATTGCTCCCATTTCTGGGAGTTAGGAACATATTGTAAGTTGTGCCGGTGCCGAAATCCCAAATGCGTTGCCAGGAGGAGTAACCTCCGTCCCAGTCCACCCATGTCGCAATGGTGCAGTTGGTCAGTGAATTTATAACCGAGCCTATGGGCAAACTTACATAGTCGTTGGAGCCGTCGAATTGCAGCGCACCGCCGATTTGTCCTGTGGTCCAGGACGGAGGACTGTACGATGGCAGTAGTGTACCATCTTTTCCGTTGCCTGAGGAATCTACCGCAGTTAATCCGGAACCATCGTCCAGTTTCCACCAGCCCACGGGAACGCCCATACTGTTGGAGCTCTCATCCATCGTAATTGCCGTATGGTCGGAAAGTCCTGGATCATCCTCCGTGATATCGTCATCATCAAATGCTCCCAAACGAACAATCATACAATTGTTCACTGTTGTTGTAACCGCAGGGCTGGTTGGAGTAGCGCTGGATTCTCCATATGTTGAGACAACATCTATTGGGTCGAAAGAGTTGTGGCCGGTAAAACGCATCATCCAGCCGTAGGACTGCTGGCCCCCCGACCAGGTGAACTGATGACTATACGACTCCGAAGCCTCTGCAAGTTTCCACCAGGCACCCAGCGTTACACCATTGGCATAGCCATAATTACCGATGTCAATTTCGGTCCAGCCCTCGCCCCATGGTGGCGACATCGAGGAAGAGGTATCCCCGTCCGTAGCAACCGCTGCGATTAATAAGTCGCCCTGACCGGTACCAGACGGAATGTTAACATCAAGAGATGTATTGTCAGAACCGACTTTAGCTTTGGTGAACTCTCTGTATCTGAGGACATCAGCCAACTGGGCGATCTCTGTGGGGTCGAGTGCATAGTTATAAACGCGGACATCGTCTATTGTACCATTGAAATATCTCTCATTTGCGCCCGGCCTTGCGATTCTAAGATTGGTGTCCCAATCTGTCCTGCCAGTCTGATTTCCTGTATCAGTTCCTACAGAAACACCATCTAAGAAGAGTTCTCCTGATGGTGATGAATCCGCGTTCGTTACTACAAAAGCCACATGATGCCAATTGGTTGTATCTGAGAAAGAAGTTTCTATCCTTATAACGCCTGGTGCTGCTCCATATTCGTTGGTTCCGTAAAAGCATCCTAATACATTATCTATATAAGGTGCACCAATATTTATATGTGCTTCATGAGTATTACTTGCTGAACCACCCCATCCGTTTTCAGTTGCCTTTCCTTCCCATACTAAATGATGTATACCTATTGTTGTATCCGCCTTAAACCAACATGCCCATGTAAAATCTGTACTAGTTTTTGATTCGTTACTTGTTGTTTGAACATAATCATTATACCCATCGAGCCCCAAAGCACCGTTCAGGATCCCGTCGATCCATTCATTGCCGGCCATATTGGTCAAAGTACCGTCATTGCCTGACCCGCTGCTGTCTGCTGCGGTTAGGCCAGAAGTCTCATCCAGCTTCCACCATCCAACAAGACCGTATGAATACCAATTAGTACGGAGATATACTGAGGCAGTGAAGGTTCTGTCCTGGCCGAGTACGGCCGAGTTGGTGAGAATCGTTTCTATATCCACAAGGCGGATGGAATTTACATCTGTTGTCGGATTTACGAAATCATTGCTATCATAGCAGGTAAACTTCAATCGGCTGACCGGCCCGGCAAGGTCCGAAAGACCGCCCACAACGCCAAATTGAACGTAGCTGCCTACAATTTCATACCTGAGATTGTTGCCGTCGTTATCCAGAAACTGGATATATCCGTTGGTTTCGTTCGAGTCGCTTACGGCGGTTATTCTGACGGCCTTTGAGACGTTTCGGTTCAGATGGTCTATCAGGACTCTGCCGTTCTGCAGCACTTCAGCATTGCCCTGTTTTGAGTCCCAACTGTTACGAATGCTCGCAAATATTGGCAGTATGGCTGCGAAGATGACCACCATAATGGAAATAGCTACAACCATTTCCACAACAGTTACAGCCGAGCGAGACTGTACTTTACTTACTGTCAACTGCATTATCGCCACCGCGCAATGTTATTACGTTACTAAGCGTAATTTCGGCATAAAAACAGCTACCCGTTACGCAAGTTTCTGGATTATCGGCTGGTGAAAACAAGAATAGAAAGACGGCAATAAATCGGACAATTTGACGGTCTTAGTTAGTTTTTATCAGGCACTTGCACTTAGCGCGCAAGAAAAATCTCCGCACTATCACGAGCGTCCTATAAGCGCAACGTCTTCTTGCAACACCTACTTGCAGGCACAATGGCTAGCACAATGCCGCGCCGAGCAATGCTGTCTGCTTCAAGAGGCTACAAATAGCAGATTATCTGCGGATACTAGCGGCGGATGTCAGCTTCAACCACCACCTAAGGATACAGTCAAAGTCGATATGGATCCCACCGCCGTAATCTAATTGTTTGGTCTTCATCTTGCCGAAGAACTGCACACAGAACTATATCAACCTTGCTCTTTGAATTCTATCCCCCAGTTCAAAATCCCCAAAAGTGTGCACAAATTTGGATGAGGATACCATCTTCTCAAGCCACAATGGTAAGCACCACCGCTACAAACTTTTCGGCACAAGACAAGGCAACAGTTACATAAATTGCCAGTTGTTGGTCTTTTAAGCCAAAGGCAAACAAACAAAATAATTCAGATTTGCGACATCTGCGACACGATGTTGGCCACTTCATCGCAAGCGAAGAAAAACAATGTCCCAAGAGAAGAGGCCCTATAACTATAGATATGAGCAGTGTTGGATGGAGACAAATCAGAGCCTTCTGTCAATATAAGTCTTACGGCCCCGGCCATCTTCTCGCAAGGCACGTGGTAAGGGCAACTTCTATCTCATCGCCTGCGAGGCTTTTATCGCCGTTCAGATCGTAGCCAACCGAAACACTTATCTGCTTCAGTGGATCATTGGTGTCATCGGTCACATTGCATAGGTACGAGCCGCCGAGGTCTGTATTGCTTTCGTTAAATGAGATACCCCCATTCTCATTTGTGTAGTCGTAGATCGAGCGAGCTTTTATCTCATCGAGCTTGGCTTGTGCGAATATAAGACTGCATGATCTATGCTCAATAATCCTTGTTGTAAGTTGAGCACTTGTTAATGCTTTTAAGATTGGAACTATCGCTGTAAGTAACAGGGCCGATGCTACAACAACTTCAGTAATAGTAACACCAGCCATCCGTTTTTTTGCATCTAATTTGTGAGCTTTTGTTGACACTTGAAATGTGCAAAAAAAATTGAATTAGACTCAATTTTCAACTAATTTCACAGTGCCGGTCGCTGTGACTACGGTTATTGTAAACGTTTTTTCTTCAGCTGAAACACTCAACTGTGTGTTACTTCCATCCTTAAGATTACCAAGAGGGCCAAACTCGAACTGGCTCCCGCCGGTGCAACTAATCACTGAATCAATAGTGTGGGAGTCTATTACGCTTGAATCACTAAGGTCCACTATTTGGTAGCCAGTAAACGGTGATGAACCTATCATGTTCAGTGCAAAACCGTCGGTATTAGTGACAGCATCGGTGATAGCAAGCGTGCGTGCCAGGCGAAGGTCGGTGGCGATTTTTCTCGCAACCGTATCAGCCTGCTGCCGGTGTAGCGCACCGAACTGCAGCCTTGGAACCGCAACAAACGCCAGAGCAGCTAATATCAATACAATCACAACCAGCTCAACCAAGCTATAGCCTCGTCGGGTCTCCATAACACAAATCCACGTAAATTAATAAGGATGGCTGCGACCGTACCCAGCCACCCTTATCGATTGCCAATTATGCAAATTTAATACAGCTTCTAACTAACCTTCAGATCTCGTTAGTGGCTGTGTCCAGCGACTCGATTGGTAGTCGTGCTATAGACATAAGGCCAATCTGTTGCACCAAATGGGCACGTGGGTAGACCATCAGGAAAATAATTTGCATTAGGGTCGCTTGTCAAATCTGATAGCGAATCCGGCCAAGACCCTTTGTTTGCATAGTACAATTCGATCTGGGAGTTTAACAGGTCGACATTGGTTTTGCAGGCATTTGCCTTGGCACTTGCCGCACCTCCGATAATTCTGGGAACTGCAATCGCGGCCAGCGCTCCCAGAATCAGAACCACGACAAGCAACTCAACCAGCGTAAAACCTTTTCTGCGGCGCATGCTTTTTACCTTTCCAAAAATACCAGATTGAAGTCAACTATTAACTTTCATATCGACATAAAATATAGGCCACTTTACGGAGCTAACAGATAATATTTCACCAACGGTCTGCAGCCAATAAAATAAATTACCCCCTAAAAGCTGCAATATTCGATCAACATCTGATTGTTATATCGACCAAATGTGTGAAGCATTTTACTAAAAGGCCATAATCTGCCTGACCAACACAAAATACTCTACAGATTTCCAATATCCGATGGCAGATTCATTGTTATCGGAATCAACCGGCCCGTTCCCATAACCACCCTATCTATATAAATACTAACACAGAAACAATCGCAGTCAAAATACAAGATAAACACCGCCGTAAACAGCAATCACCGACAGTCAACATCGGTGATGAACTTCTGCTCGCCCCATAAGAGGTTTTCTTTTTATTGTATGATGATATGTCATCAGATTAAGTCATATAACGCATATAATCGAACATCGGCAAATAAACGCCCATCAAAATCAAGCCGACGATAGCTCCCATAATCAGGGTCATGGCAGGCTCAAGCTTAACCAGCAAAGAATTTACTGTCCTGTCAATGTCCCTATCGAGAACATCAGCACCTTTATTGAGCATTTCAGGCAGGACTCCAGCCTGTTCGCCTGCCGCTGCTAACTGAATAACCATCGGAGGAAAAATATCATAGGCTTTAAAGGATGCTGCAACGGGATTGCCAGCCCTGAGTGCTTGCTGCAGTTCTTTTGCAATTTGCGTCACTCTGTAGTTGTGAGCAACCTGACTTGCCACCTCCAAAGCCTCTATTAAAGGAACTCCCACCGAAGCCAGCATGGCAAACGTACGCGTGAATTGTGAAACCACAACCATACGATTCAATTTAGCAAAAATTGGCATCTTTAGTTTGAAAGTATCCCATTTTGCCTTGACCCGGGGATTCTCTTTCCACCGACGCAGCATCAGTACCGCAGCCACAGCAACTATGAGTAAAGCCCACCACCATTTGCCGACCAGATAACTAAGCACTACAAGCACCTGCGTCGGAGCTGGTAGTGACACATGCATCCGTTCGTACAACTTTGAGAATATAGGAACGATAAAAACCAAAAGACAAATAACAACCACGACGCAGACAATACCAACGACAATGGGATAAAGAAAAGCAGATTTCACCTTCTGCCTTAGCTCAGCCTGCTTCTCCAGATACTCGGCGCTCATTCCCAGCGAAGTCGACAGTTTCCCGCTCGTTTCGCCAGCCTCTATCATACCGAGGAAAAAATCTGAAAATATTCCTGCATGTCTCTCGAATGCTCTTTTAAGATTTGAGCCGGTCTCAACACTTTGTCTTATATCTGCAATGACTCTTTTAAAAGCATAATTCTCCGCCTGCTCCTCCAACGTCTCCAGACAACTCATGACCGATAGTCCGGCGGAATACATACCGGCAAATTTATAGGCAAATGCTACAACTTCTTGTCGCTTTATCCTCTTGCGTCTTCCCGCCAGTCCTTTAGCTCGTTGGGCACTTACAAGGGCATATCCGGTCTTACTAAGCTCGTCGCGCAGAACCGCAACACTATCAACATCATAGTAAGTGCCGAAAAACTCTCTTCCGGTCTCGTCTTTAGCTGTATACTCGTAAACCGCCATCAATCTTCACTTACATCAATGACTCGCATCAGCTCGTCTGGTGTTGTTGCTCCACTGAGAACTTCATCAATCGCGCTCACACGAAGAGTTCGCATACCTTCCTTCATCGCCTGTTGTTTGATTGATCCGTCATCACTGCCAGCCACAATCATCCTTCTAATTTCCGGCGATATGGGTAGTATCTCGTAGACGCTTTTGCGCCCATGATAACCTGTGTCATAACAGCCATTACATCCTGCCCCCCGGTAAAGCTTCGTCTTTTTGTTTTTGTAGGGTTGCCCACACAGCGACTTAAGTTCATCTTCGGTTGGCTCATAAGGCTGTTTGCAACCGGGACAGATTGTTCTTAAAAGCCTTTGCGCTACCGTTCCGAGTAATGCCGAACCAACAAGGAATGGAGGTATTCCCAGGTTTATCAAACGTGATATAGCCCCTGCTGCGTCATTAGTATGCAATGTGCTAAACACAAGATGTCCGGTAAGTGCTGCGCTAACAGCAATTTCCGCAGTCTCAAGATCACGTATTTCGCCGATTAGTATGACGTCGGGGTCTTGACGTAATATGCTTCGCAACGCTGAGGCGAATGTCATTCCGGCAACCGGTCTGACCTGCACCTGTGTAATCCCGTCAAGACGGTACTCAACAGGGTCCTCAACGGTGACTATATTCCTCTTGGGAGTATTTACCACTTGCAGAACCGAATATAACGTTGTCGTTTTGCCGCAGCCCGTGGGCCCAGTCAACAATATCATTCCATAGGGATTACTAACGAGCTCTCGAAACTTACGATTATCTTCAGGAGAGGCCACTACTATATCAAGCGACCACCTGTTTACGTTTTTATCAAGGATTCTTATAACAATCTTCTCCCCCCCCACAGCCGGCAGAGATGAAACTCTCAGGTCATATTCTTTATCATCATGTCGGACCATCATGTGTCCATCCTGAGGAACCCTCCGCTCTGAAATGTCCATATCAGACATGATTTTAATGTGCGAGACTACCTCAAGCTGGGCGGATATAGGTAAATCTATTGCATCACGCAGAATGCCATCTATTCTATACCTCACTCTGACATCAGATGCTTGCGGCTCGATATGAATGTCACTGGCGCGTGCGTCGATGCCTCCCCGTATTACCGAAGATACCAGCTTCGTAATAGGATCTTCGGACATCTCCATAGATTGCTGCTTGGCCTCTTGACGTTGGGCAGCCTTTGTGGGGTCATCCTTTAGACGCATCGAGGCTATAGCCTGCTTGGTCACGCTGGCGACATCGAAATGGTAATGAATCGCCTGTCTGATAGCGCTGGGCGTAGCCGCGACTGGAATAACCTTGTACCCGGTCTTCATCTCGATTCGATCACGCACAGAAAGGTTTAGCGGAGAGCTCATAGCAACAAAAAGTTTGTTATCCTGTTTTTTAACCGGGATCACATTATGCTGATTGGCAGTCTCATAGGAGACCAAATGCGCAACCATTGGCTCAACCATTTCAGGGGACAGATTGACAAATTCAATCTTGTTAGTGGCTGCAACGACCTTCGTCAATTGTTCTTCATCGAGGAGTTTTTCTTTCTTAAGTATGCTTATTAAACTTTGTCCAGTCTGTTCCTGCTGGTCAATCGCGGCCCGAAGAGCCTCCTCATCAATGATCCTTTCCTGTCTAAGAAAAGATGTTATCGGATTTTCGTCTTTCATGGCAATACCGTCTCCTTGACAAGAACATTCGAAGTCACTATCGACATAGGCACGACGGTACTTAAAGGCAAAGCCTTGCAGCTTGATTCTTCCGCTGCCAGCCGCAGCTCAATACCGATAATAACATTCTGGCTACGCGGCGTTTTGCCTCCCCATTGTTGGCAATATATGAATGCTTTGACTTACTGACCAAAGTCGATAGGCCAAAATTGAACAGTCAGAATATCAGAACGGCATTACCATAGCTGGCGTGCTTTTGTTGCCAACTTTCCTCGTAGTCGTCATGAGCTTATGTTTACACATCCACGCACTCGCCTCCCAAGACTCGGGACTTATGAACTTGCGTCCTGTAATAATCATTCAATAACTAGACCTCACGGATAACGTGTTCGCTTGACCGGTGAAGCAACTCGGCTTAGAATAACAGGAGAACCTGCCAATTACATTGGTTCCCTTGAGAATCTGCTGAAGAAGAGCACTTCTCGATATGGCAGACCCTCTGTAAAATTATATTATGCAATGCCCATGCATCTGCTAATGTATGTTTTTCAGAAAAACATCAGCTTTAGAATCAAGCTTGAATTCTTCTGAAGCGATATTAAAATGCAGAGTATGGGCAATCTGCACAAGATGTATCTAATTACGGGTGAATTTGTGGATTTTCGAGAAAGAACAGCTAAGCGCTGAATGAATAAGGACTTAGACACACGAAGCATAGAGTCATCGGTGGCTACTGAGATTTATATCTTAGCCTTACCAAAACAAGGTAAGCCACTGCATGAGCAAATATCCCGGATTTTCTCGGACATCCGGGGCACCCTGCACAGAAATAAGGCTTGTATTTTACAGGAGCGTGTTTTCGGCACCCATGCAGCCCTTGAGGTTGCACAAAAAGTCCGGTCGAAAATTTATGCTGACATTGATGATGAAGTAGCCCCGAGCCTTCTGGTATGTGGCGAGGGGATGCTTGGCCAGATTGCTGGTGTACAGGTTCATGCTGTTACTGCCAGCAATAAACCCGAAATTGTCAAATTGAATGGAACACCCTGCGGTAGAATCCTCCGTTTGCCGCGTCGAACGTACCTGACACTATTGAACATATCCTTTCCCAAACTTCCGCACGCTGCTGAACAAGCACAAATGATGTTCGAAAAGGCCGAGGCGACACTGATGCAGTTTGATGCCGATTTTCTTTCTGTTCCCCGCACGTGGATTTGGTTGTGTGATATTCTCTCATGGTATGACGACTTTAATGATGTCAGAAACAAGTTCTTCACTGAGCGAAGACTCATTGGGGAAGGGACACGGCAATCCATGCCGGCCAGTACCGGTATTGGTCTCTGTGCCGCCGATGGGAGTAAATGTGCAATGGATTTGACTGCGGTTTTAGAACCAGTGGATTCGATTCAGTTCCTTCAGGCTGTAGGAAAGCAACAATGCGCGTTAAAATACGGCTCAGCTTTTTCGCGTGCCTCACGCGCAGCTACACCTGCCGGTGAGACGGTTTTTGTCTCCGGGACGGCTTCCATAGACGCCAGCGGCGCAACTACAAATATTAACGATGTGCAGGGCCAAATAGATACAACAATAGAGAACGTTCGCGCTGTGTTCAAAGACATGGGTGTAGCAGACAAAGATGTGCTTCAAGCGGTTGCTTACTGCAAGACAACTGAAGTCGAGAGAGTATTCACTGACTTGAAGGAAACGCTCGGCTGGCCATGCGTGACAATGATTTGCGATATTTGCCGTCCTGACCTGTTGTTCGAGGTCGAGGCTACTGCGATGAAACCAACACAGTCGAGCAGTTAAATCGCTCACATAAAAGTCACTCGCATATCTCTTAGCAAGATTTATCATCAGCTCTGCCATATTTACCGTAATAAGTCAAAAACGTTTTACCGCCACAAAGACAAACAAAAACCCAAAAAAGCCACCCTCAATTTTCTTGCATAATGAATTTTCATATTGTATTGTTAAGCGCTGATAAGACTGTCTGCATAAGATACGTTCTTGCTTACACTGCCGTGGCTTTATCGGCTGGATATTCTGGCGGCGTAGCCAAGAGGCCTAAGGCGACGGTTTGCAAAACCGTTATTCGCCGGTTCGAATCCGGCCGCCGCCTTTCTACATGATCGAAAGTAATTAAGACAGCGATCGGCTACTTACACAATCTTGACGTTGCTCCGGAAAAACTACAGTAAACACACAGGCGAGCCGAAAATAGTATATCCACGATGAGGAAGATATTTTGCGTGATATGAGCAGGCTTGGTAGTGTAGCGAAATATTATACATCAAAAAACAAGGCCATAAGGTGTACTTACATCTTAGAGACACAAATAGCACATTTTATCAGCAGACTGAAGAAATCCGTCTCGAACAGAAGCCTTAAGGCCATTTCACTGCTTTGCTTTTTAATAATATCGAGCGGGTCCGATGTGTCCCACGCCAAATTCCTTAATCAGAAAAATGCCAGGAAACGGCCTCGGATACGCATCGCATCATATGCCACTTCAACAAAAGGCATCGTTTTTTTAGATCCTGAACATCTTGGACAACACGGATACAGACACAACTTGTCGGAGAAAAACGGTATAGTATACACATGCAAGGCCGGCCATATCGATATCAGCCATTTGCGTAAGTTCGCTGATTGGACGGGCTTTCTTGCCGCAAAGACTCTCCAACACATAAGAAAGGGCGACACGATATTCTCATTCAAACTAAGAGAACGTTCCCGATACTTTGTAGAGCTTACATACCCGAAGAATTGGGACGACTTGCCGCTAAAGGACAAAGAACGTATTGCACACGATGTCGCCATCGCGTTGGGACAACACTTCGCCTACGTTTCAGGTGTTTGGCATGAAATCCTTACCTGGTTTGGCTATAGAAGTATTGGACTGTATAAGGAATTCCAATCCGCATTTTCTTGGGAAGATGTCTTTTCAGATCTTCTCGGCACTCAAATCGGGGCCCAAGCGCTTCAAGATGCCGAGCATGAATTCAGTGAAGCGGTAACATTGGCTTTGAGCCAGGAACTGGAAAAACTACATGTCCAACCGAAGTCAGCGGCAATACATATTACTGACAGGGTCAAAGGGCTGTGGTTTTCAGGTGATTTTATATTTGTTCGAACAAAAGGCAGAAATTTTGATATAGGTTTGGATGACGGTTTTGTTACACCTTGGCTCGTTCCTTCTGTTTCCCACTGTGAAGGAGCAGAGCCACAATCCCATCCGATTCCCAATCTTGATGTTCTTTCCAAATATGGATTCTCAATGAAGCTCGAGATTGAACCTAAAGAGTGGGAAAAAGCTAAAATCCTAAAGATTGTCTATGCGGATGAGAAAGCAAAAAGAAATCGACTTGAACCTGCTCTGCATTTTATTCCAATCATGAACTACATCAGGCAGGAGGCCGTCAGCAAGTATAACTTCCTCACTGACCCAAGTTGTTCCATTTCCGAAAAATAGTTACCCACAAAAATAGCATATCTGGAGTAGAAATACCCCAAGACAAACTCCGGGAATCCAAAAGTCTTGCCTATAGACCATGGCCCAAAAAGCATACCAATACCGGGCGATGATAATTGGGCCATACACCGCCGGACAACGGCCTAAGGCCTAAAGCCAACATCTTTTTTTATTTGACGTATTGGCATCGATGTGATACATTATTTAAGTTGTGGTGGCTCAAAAAATAAGGGGCTTCGGCGAACAAAAAGTTGATTTGACGCATCTTAATACACAAAAAAGCGTAGAGCATCAATGACACAGAAAGATGCTTTAGTGTTTAGTCTTCCGCCTTTGTCTGATAAGAGAGAGCACATAATAATGAAACGCAGGGCTTTTACATTAATTGAACTAACTATTGGTGATGATTGCCATTATCGCAATCCTGATGGCAATTCTCATGCCTGCTCTGCGGTTGGCCAGAGACCAAGGACGTAGAGTCCACTGCGTTAGTAATGTAAGATCTCTGACAATGGCGTGGTATATGTATCAGGACGAAAATGATAACAAGTTGGTCAATGCTAATGTGCCCAGGAGCAGTCAATTCCGCGACCCTCCCGAAGGGTTCTGCTGGGTAGAACCGCCGCAAGATGACGGTGGTAACTACACAGGCGAGAATCCTACCCTTAAGGACGAGTTAAGAGGCATAGAGCGAGGGGCATTGTATTTTTATGTCAAGAATGTCGATGTATATCGCTGCCCGGCTGATGACAGAAAAAGAAACCCAGCTCGAGCTACTTTCCGCAGCTATTCCATTGCTGGTGGAATGAATGGGTAAGAACGCTACGACAACTATACCGGAAGGGCCATCATAAAATACACTGAAATGAGAAATCCAGCCACTAAATATGTTTTCGTGGAGGAAGCCGATCCCCGGCAGTGGAATATGGGTTCCTGGATTTTATATCCTACGGGAGATAGCTGGTGCGACCCGTTGACAATCTGGCACGGTAACCGAAGCTGTCTCGGCTGGGCCGACGGCCGTGCAGAAATGCACAGATGGCTGGATGAACGAACAATCGAAATGGCTCGAATCTACTCTGAAGAGGGAGAGTGGAGTCCAACTCATCCTGGCAATCCGGACCTCAAATTCATGCAGGAAGGCTACGAGTTAAGATCTGCTGCTCCCTAAAATAGTCTAAAATCCTGGCTATAAGAAGCATAAATCTTCCATAATTTAAAACCTTACTAAAGGTTTAAGCAGATGTTCAGCTTTTTTGAGCAGCCCTGGACATTGTTGGGGGTAGCAGTTCTCTTTCTATTTGGGATACTCACATTCCGCAGTGTATGGCCGGAAAAAAAGCGGTGGTGGCAATTGCTCATACCCTTCGCTATCGCTGCTGCTGGTTTCGGCACGGATTTTCTGGTCAAAACAGATTTAGAAAAAATCAAATATGTACTTCAAACAGGGATAAGGGCGGTCGAACAACAAAATGCTGATGCGATTGAAAAGATCATCGCAAATAACTATCACGATTCATATCACGACACAAAAAATGCCCTGATGGCTCACTGTCGAAGCGAACTGAGCCAGCCACAAGTTGAAAAATGCAAAAAGGTTGCCGTGTTGATAAAAATATCAGCACCGGATGCTAAAGTAATCCTCACAGTTCTGCTGAGATTCGATAAGAACAGTCGAATCTATCAGAATTACAAACCATCTATGTTCGTTAAAACAGAACTGAGTCTGCAAAAGCAGTCAGATAATCGCTGGCTCATAAACAGGATTGAAATACTCGAAATTGACAAACAGCCTATTAGCTGGCGACAGATCAGATAAGGAAGCTGGAAAAATTAGCTACAGGTCGGCTGTTTTATAGCAGTTTAGAATCACAAAGAAATCAATCATTTTTAGATTATTTTTTTAGGTAAATTTTAAAAAAATCGGCATTTTGGCGGAAAATTCGGATGCGATTTTATGGCGAATCGTTGTTTTTAGGCCAAAAATGTGGTTTTCGGGGAGTGCAATTGGACACTTGGTTAGTTGAGAATTTCGACGAAAATCTTCATAATCCCCTAAGTGATAAGTGCTTAAGTGCAAAAGGGGGCAAGTTCAAAAATGGGTATTTTTTTGCACTTTTTGAGCAAAAATGCTCGCGTTTTGAGCAAAAATCTACAGAAATTTAGCACTTTTTAGTCAATTTTGAACACCCTTCAAAATCAGCCCAAAAATGAGGGTCGAAAAGTCAAGAGCAAATCGGCGAATTTTGTAAAAAAATTCGCCGCGTGGCTCGTCTCTCGGGACTCGTTTCTCGTTAATAGTAAATGGTTGTTTCTGTTTTCTTCCTTGTGCGCCGTATCTCGTATTGAGTATTTCGTGAAGAGTAAGTGGTTCGATTCTTGTTACTCGATTTTGGATGATATACAATTTAATGTTGACCTGCGTACTGGATGCTAAGTGTGTACATATTAATACCTAAGATACTTAGGTATTCTTGGTATGTGAGTAATGAGTATTTGATGCTTGTATATAGCTTTGCGTGGAATATATGATAAGATAAAGAGTATCTCGTGAATCGTATTTCGTATATCGTATGTCGTATGTCGTATTGCGTGAAGGGTGAATTGTTCGATTCTTGATACTTGATACTGGATACTCTAAGATCGTGATTCGTGAAGCGTGAAGCGTATTACGTGGAGGGTGAAGCGAAAAACGAAGCACGAACCAGTAACAACGAGCGACGAATTCAATCTGACGGGAATTGCGGGTTTGTTCCGTATTGCGTATATCGTATTGCGTATTGCGTACATGGTGATTAGTGAATGGTGGCTCGATGCTGAAGCGAAGCGGAAGTCCGCTTGTGGCGGGCTGGATACACGATACTCGAATGTTAATCCTTGATACTCGAAACTAAATGCATGAGTCCTAATGCCTAAGATACTTAGGTATTCTTTTTATCTGAGGGATTCTTATTTGAATAAGCCTGGATTTCTGGTAGTGGGTCATTTTGAGTTCTTTGATAAATGAGAGAAAATAAAAAGGGGCTGGCAGGAAAAGTCCTTGTTGCTCTTATTATTAAGCTGGCGTTTTCAAATTTAATACTTCGGTTTGGCGACATGTCCCTCTCAAAGTAATAAATCAACGATTCCGCTGCTCAATAAAAGTAACTTCGACAAACCAATCCGAGCATTATTCCCTGTGAAACCATTTTGGCCCCTGTAGCTTGTGGCCAACGTTCACAGCACTAGGAATCGGTGGCTTCGGCATACTGACTCTGGTCTCGCTAGGACGGCATTCCTCACTGCCGCGCGATGCCGATGATCGCCCAAGAAGCCGGATCCAGCCGACGGTTTAACAGCGCGGCTGAAGCGAAGCGTTATGCATTGAATTGGACACGATTTATCCGCCGGAGTTTACCCCTGCGTTTGTCTGGCGGAACACAAACTTGCCCTGAGCTTGTCGAAGGACTATCAACAAAAAACTCAGAACTAAAAATGGTGTCCCCCTGATTTCACTGACACACTATGAACAACAAACTATGAACAACGAACTACGAACTAACTTCAGATTGAAAAGGTATAGCCATATTTCCAGCCTTTGCCGCTGGTATCTTCCTCATATCCCTGGGCCGTCATTCTCCTTTCCCATTGCCGGGCAG
>Ga0315543_1000894_pt1 | contig 34234 bp, 28 predicted proteins | sample SalMarSW160210MG_2_FD_203098 | JGI IMG/M metagenome (GOLD analysis project Ga0315543, IMG submission 203098) | Salt marsh sediment microbial communities from the Plum Island Ecosystem LTER, Massachusetts, United States - Salt Marsh Sediment SW1601-210 ...
GCCGACGGTATTCGCTCGGTCCTCTTCATCAACCGCGCCAACCACACTGTGATTCTGAATGGAGCCTCCAAGCTGAGCGTGTCCGGCACGATTCCCACGATGGTGCGCATCGCCTCGGATGGCGTGACTTTGCCGCAATGGAAACAGGAACTGGCGGGCGGTGAGCTGCGCCTGCCCGGCTATTCGGTCACCCTCGTGACGGGCGATGCCTCGGTGACGGAGTTGGTCGGAAAGACGAAATGAGAAGCATGACAAATGCACGACAAAGGCGACCTATCCATGAAAATGCGAGTGAACGATCGTTTGAGGCGCGTGGCCTTTGTGCTGCTGGTTTCGACATGGGCGTTAGTTACGTCTGCCGCGGAGACGACTCCTCTCCCAAGCGGCTCTACGAAAAGCGGTACCGAGGCCGCCCATAGGGGATACGTCGGGCTGGCCAACCCTGCGGACTGGGCGTTGCCGCAGGTGACCATCTCCTTGACGTCCGACATCGGCAAGCTGCCATACGGGCAGGTCTATGCCACGGCCAGGCAGCGTGTCCTGCACTACCGCTTCCCCGTGCCCGACGGCACCTACAAGGTCCGCGTGCATTTCCTTCAGGCCGTCGGCGGAGCCACGAAGAACGAAGTTGGGCTGTCCGCCGCTGCCAATGGGGTAAAGATCGTCGATAACCTGGACGTTTATGCGGCCAAGGAGAAGGCCAAGGAACTCCCCTCTGACGTCGTCGCCAAGACCGGTGAGGCTGACGTGGCGAGCAGGAACGGCATGTTGGGCTCGATGGGTCGGCCGGTGTCTTTGTCGAATGAGCCGTAACGCAGGCCTTCGGCGAGCCTGAGCATGGCACCGTCGAGGCCTTCGACGTCGCGCACCGCAAAGACGGGCTCGCGGCGGTAGTACGGATATACGCCGTCTTCATGGCTCTGGCGGCCGACGATATAGGTTCCACCAGGTATTCGCAGCGTACCGCCACGGTTGTCCTGGAGGATTCCGGCGGCCTTCTGGAAGGCGACCGTGTCGTTGGAACGGCCATCACCCCTGGCGCCACAATCTACCTTGATATCGATAAGCGGTCCGGTGATGCGGATGGCGTCTTCGAGGGACTGGGCCTGCGGGATGGGGATTCAGCTGGAGTTGGTTGGGTGTTGGCGGGCATGGTTGTGCCTATGAGTATGGCAAGGAGAAGGGTGAGGGCGGCTTGGAGGTGTATAGTGCTGGTGTTGAAGCAGTTTGTTTGCATAGTAATACAATGCTACAAGGTTTCCCAGTGACTGTATGTCGTCAACATAAATGATACAAAAAGGTCTCTGAATTAGAGAGCAACTTCAGTTCCAAGTGTCATTGTACCGTTATATTCTTCCCTTCTATAAAAACGCTTGTCAAAATTTTTAGCACAAATATTACTTTTATCCAAGATTTTCCTATGAGTTAATAAACAGTACTCCTGCACACTATTGACTCTATAATAGCACAATATACTGTTCGATTTCAACGCTTATGACCGTCAACTCGGTAAAAATTACTGTTATGAAGCCCAATAAGTACACAAATTCGCTGAAAATCCAACATTTCGGAACTTTTTCGATGCACCTTAATCCGTCCTTGCGTGCTTCACTCATTGCATTCTCTCGTATCAGATGATCGGAACTGGCTTGAATAGTCTCCATAGGCTTGATGCCATCAAAATTTGCTAAACTTGTCACGAACTACTTGGGAAATCCGGGCTTATGCTCTTATAAATAATACCGAATCCGTTATAATTTCACTCTTTTAGAGAATCCATACGTTTCGTAGCTTCCAAATCAGCCATAATCCCCAACCAACGCGATGAGGGATGCACCCAGATCTCTTTGAAGTTATAGCAATTATCTGCAGGCCAGAACGGTTCGTCATGGTTGCGGCTGGCTTGTATGCCCACAGGCAAACCACCTACGATGTCACCGGAGGTGGCTGTGTATTGTGGGGCAAAGTCGTGTCCCTCACCATACATCGTGTTCTGACAGAAGGGATTAAGCCCTACGACCCATAGAAGTTGTCTTTGTGCTAAGCCCCACAAGTCGCGGTCCTTCAGCAGGCGTGTCGCCGCAGTCATCGCACGGCTTTGAGACAGCAGTACTCCGTAGTTGCCGCGAAATTCGAACCAGACCGGGAATCGGCGGAGATAATGATTGGCGCTTAGGCGGATGCCGTTCTTGACCTGCTCCTGGAATTTAGCATCTTTAGATTCATCGAGCGAGTATATTGATGCCGGAAAAGTGTAGTAAGGAGCAGTATAATCAGCGGTCCTTTTAAGGTAGGAAATATACAGTTCGACGCATTTCTTCCACTGTGGTTGCTTGTGATGGTCTGGCATGGCTTCACAAAGCATCACCAAAGCAACGATGGGCAACTGGTTTTCACCGAGGTGCGAGTAATGCTGAATGCGTCGCTTGGCCGGTGTACGATAGAAGAAACCTTTAAGCGGAATGTCCCAGTCAGGCTGGGTTTGCTGTTGGCAGGCGAGGAGCACGTCAGCGAGCTCGACCGCCTTGTCAGCGTGGGTCTTTTGTTTGGTTGACAGGTACAATTCGACAGACGCAATGACACCGATTGCATAAGTTTGCAGATTGGGTGGTGGCAAGTTCCCGACGGCGAATTGCCAGTCTTCGAGCGCATACTTGAGAGACCGCTCAGCCAAGTAAAGATTGCTTTTTTTGAGCAAGCGGTACGCAATTGATTCTGCGGTAACGGCTTGGAAATTATGGTAGGCATCATTGCCAACTCGCTCGGCCACCATGTCGTCTGTTGTGCCGATGATATTGTCGGTCCAGAAATCCATCGTTCCCCAGTTGCAGCGATACCCATCACCGAAGCGATTCTTCAGAATCCAATCAAGACCCCACTGCGCTTCTTCCAACAGGCGGTTTGCAAGGGGCGTGTCATTTTCCCGGAACTGTTCTGCCAGAAGAAACATCGCGTAGGTCGCCTCACAGGTGTTGCGAAGCCCCTGGGAAAGGTCGCCGGCGTCGTGCCAGCCTCCGTTGTAAGTGATCTTTTTGCCGTTGTGTTCAGCCAACCAATCTTCATGGCAACGACCATGGATTCCGGGAATTTCCATCCCGCAGCGTAGGCAGTAGAAACAGTTAATAGTCTTCCAGATAGTGCCTTTCCAGATGTCGCGACCGACTTTAAATGGCTTGGTTTTCAATTGCCCGGCTCGCAAAATGTAGGTGCCAGTGTTGTTCAATTCAGAGAAGTCGAGAATGTGGAATTCACCAAGTGGTGTTCGGACCTTGCGAACTGGATACTGCTTCACGACTGCGCCGGTGCTGGCATCGCAAATTGTAAATTCGGACGACACATCGTCACTGGTCATGGCGATCTTGGAGCCATGGAGTGGATATCCTGTATGGCTGTACGCAATCCGACCAGGGGCAACGTTCCAGCCCTCATAGTGTTCAGGCGTTACCTTCTGCAACTCGAGTGTATCGATATAGTAGTGTACCGTATCGGTGGCACCCGGCTCGTGTCCCTGCATGCGATAGATGAACTCGACGCCTGTGACCCTATCGCGGCTGAGGTGTGTAATTTCCCAGACAATGTGGTTCCATTGCTGATTCTTAAGAAGGAAGTAGGTTCGTCCTCGGCGATCGTATTCATCCGGGACGTGGAAGGTTCCCTCATTCCTGAGCACGGCGGACATCGAGATAACATGAAAGCCCGGCAAATCGGGATAAACCCAGAACGAAAGTCGGTTAAATCCGCTCCAGTTCTCATTGTCTATTTTGAACAGGGCGATGCAAGTCCCTGGAGGACGGCCGTTCTTGCTCGGATAGTCGGTGAATGTCTTGGAAGTCATTTTTAGGGACTTTTTGCCGGTCTTAGCATGCCGGCTTGTGATTTCGATTTCACCGACACCGTGATGCTCCCAGACCGAAAGGTCTTCCATGTCGCACAAGAGTCTGGATTCGTGAACAGGTTTGGCAAGCCATGTGTGCACGAGTGTGTTTTCCTCAACGATGGGCATGGGCATATCAGGGACGTCTGTAGCCAAGACACCATGAGAAAGAAGTAATACTCCAAGTGAAATGTAAAAGTAATGAAGTTGTTTCATTGTCTTTCCGCTAATTAACATCCCTTTTGCTTAAACTCAAAAGACTGCAAAGCAGATCCTTCTTTGTTTATCCAACATCACAACATTCTTATTACTCCATTGTTCTCAAAGTTCCGGTCCCGGCATTGTCTGAAGAAACGAGGACCTCGAACGCCGCAAGCTGATAGCCACCCCAGGTTTGCCCTCCGGCTCGCTTTTTTGCGTGCATGCGGACGTAGCGTGCTGGCGTTGCCGCAAAGCGGATGCGATATGTCGCCTTCCAGGCCTGATATGCGCAGCCGGTCTGGGAATGAATCGTCTTCCAGCTTTCCGCCCTCTCTGGCTCGGTCGTTGCCACATCGATGGAATAATCCTGTGCGTGAATCTTCCAGCCCCAAAGCAGGTTGACCCGTTCTATCTGTCGAACGCCGCCAAGATCGACATAGATCCATTCATCGTCGCTCCTGTCGCTCGACCAGATCGTGTAGTAATCACCATCAACAGCATCTTCGGGTGATTTGCCGGAAGATGCAACCACGGGCCTGCCTCGAGCCAAATCCACCAGGCCGACGCTCACGCGAACCGTATTTGACATCGTTTTTTCACCCTGGTCGTCCTCAGCTTCGGCCTGGATGTTGTGACATCCAGGTGGTGCCCCTGACCAAGTGAATGTATACGGCGGCGCATCATCTGTTCCAATCAGCCGACCATTAGCGTAGAACCCGACTCGCGTCACCTTTCCATCGCGATCAACCGCATAGGCCTTAATTACGCAAGGCTTATCTACGTACCAAGCGGAGCCATCATCGAGCGGTTCCAGAATCCCTATGTGTGGCGCGATATTACCTGCACCGAAGGCCGGTATTTCATCGAGTGTTACAATGAAATCGTGCCGAATTGTAAACAAGGCCCAGTCGGCTTGCCGACGCTCACTCGGCACACCCCACCATGGCAACGCATAAAGCCACTTCGGCAGCTTGCCCAACTGCGTCTTGACCGGGTCGGGAATGGCATCGCATTCACCGCATGCTAACATCTTGCCCGGCGAGACCTTCGACATGACATTGTAGTACTCCCAATACTTATCTACGTCCTCGCGAAAATCAACGCCGTAGATGTCAATGCCTGAAATATCGACATACTCGTTGCCCGGATAGAACCTGCTGCGGTATTCAGCGGTCTTATTACCCACGCCGGCGCTATAGACCCATATCAGGTTGTCCAGCTTACGCGTATGCGTGAGGTACTCATACATCATCCGCCACAGCTTGGCCGTGTTTTCAGGTGTTTCCTTGTCGGTCCACCAGAACCATCCGCCATCTATTTCGTGCAAAGGCCGCCACAGCACAGGGATATCCGAGTCTTCAAAAAACTGTAGCTTGTCGGCAGAAGCAGCCATTTCAGTAATTGCCTGCTTATATTCCTGTGTCCCAGGTGTCACCATTCTGCCGACATCGACTTTCGTTTTGCGTTTGCCTGTCCAGGCTGAGTCCTCATCGAAGAACCAGTGCCAATGGAGTGTCGGAATATAGCGGTGTCGTTTGGCATGCTCGGCAATCTCGGCTGGGTCGCCCAGCCACTGCATATCCCGCCCCCAAATGGCTGCCTGCATCCCGGTTTGTTCATAGTCGTCAGGAGTGTGGACATACACATTGTACCCACAAAGCGTTTTGGTCTGATAGACAGAGTCCAAGTATTCCAGAACCTTCCTTGCCGTCGGACTCAGGTTTGGATTAACTGGTTCGATACAAAAAGTCCTTACAGGAAAACAAAACGCTGCGAGCAGAACTACTACCAATATCCGAATAAGATTCATTTACACCAAGTTCCTATTGTGAACCTGCCATTTCCAATTGACCTTCATGAATCATACTACTATACACTATTTATATCAAACTATTTACAAGTCATCCCAAAAACCCCTTAATTTCGCATTATCAGTATTGAAATCGCGGTTTTGCATAGGTTTTGGGATAGGCTATAGTAAGACGGCTTTCTCACAGGTTTTTCGGTCAGACAACTATGTGCGAGAGGGCTTCAAAGGATCGCTGACAACCACCGTGAGGGAAAGGGGACAAAACTCCAGAGTTGGTGAGACTCGTCTGTTCCGTTGGAAGACAAAGCGTGAGCTTTAGTTAAGAAATCCTGCGGTCTCTTCCTTGCCCCTCTGAACAGCTTTCATCAGGATCTTCTGGATCGGTCCTGCCAGTGTATTCGAACCAGTGCGCGCGCACGAATGTAGCCATTTTGGGCCACATTAAGCACTTTTCTGATTCACGGCCAGTATTCATAAGTATTTGTCAGTATTGATCTAACGTCAATCTTCATAAAGTTGTTATGGGACGACCATCAAACTATTTGTTAACGTGTCGGCAAAAGGTCGGCGGTCGTTCATTGAGCCTCCGTATGGAAACGCACGTTTTTAGTGTTTTTGCCGATATGCACCGGCCCGGACGTTTTAGTTAATTTCGAGCCTACTATCGACACGTTCTCGAAGGTCACGTCGCGAACGTCATGCTCAGTATCAGCACCTTCTATCTGTACAAGGTATTGCCCGCTTTGGCCGTCTACTGTTATATTGCTGAACCGGACTTTGCGGATGAATCCGGGCACCTTCTTGCGCATATACTGGTTAACCACGGGGCGCAGGCGGATAAACTCCCTTTGGCCTTCGCCGTGGATCCGGATGTTCTCGATAGTGATATCCTCCAGCCTCATATCCTCGCCCGGCTCCAACAGAAATGCTGTCATGCTGAAGTGGATAATGTCGAGATTGCGGAAAGTTATGTTGCGCATGAATGCCGCCCGGCTCTCGTGTCCGAGCAGGAAGATACGGGCCCGGTCGCACCAGAGAATCGAGTTCTCCACGATGATTCGTTCAACGTTGCTGTTCGGTGCGCTGAAGTCGAGCCCTTTAAGGGCGACGCAATCGTCATCGCTTCGTATGAAGCAATCGGTTATCAATACATCCTGGGAGTTGCATGGGTTGATTCCGTCATCATTCTGAACGCGGGAGTTGCAGAGCTTGACATTGCGGACTGTTACCCGCTGACAATTCTTCGGCACAATAGTCCAATGGGAGGAGCCTCTCAGCGTGATGTCTCTGACCTCGACATCGGTACTGTTGCGAATCGCAATCAGGTTACCCACGGGGCCTTTTCGCCACTGCCAGTCTGAGCCGTCCAGAATGCCGCGTCCACATATCCGAATATTTGCTCCCTCGGCCAGCACCTCTGCCTTGACGACCGAACCACCGGCGAGATAAAGGGTCTGGTTGCTCTTCAAAATGATTTTCTCCGGCTTGTGCACGCCGGGACCGAAATAGATGACGTCCTTATCGCCGGGCTTTGGCGCACGTTTTTCCAGGGGATTTGCAAACAGAAGTAGTGGTCCTTTCTTGCCGTCCGGCTCTATGCTGAGCTTGAGGGGCCGGTCCATTGTTAGGCTAAGTGTGTGTTCATCCTCAAGTGTTGGCTTGACGCCGGATGATTGGGGCCTGATTATCACGTTTCGAAGAGAGCGCTTTGACACAATTCGAACCACAACACGTCCTGACATATCAAAGTTGGCAAACGAATACGAACCACCATGGTCCCACAGTTTTGCCGCGAATGGCGGGTCGAGAACGCGGGCCATGTATACATCAATCAGCCGGCCCGCTACCTGCACTTTATAGTCGGTCGACAAGGCTTCACCGGACGGAGCGGGATAAGTAACGACCTTTGCTGCATTACCTGCAGCACCCCGGCTTTGGTCTGAAGCCATGATGAAAGTTACAACCAGAACTACAACTGCCGGCAGTACGCCGGCGTGTCTGGTTCCTGTTTTAGCGGATTTGCATTGCATAGATTTATTAGTAGTCTTCATAGTGCCTTTTGTTCCCCGGATCAAGTCCTGTTCTGTCCACTTATTCGTATGTGTCTGATAATTATAGGAGACGATAGCACTACTTCATAAAATCTCAAGCTTATTTTGAGCGAATTGCCTGGAGAACATATCGTCTCGGACTTACGAAATTCATCGCTTCTCTATAATGATCGGCTACCTGGCCGGTTCGATAGACCAGGAGAGTTGAAGATTTTGACAAGTTGGCATAGTAGTATAGAAGCGTGGTGGGCTTCAAGGAGCCGACGATATCGCTTAGGGGCTTTGAAAGTGAATAATAAAGACTGAGAACCTGTTATCAGTTGACTGAAGAACAAAAAGTGTAAGTTGCGGGCCGCAACAAAGGATTCCGCCTCGATTGACCTCAAATACGACCCAGCTGGCAATCGCATTTTCAAGGATTCCAGCGAATCAGGGCAGCGTAAATATATAGTTGACATTGTGGGCGATTTGCCGGTAATATTAATGGAACTAAATAATAGCGGAGATATCGTGAAGACTTATATTTACGCTAATAGCCAGATAATCGCCCAGCACACCGGCGACCACACAGCAGACAGATACTTCTACCTGCACGACCGCCTCGGCAGCGTCCGCCAGATTATAGACACCTCCGGCGACGTCAAAAACCGCTACATCTACAATCCCTTCGGAGAACTCTATCCTGCTCCCGACTTTGAAGAGACGGTGGATAATCCCTTTAAGTTCACCGGCCAGTACTTCGATTCCGAGATAGACCAATATTACCTCCGTGCCCGCCAGTACGACCCGCACATCGCCCGATTCACCGCCCGCGACCCCGTCTGCGGAAAATTCCCTGTTCGTTAGTAGCGAAAAAAAACTTGCATTACAGAGTCTTTTTTGTTAGATTAATGCTTTCTATGATTTAGTCGATAGTTACATTAGATATTAATTTGGAGATGATAATATGAAACGCAGTTTGTTCAAAAGATACGAAGTTATATTTGTTATGGGCTGTCTGTTGCTGTTACAAATTTGCTGTCAGGAGCAGCTTGGGGAAGCTAACGCGTCCAAACCGGCTGTAACCGAGTCCAAGCCCGCCCCGGCTGAAGCGCAGCCCCAGAATCCCGGCACGGCGGCGGTATCAGTGCCGCAAAAACAGGAACCGGCGGAATCTCAGACCACGCCCGAAGTTAATAAGTCGGGTCCGGACATTACATTTGAGACTTTGATATACGATTTCGGCGAAGTCGGTTCTGTTACACGGAACACATGTGAGTTCAAATTTACGAACACCGGAAGCGCGTTGTTGAAAATAGACAAGGTTTATGCTCCCTGTGGTTGTACCGTCACCAAGCTGGCCAAGAAAGAATATGCGCCGGGCGAAAGCGGAGTTTTGAATGTTGTGTATCGTTCCAGCAGCGGTTCCGGCCAGGCAACAAAGCATATTTACGTATACAGTAATGACAAGGCCAAACCCAAAGTAACACTGTCTTTGAAGGCAAAGGTCGTAATGAAAGTCACCCACGAGCCGGAAAGGCTGAACCTTTTTCTTAAAGGAGAAAACGCCGGCTGTCCGGCCATAACACTTACTAGTCGTGACAAGCGGCCGTTTTCGATTACGAGCTTTAAATCGACCGGAGATGCTATTACTGCTGATTTCGACCCTTCGGTGAAGGCGGAAAAGTTTGTTCTAAAGCCAAAGCTCGATATGGAAAAGTTGCAGAGAGCACTGAGAGGACAGGTCGCAATTGAACTGACCCATCCTCAATGTAAAAAGATTAGTATTATTTATGATGCGCTGGCTGAATTTAAGATTGACCCGCGTGTAATCTACATCCGTGATGCCGAGCCGCAAAAGCCTGTAGCAAGGCAGGTCCGGATATTCAGCAATTATAATGAGGATGTCGAGGTTGAGTCCACATCATCAAGGAAGGGCTTTGTTAAGGCGGTGAGTGGGGAGAAAATTCGGAATGGTTTCCAATACGAATTACAAATAACGCCGACGGCCGCCGCTTCTAAAAGCAGGGTGTTCACAGATGTGTTTACAGTGAAGCTGAAAGGCGGGCAGGAGCTGCGGATTACTTGTTACGGACACTTTTCAGCGAAAGATACGAAGTCTTCAAAGTAACAAAGGTTATCCCCGCCATGCTGCGATTATTAACTTGTATTTGTTTGTCGGCAGTCGCGGCTTCGTGCATACTGGTTTCAGAGCCTGCCAACAATGCAGATGTAGTTACGGTTTTTCTGACCGGCAACGGGCTTGGTGTTTTGAAACCCTGTGGCTGCAGCGGCGGCCAGCTTGGCGGGCTTGACAGACGCGGAGCGGTCTTTAACACGGTGCCGGCGAAGCGGAGAATGATTGTCGACACCGGCTTTTTTGTAGAAAGTGACGGGGAGCAGGACCTCATCAAATTCGATATAGTGACCCGGGCGCTTGGTCAGCTTGATTATGATGTAGTCAATTTGACCGAAGAAGATATCACAATAGCCGAAAATCTCGGACTCAAGGACATTATCAGCTCTTTTTTTAATATAATCACTTCTCGCAGGCCGACCGATGCGAATCTGCCTGCAGCGTTTACGAAGAAGTTTTTGTTGAAAGATAAGGTAATAGCGGTAAAGGTTGCGACTTTTGATGTGGAAACGGCGCCCGTAGAGCGGATTGAGAAGCTTTTTCCGCACGAAGCCGGCCTGCAAACGATTAACATCCTCATCCTGAACCGCTGTGTTCCTGAAATTATAGATTCTATTAAAAAGAAGGCCTTTGTAGATTGTCTGATTTGTCCTGCTTCGTCCGATGAGCCGGCTCTTTTATCTGCCCGAAACAAAAGACCTTTGGTTATCTCGGTAGGCCGCTTCGGCAGGTATATATGCAAATTGCAGATTAAACCTGCCAAAGACAAGGGGATACCAAAACTGAGCTTCAGTACTATAGCGGTTACAGAAGAGATGCCCCAGGATAGCTTTCTGGTGTTATTGTATCAAGACTATCAACAGCTTGTTAAAGAGGCCGACCTTCTAAAGATGTATCCTCGTTTTATTCTGCCGGGCGGCCTGGAATATACCGGCACGAAGTCCTGTAAGCCCTGTCACGAGTATGAATATGAAAAGTGGAGCACCAAATCTCACGCCCATGCTTATGAGACTCTCAAGAGGGCAGGTTCTCAGTTTGACCCAGAATGTGTTCTCTGTCATGTTGTCGGTTTGAAATATGAAGGTGGTTTTGTTTCGGAGCAGGAAACCACAGATTTGAAGGATGTCGGCTGTGAAGTCTGCCACGGCCCCGGCTCCGAACATATCAAAAGCCTCGGGATGACTAAAACCACCGGCCCGAAGATGGATTGCACTGATTGCCATACACCCGAAAACAGCGGAAACTACGCTGGCAACGAAGAGCTCTATTTTCAAAAAATAATTCATTGGAGGGAACCGAATGCTGTTGTTGATGTCAAATAAAATAGGCGGTATTAAGCTTAAATCCTGATTCCCGAATAATCAGCACCGAAGCGTAAGGCCGAGTATGAGAAACGGAATATGATAAAGACTTTACGAATAACAACTATTATAGCGGCGATTTTGGCTGTGGGTCTGCTTGCTTTTCCTGTGGTTTATGGCTATCGCGGCGCCGAACAGGAACAGATAAAGCAATTTTTAGACTCGCCCGGCGCGATAGAGAAGTTTAATCAGGCCAAAGGGGCTAAAACCGTGAAGAGAGGAGACCAGATTCCGCCGCTTGTAAAGCAGGCGATGGCCTTTGGATTGTATCTGAATCCTCCTCGTATCAGTAAGCCTGCACCGAAACCAAAGCCTACTACTGTGGCTCGCAGGGAGGTTGTTACACCTGATCCACCCCAATCCACGGCCAAATTTACCCTTATTGGCACCTCTTATTATCAATCGCGTCCGGAATTGTCGCTGGCCTATATTGATGAGCCGGGTAAGGGTTTGCACTGGGTCAGGCAGGGGACCAAGGTGGGTCACATGCTTATTGAGCAGGTAAAAGACGGCTCTGTAGTTGTTAACGACCGTGAGAAATCTGTGACACTCGTGGCGGTCAGGACGCCGAAAAAAAGCCTTCTTAAAGGCAAGTCAACTTCCAAATCCATCCCTGTTTTGCCGGGTTCTTCGGCCAGTATTACAAGCATTGTACCCACGCAGGCAAGTGCCAGGCAAGCTCCGGAGCCGGCTGCAGAAAAGCCTTCTGCTGCTGTTGCAGGCGGTAAATCGCGGCAGCCAAGCTTCGAAGAAATGGCTATGATGGATAAACTTATTGCCGAGGTCGGCGCCTCTATGCAGGCCGATGCCGAGAGCGGCGAGACCGATTCGCAGCAAAGTGCTGAAAAAAGTAAGGCCTTGTTAGATAGATTTATCTCCGACCTTGAGACTATGCGTGTATCTAACGAGGAGGCGAAGAGGCTGGACCGTTTGGGTAAAGAATTGAATAACGTTCAGAGCGATCCGAATCGCCCCCCAGGCTCGAAGATTCAAAAGCTAAGAATCCCACCGCGGCCACCACGGCCTCCCAGGTGATGACGGCTGCGGCATTACGTCCCATAACTGGATGTTATTGAGTGGATAACAATCATCAAATTCGGCTTTCCTCTTTATGTTTTACCTGAAGTCGGCAAACCACAAGTGCCTGTAATTTGTCTTATGCATCCGACAAGTTGGTATTGCCGATAGGCTGAATCTATCATATCTGCCGTATTTGCGATGGCAGCAATCTGCGGTTTTTCTCCATATTGTGAGTCGGTTGGTCTTTATTTTACGCTTATTTGTTTTTACGCCTTTAATTCGTCAAATTCACGTTTTTTGCCGCAAATCTGCGGAACTTTTAGGGTTTTTTTGTGTCTGAATTAGTGTGTAGTTGGGTGCTTGAAGTGCTTAAACAAGGAGGTTTGAGCGGATATTTAAGTTTGAATCCCGTGAGATTTTAGAAAAGGGTTATTTTAAGCTAATATGCACGGTAATTACAGAAATCAAGTTTTGAAGCATATTAAAGATTGGCAGTTCATCAATCTAAGGAGGGCCTATGCCTGCGAAACCAAGCTATAACAGAAAATTCAATTTTGGTTATTGTTTTATTTTAATAGCAGTTCTTTTGCTTACCGGCGGTCATCTCCTGGCAGCCGAGAAGGACACTATCCCGGTGGAGCCTCGATACAGGATTTTTGCCTTGAAACACATATCAGTTGAGCAGGCAAAAACCTTTATAGCCGATGCCAGGCTTGGCACGGCTTCCCAACTGCCTGCTGCCAATATGATTTTATTAACGGCTCAGCCGCGACAGCTAAGAAGGGCAGGTGCTATTTTGCAGCTTGTTGATAGCCAGACGCCTTATGTTATGAAGGCGATACTGCCCGCCTCAGCGGCCCCAAATTTGCCCTCGGTCGAGCAGATTGAGGCAGAGGTTGACAATATGTCAATCGGCAGCTTCTCTAATCCGCCAAGTGGTGTGGGAAAGGCCAAAGCGATTATAGATGTCCACGAAAATTCTGTGGTGGTAATTTCGCCGGCGGGCCAGCTTGATAAAATTATCGACGCACTCAAAAAATATGATTCTAAAGGTGTTTTTGGGCAGCTTCAAAAGGTCGAGCCTATTCCATCGGAACAGCCGCAAAAGACGTTCGAGATAAGTGGGAAACCAAAGCCGGAAGCCGACCGAATCGCAGATGCGAAGCTTGAAAGACTAAAAAGGGAGCTTGAAAAACTAAAGACCAAGATTGACAACGGCGGCTTTTCTTCCAAGACCTCAAAGGTTGAGACTGATGCAAATGGTTCTGAACAAAATAAATTATTCGGAAAGCTCCTTGATACTCTTACAGAGGCTGATAAAAAGGAAGTCGAACCGGCCCAACCTTCGCTGAGCGAGCCGGAGCCGAATGAACCGGCTATCCGGCCGGGCGAGCTTGTAACTTCGCCCCGGAAAAGCACAACAACTGAGCCTGCCTCTGATGTGAAGCCGACAGAAGAAACGACTCCTGATGCCGCCAAGCCGTCAGATAAACCGGACGAGGCTGTCAAGCCGTCAGATGAACCGGAGCAGGCCGCCATCACTAAAAGACCTGCGGCCGAGAAGATTGTTGCCAAAGCAAAACCGGAGCCTGAGACCACTTCGGAGCAGGCCGTTGTCGATATTGAGGAGCCGAACCAGGTTGCCGCCGTTGAGCAGGAAGAGCCCAACACGACCACAGCAGTTATTGAGCCGACTACTGCAAGCCGGGCTTATCAGCCTGAGCTCACTACATTTGTAGATGAAACGCTTGAACTGGATTTGCCCTCGAAGATTAATGTTATAGATTTGCTTGATTTGGTCGGCAAGTATCTAAATCTGGACTATATGTACGACCCTGCCGATTTAGCAGGCTTAAAAGGCGAGGTTACACTGGTACTGCAGGGGCCTATTAAGGTACGGGCTTTGTATCTTCTGGCCGAATCTGTGCTCAGGTTCAAGGGATTTGTTATGACCCGCAGGGGTAATCTTGTAACTATTGTCCCTGTTATAAAGGCCGCGGACATTGACGCTCCCATAGTTGACCCCTCCAAGCCGAACATTCAAGCCGGCGATGTGATTATAACCCAGGTCTTTAGGCTCAAACATATAGATACCACCAGCGCACAAAATCTTTTGACCGGAATGAAGCTTGGTTTGAACCCGACTCCTATTGCTGAAATGGGAATTCTTATAGTATCCGAATACGCTTACCGAATGGAACGTATACAGGAGCTTATTGATATGATTGACGTGCCCGGCGAGGAGAAGACGTTCAGGTTCAGGGCGTTGGAGTATACTACGGCAGGGACACTTGCTACGAAAGTCAAAGCCCTTGCCGAGCAGTTAGGTACGGTATCCATTACCGTGGCTGCAACGACAACAACAACGGCTCGTCCGCCTATGCCGATAAGGCCCGGGCAGAGAACACCGACTCCACCCCGCACGCCTACTCGAACGACTACGCCAACTGCTGCAGCCAAGAAGGAAGACTCTGTCTTTCTCGATGCCGATGAGAGGACGAACCGCATACTGATGATTGGCCTCGAAGAGCAATTGGCTGTGGTCGATTCGCTTATAGAAGCTCTTGATGTGGAACAGAAGGACCTGCGGACTCTTAAGTTATACGAAATCCAGCATGTCGACGCCGAGGAGGTAAGGACAAAACTTGAGGAGCTTGGCATTGTTAGCGGCGGGCGAGGAACTTCGGGGAGGACGGCCACTAGAACTCCCACAAGAACCGGCACCCCCACAAGAACCGGCACCCCCACCCGGACTACAATACCCGCATCCACTGCTGCAATAGAAGAGCCCCTCGCGGAAGAGCCGCAGGTTGTGATAATTGAAGCGACGAATTCACTTTTGGTCAATGCGACCGCCGAGCAGCACGTCCAGATAGCCATAATTATCGGTTATGTCGACAGCACACAGGAAAATAAAGCAAATCCATACGTTATATATCCGTTGGAAAACCAGGAGCCTGAAGAACTTGCCGGCGTCCTCGAAAAGCTTATCCAGGAAACTATCACGGAACAGAGCGGAACAGACTCAAAGGTCGTAAGAACAACAACAACAAAAAGGAAAATAGAAGAGGACATCTTCATTGTTCCGGATCCGAAGAGTTATTCGCTCATCGTATACGCCAGCAAAAAAAATCAGCAGTGGATTAGCTCACTTATCGAAGAGCTTGATGAGTACCGGCCTCAGGTCCTGCTCGATGTAACATTAGTCGAAGTCAGCAAAAACGACCAGTTCTCCCTGGATCTGGATTTGGTCTCAAAGTTTCCAAGACTTGCAGGTGGGGGAAACATGGACTTCTTTACAGCTCTGCTGGATAATCCTTTACCCGATAAACGAATCACCGAAACAGTCTCAACAAGTGGAGCGGGAAGCGGCTTCTATGCAGACGAGCACATCCAGGCTCTATTAACAGCTATGCAAATAAAAGATTATGGTCGGGTACTGGCGAGGCCAAAACTTCTCGTTAACGACAATGAGGAAGGAACTATTAAAGCGGAAACGGTAACAACAGTTGTTTCGCCCAAGTCGCAAGTAGTTCCCGGCACAGGTGTTTCCCAGGCAACCCAGGCAACGTCGGTGGAACTCTCAACTTATACCGAGGGCATTACTCTTACAATTACCCCTCATATAAGTAAAGGAGACCAACTCCGCCTCGCAGTTGCGGTGACGCGTACAGATTTTGGACTGAGGCCGGATTATTCACTGACTACTCCGGAAGGAAATTTAACGGGGCCAACACCGCCTGACCTTCTGACCAGCGACGTTACCTCAACTGTAACCGTTCCCGACAAAAGCACAATAATCCTTGGCGGGCTGGAGAAGCTTAAACAGACCAAAGGCGGAACCAAAGTTCCCCTCCTCGGTGATATCCCCATTATTGGAGGACTATTTAGAAGTACAGCTAATAAGGACACCCAGAGCAGACTTTATGTGTTCGTTAAAGCAAATATATTGAGGCCCGGTGAAGAGTCTACCGGCATCTCCGACCTTGAAATAGTATCTCTGAAGAACCGTGCAACATTTGAAAAACATGAAAAGGAAATGCAGGGATACGAGGATTGGCCCGGCATTAAAGCAACACCGATGGCCCCGGAGCGGGTTCTCGAGGCTGATGAAGATGACGTAGTATCATTGAATGGTCAAAGGGTAATCGGAAATTACAAAAAAGGGGCGAAAGAGGTCGAGCTTGATCTTAGTAGAAAGACTCAGTCAAAAGAGCCGGCAAAAGTTCTCAAACGTGATGGAACGATCTCTCTGAATAATCGGCGGCCTTCCGATAAAACCACAAAAGAAACGCAGGAATACGAGGGCAGCCCCGTCACAAAATCGAAACCGATGCATCCGATGGAACTTCTCGAGCCCAATTAAATTATTGTGCCTAACACAGTACGTGATACGATATAGACATACGAAATATGAAAGATTTATTGATACAAACAGCTAAGCGGACGGGTTTGGTTGACGCTGAGCAGCTGGCCAAATTTTTAGAGGAAAACCCGCCAAAGGCGGGCCGGCAGCGCCTTGATGAATCTTTGCTTTCCTGTCCTTATTTTACCGAAGATACGGTCTTGAAGCTCTTTGCCGAGGCGCTTGGCTGTGAGTTCCTGTCGGAAATACATCCCAAGGCCGTGCCCGTCGAATTTGTTGAGGCTGTTCCAGCCGCATACGCTCAGCACCATTTTCTTATCGGTATAAAAACCAAAGACGGTGAAACGTCAGAATCGGCAGGCGAGAAAGCCTGCGAGCGTCAAACCGAGCTTACCGTAGTTTTGTCCAAGCCGCTGGATACAAATGCCCTCGATAATGTCTCGAAGATGACGGGCCTTCCTGTCAGGCCGGCTATATCCACCCGTGCCACTATCACCTCCGTAATAGATGTTGCTTACGAACAGAGGACGACGGTCATCGAGGAGGTGGCCGAGGAGCTGGATTCCCAAAATCTCGACCAGCTTGTCGACGAAGTAACCGCTTCTGACGACCTGCTTGATGTGGTTAATCGACCGCCGGTTATCAGGCTGGTCAATGATATTCTTTTTCGTGCTTTGCAATTAAGGGCCAGTGATATTCATGTTCATCCATACGAGGCAAAGATTCAGATTCGCTATCGTATAGACGGCATTTTATATGACACACTGAGTTTGAACAGAAATGTCTTACCGTTGATTATTTCGCGTATCAAGGTTATGGCGGGTATGGACATAGCCGAGCGCCGGCTTCCACAGGACGGCCGATGCAGTGTCCGGCTTGGCCAGCGGGAGGTCGATTTGCGTATCAGTACCGTGCCGACAAGCTACGGCGAACGCAGCGTCCTGAGACTGCTTGATAAAAGCACCGCTCTGTTCGGATTGAACGAATTGGGGCTGCGGGAAGACGATTTGAAAAAATTTGATTCTCTGCTGACCCACTCGCACGGAGTTATTTTCGTAACAGGCCCAACCGGCAGCGGAAAAAGCACGACCCTTTATGCCTGCCTTAACAGGATTAATTCGGCAGAGAAAAATGTTATGACCATAGAAGACCCCATCGAGTATCAGCTCGAAGGAATAAGCCAGATGCAGGTTGCTTCAAAAAAGGGTGTAACGTTTGCAAACGCTCTGCGGCATGTTCTTCGCCAGGACCCGGACGTTATAATGATAGGTGAGGTGCGTGACATCGAGACGGCCCGTATGGCGATACAATCTTCGCTGACCGGTCATTTGGTTTTCAGCACGCTTCACACAAACGACTCGGCTGGGGCCGTGACCCGGCTTCTGGATTTGGGGCTTGAACCCTATTTGGTAAGTTCGTCATTGATCGCTGTAATAGCTCAGCGATTAGTGCGAAAGGTCTGCCCTGATTGCAGGGAGGTTGCCGAACCCACAGATCATGAACTGAGAGAGCTGGGCATAGGCACATCCGAGCTGATGCAGAACGGCGGGAAATTCTTTGTAGGTCGGGGCTGCGACAGGTGTTTTCAAACCGGATTTCGCGGCAGAACGGGTGTTTATGAAGTCATGCTCGTTAAAGAAGATATCCAGAACCTCGTATACAAAAGAGAAACAGCCGGTACAATCAAGAAGGTTGCCCTTAACGCGGGTATGCAGACCCTGCGAATGGACGGCGCCAGGAAAGTCCTTGAGGGGATAACAACTGTCTCTGAGGTCTTGAGAGTAACGCAGGCTGACATAGTGTAGTGAAAAGCTTAAAGCGAAAAATGCAAAACCACAATGTAAAATTCAAAACTTTTTGAATTTTTAACCATAGTTTTTAGCTTTTATTTTTTAGTTTTAACTTTTTTTATGCCAAGGTATCACTATATAGCAATAGCAGCGGACGGCAAAAAAGTCAAAGGCACGATTTCGGCTGAAAACTCGTATTCTGCGCGGAAGCAGCTTAGGGTACGCAGCGTTCATCCATCATCGATTTCAGAAGTCAGCAACGGTGCCGAGGGCAGAGCCGCGTTGTTTAAGTTTTTCGCAAGAGCCGGCAAGACCCAGATAATCGATTTTACCAAGCAGATGGCCACACTGCTTAATTCGGGTATTAAACTGACCGAATCGCTTTCGGTCCTTACCTTGCAGGCTTCCGATGTGCGGTTCAAGAACGCCATCAGCGATATTCGCGACCGCGTTGTCACCGGCGAGTCATTTGCCGATGCTTTGAAAGAATACAGCGATTATTTTGATGTCATTTTTGTAAGTATGGTGCGTGTAGGTGAGGTTACGGGCTCTTTGGGAAAGAGCCTGTCGACGATTGCCGGGTTTATGGAAAAACGCCAGCGGGTCGAATCGAAGGTAATTACAGCGATGATATATCCGATTATTCTGATTTTATTTTGCGTTGTAGCCATTCTGATATTGACAACCGCTGTCATTCCCAAGATAGGTGAGCAAATCGCCAGGGCGGGGCAGGAATTACCCTGGATTACGAGACAATTGATGAATGTTAGTCATATCCTGACGAGTTGGCGGCTTTTGGTTGTTATCGCGGTAGTGTTTGGTTTTGTTTTGGCCCTTAAGCGGTTTCTCAGGACCGAGCGAGGCGCCTATTTGCGTGACAGGTTTTTACTGTCTTTGCCGATGTTTGGACCTCTAATCAAGCAGCGTGTGGTGTCGCGTTTTGCCTCGACGCTTTCGACGCTTCTCAGCTCGGGTCTTGCTATGGCTGAGTCTCTTCGTGTGGTGGCCTCCGTTACCGGCAACAGTCTGATGAAAAGGGCCATTCAACAGTCGCGAGAGAGGATTCTTGCCGGCGCCGATATTGCGACGCCGCTGAGAGACAGTGGCGTTATTGACCCGGCTATTGCCCATATGGTTGCCGTCGGTGAAAAAAGCGGTGAGCTGGAAACGATGCTCAAAAATATCAGCGAAAACCTCGAGGCCTCAACCGACGTAGTCATTGAGAGATTAAGCGCGGCGGTCGAGCCGCTTATAATAATTGTTATGGCCGGTATTGTGGGCCTGATTGCTTATGCTACGATATTACCGATTTTGAAGATTTCATCAGTAAACTTTTGAGTGACTTTTTTAGGAGTTTTAAGATATATGAAGAAGCGAAGAAAAAACAAGATGCGAAAAGGGTTTACGATGGTCGAGCTTATGGCCGTGCTGATTATCCTTGGCCTGCTTGCCACGGTGCTGGTGAAGAATTTCATGGGCCAGACGGATAGAGCTCGTGTTATCACCACGAAGGCGAACCTAAAGATTCTTCATACTGCCGTTATGCAGTTTAAGATGGACACCGGCCAGTTCCCAACCGAAGAAGAAGGACTTATGGCTCTTATTAACCCGCCCAGTGAGGTTGAGGACCTTGTCGATCCGGGTGGCTATCTGGAAACTACGGAGATACCCAAGGACGGCTGGGGGAATGAATTTTATTTTGAACTTTATCCCGAGAGCGGCAAGGCGTTCGTAATCATAAGTTGGGGTGAAGACGGGGAAGAGGGCGGCGAAGGCTATGATACCGACCTTAAAAGCACAGATCCAAGTTGATGCCTATATGAGAAAATGCGTGTGTGCGAAAGTGCGTGACCGCACGAATGTTTCGACTCGCCGGCGTATTCGTGCGTCCGCCCATCTGCACATCGGCGGTTTTACGCTGACAGAGTTAATTGTGGTGCTTGTCATCATCTCGCTGTTTGTACTTTTGGTGATGATGAATCTTTTCGGATTGCTCAGAAGGAATACGTTTAAGGTACAGGCCAATGAGTTTGTCTCGACTATGCAAATGGCTGCGGTTGCCGCCGCTGAGAGTGACAGAAGGTACGAAGTTATAATTGACCTGACGGAGCAGAACTATACCCTCCGCCAGATTACGAACCCCGACCTTACGCTGATTCTGGAAGAAGAGGTTATTGTTACAAATAACTTTGGTAATAATTGTCAGGCTTTCTATGTATTGTTCGATGATTTGATGGAAACCGACGAAAACCACCAGATAGCCAAGTTTCGCGCCGGTCAGGCCGGCTGGCAATACGGCGGAAAAGTCGTCTTGCTCGATGAGAAGGAACAGCCGTATTCGGTCGTTGTAGACCGAATGAACAGAGTTGTTACGTTAAAGAGAGGTGATGTTGGACTTTTAATGCCGAGGACTAAAGATGAATTGCTCTTCTGAGAATAGTTTTGCGTCGCTTGTATGTCGTTGTCCATTACGCACTGAGCAATCTCATCCTCGAGCGCGGGGAGGGGACACAATAGGCGATATGAAAGGGAAGGCGTTTACTCTCGCGGAGACCTTGGCTGCTTTGGTTATACTGGCATTTATAAGCGGCAGTGTACTGGTTGTTGTTAACCGCTGTATGGCCTCAGCGGTGGACTCGGTGCTGCGGATGCAGGCCTTCGAAGTTGCACGCACGAATATGGAGAAGCTTCTCACCTTAAGCTCAGTGCAGGAGTCCGTTGAGTATGGCGCCAGTGAGATGTATCCGGACATCCAATACCAGACTGTTGTTGAGCCGTTTTACGAGCCTATAACGGCCCAGATGTGGATTCAGGCGGTTTGCTCAGCAGAATATACAGACTCAGAAGGCGAGGTCCAGACGGTCGAGCTAACGCACTGGCTGACCGATGTTACGAAGGCGGAGTTACTTAAGATTCTTGAGCAGCAAGAATCAGAATTGGCCGGCGAGGTTATCGAAACTCTCGAAGAAGCCGCTGAATACGCCGGCGTTGGTGAGCAGACAGTTAAAGAGTGGGTGGACAATGGAATGCCGCTGACCGAAGATGGTTATTATATTACAGACCAGCTTGACCTTTATAAAGAAACCGACGGCAATCCGACCATCGAGGACAAGATGCGACTCAATCCCGGCAAAGTAGTGTCGACAGATGCACGCCCCGAATCAGGCGGACCACGCGGACCAGGTGCGACGGGCAGCAAAGAGCAGCCGTTCCAACAAACACACTCTAGTCACTCTAGTGGTGATTCCCTCGCTGGATACCCGCGTGAACAGCTTGAACAAATGCCACTCGATCAACTAATCAAGCTATTCTTTGGAGATAAATAGGAATTTTGACGCTGTGCTCAATATTATGAAAAAGGCTTCTAACAAATTTGCAGAACCGCAGGGCTTTTCGTTGGCTGAGGTGCTTGCAGCGCTGGTGATAGCGTCGATGGTTTTGGTTACGGTATTGGGTATCTACAGCCGGGCCGAGAGCGTCTCTGCTACAATCACACGCAGGTTCGAGAGCGCCAGACTGCCCTCTGAGGTTCTGCAGCGCATCGCCGAGGACCTCGACAGAATGATTGCCTCCGACGCCTCTACAAAAGTTACTATCAATAATAAATTTGTAAGAGGTTACGCGACGGCACAACTTACGATTACAAAAACTATCGTAGATTCCAGGAAAAGTATGAAGGTTTTTGAACAAATCATCTGGCAGACGAACTATGATTATGACGCCAACGGGCTTATTTTATACCGACAGCGCACCAGCGAGGTGGGATTACTTGAGGATAAACTGCTCGATGAGGAAAGGGAGAGCTGGGAACAGGAACTTTTTGTCCCGATTTGCGAGGGCATTACCTTTTTTAAGATTCAGGCGCTCAGGAACGAGCAGGTCATAGAGAAATGGAACGGCCCATTGCCTCCTGGTATTGAGGTAGCCATCTCTTTTGCCGAGCCTTTTAAGGCTTTGGATAATACCTGGGACGTATATGAAGAGCAGAAATTCACACGAACCATAGCTATTGACAGAACCAGAAAATTAAAATTCAAAATCGAGATGCAAAAGCAGAAACAACCAGAAGAATTATCGAGCTTATTGGAAAATGAGATACCAGAACCGAACAGTAGATAGGGCCGAACATTACGGACGAGCCGGCATTGTACTTATGGTAACATTGGTGCTGTTGGTTGTGCTTTCGGCATTGATGTTTACTCTAAGTATCCGTATGTCCGCGCAACGTCACCGTGACAAGTATATCATAGATTATCAGACGGCCCGCTATGGCTGTGACTCGGCGGTGAAATATGCTCTTGCCACGTTAAATGATATTAATACTCCGCGTTTGATTTCACGACCGAATGAGCCGGACTTTTCCGATTTGTTTATGCTTGACGAAGAACAGTACGAGCAGCTTTTAGCCGAGTGGAATATCCAACGCGAAGACGGCTTGTCCACGGACAGCGAATTGAGTCTGGGCGGAGGATTAAACGCACAGAACTTTTCAGACCTGGCGTCGAATGATGTTAATGGCTTTTATGATATTAACGACCCTAATTCGGCCAGGGCTTTTGGCGATTCTAACGACTCTAATATCCGGACGGTGCCCGGTCCTTATGGTCCGCCCTGGCCTTATATAACCGAGCCGGTAGAGCTTGAAATCGGCTCTGCAAAAGTGCGGATTGAAATTGAAGATGAAAATGCAAAATACCCCGTCGGCTGGTTGATGATGGATGATAAGAGCATCCAGCGGGAAGTTACAGCCGGATTAGAAACTTTCTGTGAGTGGATGGAGGTCAATGAAGTCCAGCTCGATTTGCTCGAAGAGCAGTTTGAGCGGATAAAGGAGATTAAACCTTTCAAGATAGACTTCAAGATGATAACAAAAGTGGTAAGACAACCGGTATCAACACCGAAAACGAAAACCTCTACAAGCAGAACCAGTCGCAGCAGAGTCAGACCGCCTGCAATGCGGACGGTCCGAAAAACTATATCTGTAGATGAACAGGTTGCCGAACAGAGTGCTGACTTTGCGAAACTCTGTCACAGCACATTGCTTGATACCGAGATGTTAGCCAGGCCAATTGTACTCAGTGAAACCAGGAAGGAGTCGGCTCTGAAATATATGGGAATGTGGGCTACGAGGAAGGTTAATATCAATACCGCACCCCGGCATGTGCTGGAAGCGGCTTTTGCTTTCGGCGGCGACGCCGACAGAATTGCAGAAGAAATAATACAGCGTAGACGTATAAAGCCATTTGCCGGCATAGATGATTTGAGACGGGAGCTGTTCAGGTATTCTGACTCGATAGAAAAATCTCAAAAATTTATCACAACTGTCAGCCGGATTTTTACGATTAAAGTAACTGCGGCAAGTGGTGTGGCAAAGACATCGGCTGTTATAGGGATAGTAAAAGACGGTAAAAAGGTGAAACGGATTGCTGTGATTTCCAGCTGAGTGCCTGTCGTGTGTAAAGCGTACCGTATAACGTATAAGGGATGTGTTATACGATGCGATTTTTAGGAGTTTACTCGAATTGGAAGATAAGAACTACCTGGGAATTTATTTGAGCAAAGATACTGCGACTGTGGTCTGCCTGAGTCCACAAGGCCGGGACCATAAGGTTGTGGGCTGCTTTAGCGTTTCTGCCGAGGAGCAGGCCGAGCAAAAGCACAATCAGTTGGCGACTCTTATTACCCAGGGTTGTACAGAAAGAGATTTGCAGTTTTCCGAAGTGGCAGTGGCTTTGGATTGTGCGATGTTTATGCAGCATGATGTGCACAGCGAGTTTAAGGACATAAAGCAAATCGCACAGACCGTCAGGTTTGATACCGAGGAAGCCCTTGCCATCGATATAGGTGGCATCACGATTTCTTTCAAAATAAATTCAAGCGACAATTCCGGTTCGGACCTGAGCGTTTTTACAGCAGAACGCAAAGTATTGTCGGATGTTATTCTTTCTTTACAGAGTAATCATATGGACCCGGTATCTGTGGAGCCGGACGTGAGCTGTCTGTCAAGATTCATTTACAGGAATATGTCTTTGCCTGAAGATTCACATCCTATCTTCAGTGCTCTTTCTCGGCGCAGTGGTTATTTTATTGTCCCTAACTCGTCAGACTCGAAAGACACAGGGCTTACGAGAACGTTTCTGGTCGGCCCGAAACGAACGAGAACGGAGCAGCTCGCCAGAGAAGTGTATGTAACCAAAGCTTTGCTTGAAAATGAAGAGTCTGTAAATTGTCTTAGAGTTTTCGACTCCACCGGCTCGGTGAACTATGAGCAGCTCAGCGGCAGGCTCGGTTTTGAAGCAAGTGGAATTGATTTGGCTGAGGCCGCCGCGACCGAGCCTCAGACCCTGGCTGATTGCTCCGACACCGTTGACTTTGCAATTGCCTATGGGGCGGCTTTGGCTCATTTGGGAAAGCCGCAATGTATTAATTTTAGAAGTGATTTTATGCCCTTTCAGGGCAAGAAGCTCCGCCTGGAAAAGACTCTGAAGTTCGCAAGTGTATCGGTTACTGTTCTTCTGCTTGCTCTGGGTATGTATCTACAAATGCCGTTGTTGAAAATGAACGATAACCGTGGTCTGTTGCGCAAGAAATTTGCAAAAGATTTTTCTGCCGTTATGCCGGGCAAAGGACTGCCGGCAAAGTTCACAATTGCAAATAGAGAACTTGGCGGTGAATTAAGACGCATCCAGAATGTTCAGAGCGGCAGGTTTGGTGCCGCAGGTGAAGAATCCATGTTGAGCAAGCTGACGTTGGTGCTTGAGGCTTTTACTAAATGTGCATATCCGACAAATTTGAATATAGAAAAGGTCTCCGTTACAACCAGGAATATTCGTATAGAAGGCGATACTTCCAGCCGAAGCAATACCCACAAGTTATTCGCAGCAGTCAGAGATAAGATGGAGATAGAGCAATTTAATTATGATTTGAAGGGTGGACGTGACAGCTTTAACATCACAGTTGTTCCGAAATAATAGTGCAGGACAGGTGCTATGAAGGATATATACAGGAATCCAATGTTGTATTATATACTTGTGCCATGTGTGGCTGCCTTATGGCCTTTATTGGTCTGGATTGTATATTTGCCGGCGGCAAAACATAGTTTCGAGGAGGAGAAGAAATTATATAATGAGGCTCAGTTGAAGATAGCAGTGATTTTGGGGCTCGACTCTACTCGCCTGGAGCTTTCTGACCCTAATCAAGCTGATGATAAATTTGATTATGCCACTACTGTTAGTGGTGTTGCCCGCAGGTGTAATATACCGGCCACGGATTACACCGTCAGCTCAAAGCCAGTCAGAGCATCCGGCGGCAAGAAAAGCCAAAGTGCGAAGGTGGTTCTCAAGCAGGTTAACATAACAAGCTTTGCCCAATTTCTTTCTAATATTCAGCTTCGCTGGGCAAGCTTGCAGTGTGACACTGTCACACTGACCAAAAAGAAGGGCCTGCCGGATATGTGGAAAGTCGATTTAGACTTCAAGTATTACTATTGAATCCATTGTATCTCATATCCCGACTCGTTTAACATTCCGTTTTTTTCTTAAGAGTTTTAGACCATTACCATATATTGTATATCGCCCAATTTACGCGGAGGGATTTTTGCGGTCCGGATTTGTGAATACCAGAGATTTCTGCCAAGCCGGTTTTTAATACTGATAAAACGCATTTAAAACAGCAAGTTGCGTTTTGTATACTGTTATAGCACTTAAGCAAAAGTAAAACTTTGTTAAAGTTTTGAGCCATTTCCGGTCGATAGAAAAATGACAATTAATTTTAGGCCTGAGAAAGGATTCTGGGGGTATACTATATGTAGTAGTTCCAAATTTTGGAACGAAAGCACGGATGCTTTCGTCTGTAGCTTATTTGATAATGTAAAATAGACGAAATGCCTCATTTTGATTTCAATGGCCTGTTTGAGGGCCAAGATCAACAAGATGAATCTCTCAATTGGAGTTTGTCTCCAGATGAGGACTTAATTATGGAGCAGATCCTTGAAAATCTCGACACTACGCCGGTCGGCAAGGTGTTAAAAAGGATTGCTTTTCTACCGGAAGTTCGCAAGCAGAAAGTTCTTGACGTGCGTCGTCAGCTTACAGAGGGTAAATACGATCTGAACTCACGGTTGGATGTTGCTCTTGACAAGGTTCTTGAGGACCTTACTGCTAAATAAAGCTCTGTCCACAATCACCTGCCCAGGTCACTGTACTAACCGACCGGCTGAATAACAGCGTTTTTTTGTTCTTCGCCTTCCCATTTTGCCTGCTTGAGGATTACCGAAAAGGGAGGTTTTGAACTATGTGATTACTTCGGGAACTTCATCGTCCGGCTCTTTTATTTCGACCGGCTTATAGCCTGGCGGCTTGGATTTATTCATCTCTTCTTTGAAGGCCGCCATCACTTTTTCCTGTATCCTTTGTCTGCATTCTCCCTTAATCGGATGAGCGATATCGGTGTGCAGCTTCATTTTACCTTTGACGTCTTTCCTGACCCGATTTGCCCGAAGTGATGCCCCGCAGTTATTGCAGAATTTGGCTCTGAGATGGTTTTTGCCTCCGCATTTTTCGCAATGGTCGGTCATTTTTCTCGAAGGCATAGCAACAAAAAACCCGTCCGCACCTTCGATGACCTTGATTTCGCGAACCACAAACTCATTGTCAATCGTTATAGAGCAGAAAGCTTTTAATCTGGTATTCTTGTTGTTCACTAATTTGACTCTTACCTCACTGATTTTCATTTTTCGCCTCGCTTAAAAGTCTACCATTTGTTGTTACTGACGATAATGGTTGTGCAGCCAATATTTTCAGTAATTTGTTTTTTTATTTTATCCGCTCTTGTTACCTCATTTTTTTCAATGCAATAAAACAAAGCTGAACCACTACCACTCAAGCAGAAAGGCCCGATACATAAGGATTCAATTCTTGCTTTCAATTCAGCAAGCTCCTTATATAACCTAAAACAGCTTATCTCAAGCATATTTGTGCGCATTTCGGATACTAAATCAATCCTGTTTTTTTCAATGTGGCGGTTTATTCTGGCGCTGAGGCTTTCATATACGTGCAGATTGGCCCTGTAATTAGCGTAAACCTTTTTCGTAGAGACACTTACGTCCGGAAGTATCAACAGGGCCGAAAAGCCAAATTTTTTCGTTAATTTTTTAATTTTTTCGCCTTTTCCGGTGCATAACGCCAGCGGTCCATCCAGAAAAAAAGCCACGTCGCTGCCCAACCGCTTGGCCAGTTTCGCAAGTTGGCGATTGCCCAGCCCGAACTCCATGTATTGGTCGATGCCGATAAGGGTCGCTGCTGCATCGCTGCTGGCTGAGCCCAGGCCTGAGCCTGCGGGGATGTTTTTTGTCAGGGTGATTTTGATATCAGTCCACACGCCGCAGCTGTTCAGCAACATTTGGCAGGCCTGGTAGACAAGATTGTCCTTTCCTTCGGGTGCCCAGTGCGGCCCTTTACAAACAAGTTCGATGCCGGCTTTTAGGCCCGGCTCGATGAGGATTTCATCGTAGAAGTTGACCTTGGCCATCACCGTTTCTATATCGTGGAAGCCGTCGGGACGTTTGCCGGCTACAAGCAGACTGAGATTGATTTTGGCGGGGGCCCGGACTAACAACCCGTCGTTGACCGTTTCGAATTGTTCTTTGTCAGACATAGTTGTTAATTAGAATTGTAACAGAGGAATTTGATTTCGGCTATATGATAAGTTACATAGGTGCTAAATAGATACTAATACAGGCTAAATCAGGATTTTACCGAACACAATAATCGAATTGCTCGTGAACGGCTCTTAATCATCAGTAATATTGCATCAATCTTCGCCAAGTGCCTCTATGTCTGCCAGGTCTTTTTTTCTACCTAAAGTTTTTTTATTGGAAATGAACTCTTTACGCCCAAGATAATACACAGGCACATCACCATAGGTCCCTTGAACTTTGCCTGAGAAAACCTCTTGCCAGGAAAGGCCTGTCAGCGAGGTAACAAAATCTACGCGCACAGGGGCAACACCAAGCTGGACAACTTTATCGGGGTCCTGAAAGTCTGATATAGTCAAATCCAGGGAGCCGAAACCGAATTCTTCAAGAGCGGCCAGGATTTTCTCGGCGTTTTTTGAGTCAGGTTTTACCAGGATATCCATATCGCCGGTGAAACGGGGTACGCCGTGGAAAGCAAGTGCATAGGCCCCGACTATAATGAATTCGGCCTTATGAGCGTTTAGCAACTTGAGCAGTTCTTTGAAATCCGGCTGAACTTCCATAATACTGCCTTCTTAGATAGTCAACAGCTGCTATGCGGTCTTGAGGAGTTTTGCTCAACCAGTAATTCAGGTCATTCTTGAGCTTTGACCATTTCCTAAGCCCGCATTTGAAAACAACTTTCTCAATCATAATGGGTATGCTAAAGCAATTTTGCTCTGCAGTAAAGAATATTTTGGCGAACAGTTAACCGGCATAAAACAACAATGCCTGTTGACATTATAACTGATTATTCCTATTTTGAGCACAGAAAATTGGCCTAAGAGAACACAGAGCACAAGACAGAGGGCAGAAGTAAGGAGTCAGAGGTAAGAATGATGGACGAATCGGAATCGAAAGGTGAAAAAACAAAAGTTCAGCGGCGGTTCAGCCAGGAGCATTACGATAGACTGCATCGCTGCTCAGAGAAGATATATGTTAATAGCAGTGGTTGGGACGTAAGAAAACCGCGGTGATTTTTTTGTGATAAGGGAAAGACAAAATGTCTTGGGCAATAATAATTTCAGCAATCATTGGCATTTCCGGTTATCTTATTAATCACCGGCTAAGCCAAAAATCCGAAATCATGTCTAAGAAAAGGCAAGTATATGAAGAAATCTCAATGGCTCTTGGAGTTTTTGTGACGGGACGGATTAGCAACAACGAGGACAAAAATAGATTTTTGGACCAGTATGCTAAGCTATGGTTATGGGCTTCTGATTCAGTTATACGAGCAGCCAACGAATTTTCAGATGTTATGATAAGATTCGATGTATCTGACAAAGAATGGCAGACAAGGGCTAAAAGTGCCTATGCAAATTTTGTAATTGAGATGCGAAAAGACTTAGGATTTTCGAAGACGCTTCTTACGTCTAAGGAATACAGATTCGTTAGCTTTGGTAATTAGTTCTGGTATTTACTATTTTAGACGTTTATATGTAGGTGTGTCCCTTAATATGTAAGGTAGTCTTATATTTATTTTTTGGGTGCTTTGGTGACGCGGTTTGCGGTATTGTTTACGGCTGGCGGGCCGGCAGGGAAGTTCGCGGATGAGAAGATGAAACCACAGAAGACTCAGAAAAAGGAATAGATTCCTGCTTTCGCAGGAATGACATTTTAGGAATATTGAATGTCGAATGACGGAATGTTAGCTCGTGAATCGAGCGACAAACGACGAGCGACAAGTAACGAAACTGTTGCCTGGTGGCAATTGCACAGGCGGCTGTATAACTGGGTGGTTCATTTTGCAGATACTCCGCATGGGGAAAGGGCGTTGTTTCTGCTCAGCTTTGCGGAATCGAGTTTCTTTCCTGTGCCGCCGGATGTCTTGCTGGCACCGCTGACTCTTGGTGCGCCGAAGAAATGGTTCAGATTTGCCCTTGCCTGCTCGATAGCCTCGGTCCTTGGTGGGATTCTCGGCTATTGCATTGGGGCGTTTCTCTGGTCTGTGATAGGGCAGTGGGCTTATACGCACCTTGCAGCGATTGGCCTGACAGAGGCGAATTTTGCGAAGTTTCAGAGCTGGTATGATAGATATGATTTCTGGATTGTTTTTACCTGCGGTTTTACGCCGCTTCCGTACAAGGTCTGTACTATTTCCGCCGGTGTGGCGAGGATAAGCTTTTTAGGCTTTTTAATCGCATCGACGGTGAGCCGGTCCGCGAGGTTTTTCCTGGTTGCCGGTCTGGTCGGCTGGAAAGGGGAAAGAATCCGGCCTGTGATTGAAAAATATTTCAACTGGTTTACGCTTGCCTTTGCTATCCTGTTGATTGGCGGATTCCTGGTGATAAAGTGGATTTATTGATTATTGATTGGTAATTGGTGATTGGTAACTGGTGATTGGGGATTGGCTATCATGAACGAGGCACAAAAGAAGATTTTGCTCAAGACCGCGCGCGGTACGGTTGAGGCGGTGATTAAAGGCGGAGCGACACCAAAGCCGGAGTCGGACGACCCGCGGCTCAATGCCCATTGCGGCTGCTTTGTAACGTTGAAGAATAAGAACCGGCTGCGGGGTTGTATCGGCCGATTTATTTCCGACATACCATTGATTGAGCTGGTTGTTGAAATGGCGAAGGCCTCGGCTGCGGGCGATATGCGGTTCTTTGCCGACCCGATAACTGCCGGCGAGTTAGAACAGTTGGATGTGGAGATATCAGTTCTGTCGCCGTTGGAAAAGACGGACAATCCTTTAAGTCTTCGGCTTGGAGTGGACGGCATCTATATAAAGAAGAGGCGTGCATCGGGCTGTTTTCTGCCTCAGGTTGCCACGGAGACCGGCTGGAGCAAAGAAGAATTTCTTTCATACTGCTGCGCACATAAAGCAGGTCTGTCCCCTGACGCCTGGAAGGACCCGGAAACGGAAGTGTTTCTATTCACTGCTGAAGTATTCGGTGCGGATTTCAAGGGCATATAATCCTGCTTTTATTTGCTTAATTCCTTCCAGACAATACCGTAAGTACAGCCATTTTGCGTCCATTTGCAGCCTTTTTGAAGCAGGTTGGCAATCGGACGTGCTCTGTTGGAGGGTACATAACAGGCCTGAACGATACTATTGTTATGGAAATAGCATTTTTGAAGCTTGCATTTATCGTCCGAATTTGGTATGTTAGAAGGGTCAAGAAACTTAATGGTGTTGTTGGGTGTTGTTTGTGGAAAGTGCCGGATACATTGTGAGGTGGGCGTACAATCCCGTATCAACTTATGCAGCCCTTGCTCGAAAAGAATGGAGTTTTTCAGGAGCAGAGAATGAGAGTTAGTGCTTTTTTGTCGGTGTGCGTTTTGATGCTTTCGACTCTGGTGCAGGGTGCGTCGATTACTTTGAATACCGGTGCCGAGAGTACAGTAACGATTGAAACGGTCCATGTGGAAATAAGGGCGGGCTGGGGTAGTACGGCAGTTTTTGTCTGCAATGAGGTTTTTTGGTTAAGTGACACTGGCCGGCCCCGGGTTCCCTGGAAGGTAATTACGGTGTTACTGCCGCCGGATGCGGACCTTTCGAGTGTTAGATGCCGCCTTGTTCGTCCGGTTTTTGAAAGCATTTCGGGTGTGTGGCAGGTAGAACCAATGCCTCCTGTGGCAAGCAGGGATGAGAACGGACGGGAAATAGTTATCTGGCCTGAAGGTAAGCGTATTATCAACGGCAGGGATGCCGACATATATGAGCGCGATGCTTTCTGGCCCGAAGAGCAGGTACGTCTGACGGCAACGGGCAAGCTCCGCAAGTGGCGATTGGCCGAAGTGGCTGTTCCCTTAGTCCGTTATAATCCTGTCAGCGGCCGGTTAATGCAGCTTACCGAGGCCGGGATTACAGTCGATTTTCAGAGACAGGTAAGGTCGTCCGAGACCAACAGGCCCGATTTGCTGGGACGGTCAAGGGTACGGCGCAGGGCCGTCAATTTCGCTCAGGCTGCTGAGGATTACGACAAAGCGGCAGCAGGTGGTGAGGAAGGTATCGCTTCTCCGAATCCAAGTTCGACAGACTATGTTATTATAACGAAGTCGGCCATTCAAAGTGCATCCACGAAGTTGAGCGCTTTTGTTGCTCACAAACAATCACAGGGTTTTAACGTTCAGGTCATTACCGAATCAATATGGGGTGGAGGCAGCGGTGACTCGGCGGCGAATAATATCCGTGCGTGGCTGGCAGGCAACTATATTAATGAGGATATTTTGTATGTTTTGCTGATTGGCAATCCCCATCCCGGCACCGGTGATGTGCCGATGAAGATGTGTATTTCAGACCATCCTACGGATTATTTCTATGCGGAGCTGACAGCAGACTGGGACAGGGACGGAGACGGCATTTATGGTGAGAGTGGAGGTAATGCGACGGCCGGCGATGAAGTAGAGAAGTACTTCGAGGTATATACGGGCAGGATTCCATACTATGGAAATATCGGCGATACCGATGCTATTTTGCAGAAGATAATCGATTATGAAAACGCAACTGATATTGACTGGCGCCGGAATGTGATATTGCCAATGGTGCCGCTCGACGATTCAACTCCGAGCTATCAGCTTGGTGAGCAGATAAAACACAATCTTCTTGAGCCGGAGGCAGTATCGTCGGTTCGTATATATGATAAGACGTATGGTGTGATTCCGTCTCCTGAGTACCTTCGTTCCGAGGCCTACCCGGCTGATGTCTGGAGCCGGGGTACATACGGCTTGACTGTGTGGATGACACACGGCTGGTCCCAGGGCGCTTCGGGTATTATTGATACCGGGGACGTGCCGAATCTTGACGATTCTCATCCGACTGCTACCTGGCAGAGTTCCTGTACGAACGGTGAGCCTGAAAACAGCAACAATCTTGCTTATGCGATACTGAAGAACGGCGGGATAGCGACATTGGGGGCGACACGGGCGTCCTGGTATTATGTCGGCCAAACCAATTTTACCAATACGTCAAGTATAGGAGGATTAGGCTATCAGTACGCTCTAAGGTTGGTTGAAAGGCAGGCCTGTGGTCAAGCTCTGTATGATACGAAAGAGGCGATGAGTCTGTGGCCTCAGAACTATTACGTCTTTAACCTTTACGGTGACCCCTCGGTTGTCGTTTTCGGGCCATCGCCTGATTTTACCGTTTCTCCGACGGATATGTTTTATCAGGTCGGGCCTCAGAAGGGACCCTTTAGTTCAATGTCACGCAGTTATACTCTAAAGAACAACAGCCCAAGCCCCCTGGACTGGACGGCGGCGACAACGGCCGGCTGGCTGACTATTGCTCCGGGCGGTACGATAGGGCCGTCTGGGTCGATTACAGTCGACGCCTTATCAAGTGCTGACGTCTACGATTGGCCCGTCGGCAGGTACTGCGGCGAGATGATTTTCACGGATACTACCGCCGGCACGGACCATACGCGTCAGGCGATTCTGGAGATAAAGCCGAGGTCGATGGTAGCGCACTGGAAGCTGGATGAGACCACCGGCAGAACAGCGAACGATTCGAGCGGCAACGGTTATCACGGCACGCTCGAAGGAGGTTTCTCTTTTGATACTGCCTCTGATGTGGGTCAATTTGGCACAGCTCTGAACTTTAGCCACCCGAATGATGTTGTTAATACGGGCAAGGCTGCCGGCGACCTTGGATTGGCCAATAACGCCGCAAAGAGCGTCACCGCGTGGGTATTAACAAGCAGCTTCAACGACGGCGGTATCTACGAGATGGGCCAACATTCAAACGGACAGGATTTTTCGTTGAGAACACGGGCCAGTGATAACTTGTGGCGGATACAATACTGGGGCAGCGGCTATGACATAGATTTCAGCTACATTTCAAAGAACCAATGGGTCCATTTTGCTCATGTTTATGATGGTGCCAGAACAAAGATATATGCCAATAGTGAGCTTATCGTGAACGAGCCAAGTTTATTGAACACAGCGGACCAAAAGACTTTTAAGATAGG
>Ga0315543_1000897_pt1 | contig 34138 bp, 46 predicted proteins | sample SalMarSW160210MG_2_FD_203098 | JGI IMG/M metagenome (GOLD analysis project Ga0315543, IMG submission 203098) | Salt marsh sediment microbial communities from the Plum Island Ecosystem LTER, Massachusetts, United States - Salt Marsh Sediment SW1601-210 ...
TCGACCTGCAATGCAGTCTATAAAGCCCCCTGAAGCGAGGCTGTTGCTGCCTATCTAATGTGAGGGCTTTGGGACGGCCACCTAATCTTCCTGCTTCTTGCTTATTCATGTCCTGAAAATTCATTCGTAAATTCAAACTTATATCTAAACACCCAGGGATTACTTTCCCAGGGGTAATCTTTGTTGATGGAGTTCCAAAGCCTCATAAAATTCACTCGATTCACATGAATATGATGTTCCCAATTCTCGTTAGGTTTCATTCTTTGAAGCGTTAACCCCTCTTGGCTAATATCAGTTTGCCCTATCTCCTGCAATCTCTCTGCCCTGACATCTGTTATCACAATAAAGTAGCGGGCTGCCCATTCGGGCATAAAGAGAGGGTTAAGCCAATCTGTGCCTATTTCGTATCCATCCAGCTTGTAGCACATTGCTACAGGTAAGCCATCAGGCTTGCGCCTGAAGCTACCATCTGCAATTGCCTTATCTTTCCAAGGGTCTTTTTCAGCAAGGCTGACATATTCAAATGCCTCTTTGATATAGACAGTCTCGCCTACTTGGTAGCGGGGCTTTAGCACGAATGCTTCAATCAAGTCGCTATATTCCGAACGCCCTTTAAGTTCCCACCAGTTATCCCTCTTGCTAAAATGAACCCAGGTTCGCTCATATGACATGGCGATTTTATTTGCTAGTTTGTTTACCCTTCTAGTCTGTGTTTTCCTGCCCTCAATGATGGCTTGTATTGATTCAGGCCTAAATAAGATTCCTTTCATATACTCTCCTTATATTCCCTGCACCAGTCCCATTCCGTTAAATATGCAAATCCCGGTCATAACTCCAATCAGGATTAGGAATATCCTGTTTATCTGCTGGTAATATCTGTCGGCTACTAGCAAAAGCAGCGAAGCAAAGGCCAGTGTCGCCCCGATCTTGACCAGCCAAAATACCCAACTAACTTCGCATGCAAGAACTTGCCTCATAATCGGGTTTAGTTCGTATCCCCCCCTGGTAAATAGGGCTAGGGTGAATATGCCATCAATCACATTCAGGGCAACAAAGACAATCGCCAGCTTGATGTTCTCTAACTTCCTTATAGCTTCCATTGCTTTCAATTTTCCAATAGTTCGGGGTTCTCATAGATGTTGCCGATGATTTCACACATTTCAGTGACAACAATATCTAAGGGATACCAACGAGCTGTTATATCTGAATAGTGAATTTTATCTACACCCCTATCCCTAAAACCTCTACCAACACGACTAAATGTATGGACTATATCCCCCTCATAAATCTCCTTGCCGTTCTTGTCGTGGAGTCCTGTCCACTCAACAAGCTCTAAGTTTCCTTCTTTTGTTATTAGTTCACCCTCACGTGTACGAACGGCTATTATTTCTCCATCCTCGCTACTTACAAGGGATACAATATCCAGCCATCTTCTAGTTAGCTTATCCCACGCTCTAAACTTAATCTCTCTCATTTCTTTAATCTCCTTATCCTCCCTAGTAATTCCACACAAAACCTTTTTAATCCCCATAAATCTATTGTGCTGTAGTATTTCTGGACAAATTAAGCGATTTCTGGCGACCTCGCCTTAATTGGTTTGCTAATCTTTCCCTTTGCTCAGGCGATAACTTCCGGGGAACTCGCGGCAGAGGGATTCTGCTTTTAGCGATGTGATATTCCTTGCCACCATAGCCATTATTCATAGTAGGCTTCAGCCCTAGCTTGTCTTCTAAGTGCTTTTGCCAACGCTTGTTGTAGGTAAATATCACCGCATCGGCAGGGGTTTCATCGAAGCTAATCAAGGTTTCGCATTCTTCATTGCTTAGTTGCATTTTCAAATACCCTCCCTGGCGTATGCTTATGATGTATCGCAATCACATCTTCAGTTAAAAGCGGAGTGTAGTAATTAGCTGTTGTAGTGATATTGCTGTGTCCTAGAATAAGGGATAAACTCTTGAGGTCTCCGCCATCTTTTAGGTGGAACACGCCGTTCGTTATTTCATGGCTTAATTGTAGAACATGGGGAACTAAGATTAGGCGTCTCGGTTCATTCATTCCCGTTCCCTCCCTTTTTTTGCCTTGCTCGCCAGATGACCATTGATACGGCACTGGTAGTCATTTTGAACATTCGGGCGATGGCTATATGCCGCCACCCCTTATCAGCAAGTTCCAATATCTTTTTGTTCCGTTCTGTCTTTGTCCTGTTAGCCATTTCTTACTTTTGATAACATTTTATAACACCCCTAAAATCTTGTCAAGTCCCCCTTAGCTTTGGGGTGAAATTTCTTTTTGAGAAAATTTTCAAATAGGAACTTGACATTTTGGGGAAAGGAATTAGAATAATAGTGGGAGGCTGAAATGAAGAAGGCTGGGATAATTATCGGCATTGTAGTAGCTATAGTTCTTGTCATTTGGCTTGTTCCCTTGAAGGAAGTGGCTTATGCGAATCCTACGCCTCTAAATTTTGAGGCAAGTAATTATACTCGAACAGACACTGTTGAGGTATATCGGCAAGTAGGTTCGTGTGGGTGTAATCGAGAATTAGTAGAAGTGGCGGTTCAGGTAGCTTGCGTTAATGTGACAAACACAGACGATATTGCCGGGGATTTTACCGTTATATTTTCTGGATTTACTCCTATATTTGCTTACTACTCCCTAGCAGTAAAGCTAAGCTTAAATGTCACTGAGCAAGGGGTCGCTGAATGTTCAACTGAATCCCTTGATAATTGGAGCTATGAGGTTATACCTGACATAAAAGAAACTCAATATAAGAAAGTAACCTTGCTCGATTACCTGTTACACTACAGATAATAGTCCCGCCAAATTAAACAGGCAAACTCCTAGAGCTACAATTATTAAGACAATGAATACCTTGCCCATCTGTCGGGGATAGATACTTGCCAAGAAGAGAAGTGCTGCGATGAGGATTAGTATTCTGCCTAATTTGAACCCCCAATATGCCAATGCTGATTGTTGTCTTAATACGATTCTTGTTAGAGGATTTAGCTCATAGCCACCTTCGCCTGCCAATACCCATGTGAGAATTCCATCTATTATATTTAAACCAGCAAAAATGGCTGCTAGTTTAATGCATTGTAAATTCTTAATCTTTCGTATCGTTTCCATTCAATTAAGAGTATGAATTCTTTATCAGTTTGTCAACTCCAAAATAAAAAAGTTCCCCCTCCATCAAGGAGAGGGTTATTTACTGTAAAATCTGAGGCTAAAATCTCTTCCGAGTATAAAGACACGCAAAAAGAATTTCGTCCTCATAATTCATTGTAATTATAAGGGTTTCAGCACCGATTAGGGGATTTCTGCGGGCTTCTCAGGGCTTAATTCTTCCTCTGCAAGAGCCATTGTTTCAAGGTCTTTTGTTAGCTCGCTGAAAACATGATGGATAGTTCTGTGTGGAATCCCGTCATGCCTCATGTCGAGCATGATTTGACGGAGTTGGCCGACATATTTGTCAACCAGGTTCGGGTTGTCCATCTTTTTCGGCTAACTCCTCTAGAACTTCAATACGCCCTAGTAGCTTATTGGCCTGTGCTGCCAGCAATTCTCGCCTTTGCCCGAGAGCTTTGAGTTCATTCATGACTTGCTGCTGCATCTTCTTTGCCTCTGCTAGTTCCTTTGAAATTTCCATGTCCCTCCTATGCTGGTGTGCCTTCAAAACATCGCTCGGCACCATCATCGCCTATGTAACAGTAATGAGTCCCATACATCGGCGCTTTCGTATTTATTGATATTTGGCTCGGGAGTTTTCCGGTAAGTCCGGTTAGAGTTCCTTCTATCCTGCGAACACCCCCTGCGTGGTCAGTATAGTATTGATAAACACCGTCTACCCATGCAAAGGTATCGCTTGCTACACCACTGACAAGAGTTCCTTCCTTTAATCGCTTATCTCTATAGTGGTCAAGGTAAGCAAACTTAGTTCCTTCCACCCAGATATAACCAGTGAATACAGGGTCATTTATTCTCAGGTAGGCAGTGCCAAAAATGACACAGAATTGAGTATCCCAACCAGGAAAGTTTACATTTATATCCCTGCTTGGTCTTATCCCAAACGGTGTTATGCCACCAGCGTTTATAGCTGCAATGCCAACATCATTCAAAGGGATATATCTATAATTAGTAGGCAAATCAACTGGGATATAAAGACTTCCAACAATCGTGCCACAATCACCTAAATATCCATAGTCTGCCTCTACAGCAGGCCTATGTATATCAGGACAGAGAACAATGTTAATCGTGTCTGCTATTTTCGTCAGTGCGATGTTCTGACAATATGTAAGCTCAACCCAAATACCTGCATTCTCTATCTCTAGTGTTGGACTTAGACCTGTAGTGTCAAAGAATATGACATTACGGATTAAATTGACCCTATCAGTTCCAGATGTGATTGCATAATAGGATATGTCTGTGCCTTCTAAGACATCTTGACTATCATCAGCACATTCTTCAGCCCAAGCTATATCACCATCAGTCCCAGGGGTTGAGGTAGCAGCTCCCAGGCGATACCTTCCTTGACTACTAGCTACAGGGTAATTAGGCATTTTTCTCCTTAGTCATACATGTCCTCGCCGTCTGGGATTTTGAGCCGTGAGGCAAAGTAGCCTCCCTCGTATTGATAGTCTATGCTGCCTAAGCTAAAGTAATCATCTATACTAGGGAGTATATCTCCTATAGTAGCAATCCCACCTAAAGCACTTAAAATGAGTTTGCGCCCAGTATAAGCACCTATTTGAAAGTTATCACCAACTATTGATGTGCCTATTGCCCCTATAAAATCCCCATCGCTATTAACAATACGAAGAGGGTCCAGATGCCCCTTTACGGTAAGCCTGCTCTTATCAATCTTTACTTTCTCTTCCCCAGCATAGAAGCATCCGTCTGTCCCTATGTAAACCTGAACAGGCGTACCAGCCTCGTAGTCTTCCTTGGTCGCAAAGGTTCTGAAGGCGTTAATACCCTCACCGCCGTAGAGTGCTATACCATAGGTAGCATCTATGACTACACCAGTTTCCTCATACCACAATCCGTCTTTGACTGTCTTGGAGAGGAGGATATTACCTGCTGAAATAGAAGTGGCCAGAACCAGCCCATAAGTCCCCACTTGAACTTGGTCTAAGAGGACTAAACCATCGGCTGTTAATGACATGCTCTTTACTTCCCTGAAAATCGTAGCCCTGTTATACTCTGCGATTTCTTCTGCCGTTAGTTCATCCCACGAGGAGCCGTTCCATATCATTATGGGGTTGGGTATATAATTAGTGTCAATCCAAAAATCACCTTCCTCTGGCGAACTTGGTGCGGTATCGGATTTTGTTAATTTATGCTGTGCCTCTCCGGGCAGTCTAATGGTATAAACTATATTCTCTTGCAAATAAAGGCCTGTAGCATCCAACTGCATTGACCTTTGCCTTATGTAAATCTCTGGCCCGTCCTTTATGTCATCGAGATAGGCATATAAAGTTCCCACCCGCAGCCGCGAGAAATAGTTATCAATATCGGTGTAGGTTTCCAGTTCGTTGAGCATCGCTTGATAATGAAGCAGGTCGAACCAGTTACCAAAGCCGAATGTCATTTTCCACTTATCTCCGCCGAATCTTCGGTGGATATAACCGACATTTCCTGTCCGTGCATCTCCCTGTCTTGAATCAGTTACCTTCACATAATCGAAAACCTCGCTGCCGACATTTATTGGAACTTCAGCCTGCCCTCTGGAACAGCCCATTTCAGCCTTTGATAGCAATGCCTCCGCTATGTCGTCACCCTGGCCATCGCTTTCCAGTCGAGCTTCAACAAACTTCGTTTTCTTTACTTTTGCAGGCAGAGAATCATAGTCGTCAGTCTGGGCTTCGCCCTGGTAAAAGGGTTCATCATCGGAACGGCTTTGAACTACTACTCTGTTCGGAATCACAAGGGTATTTCGATATGCCTTGTTGAAGAAGTTATGATAACCTTTCCCAAGCGCATATTCGGAGTCGTAGGTTGTCCCCGTAGTTATAGGTTTAAGAATATGAATCTTCCCATCGGCCTCGAATCTAGCAACATTGGAAGTATAGTCGAGTAATTTTCTTATGGCAGCTAGGCGATTCCCGCCAGTGTAGATTCTGAAGCCGTCCGCAGGCTCATAGGTATCCGCTAAATCGTCATAGCCATCGTCCCAGACTACCTCAAAGGCCGTGCAGTGGGTGAACGGCGCTAATGTAGCCCCTGCAATATCTTCTACCAAATCTTTAACTTTTTCATCGGCGTCCGATTCGGGTATGTAATTCTCGCTCGCCTCATCTTGCGCCATCAGGTTAGGCGTACCTTCAAGAAAAAGCGTACATGTTAAATCATTGGGTTCAGAATTGAATTGCTGGTCTATGACAGAAAGTGGAGCAGTTGCCGAATACTCACTGCCAAAACCATAGGAGATAACGGCATCATATCCCCTTAAGTCTATGTCATCGAGCTCATGGTCTCTGTTATGTAGGACAATCTTGGCCCGGTGAGAATACATCTCCTCATCATGCTCAGAGGGCAGTATCCTGTCTTTTTCATAAGTGTAACTGCTTTCCCCCTTTGTGAGCACAACCTTGCATAGTGGGTTTAGAAACCCTCCCTGCTGTGCTGCCTTTAGCGTATCTGAAATAGTCCTCATTTTACTTCAAAGGCAAAGCTCTGGGGCGATATGATTGCATCTGCCCCTGAGCCGTCTATGACAAGAATCTCGCCTCTCCACTGCCCTTCAGCCATCGGGTCAGCAGTCTCTCCCTTGTGATAAAAATACTCGTAAATCCCAGTTGTGCTGTCGTATTGCGTCATTGCCTCTTCGCCAACAATGACCTCGCCATCAGGATCAATGATAGAGACCTTGGCAGCCGTTGGGTCAACAAGTGCCTTATTCTCATCATAGACAAGGGCTAGAACCCAGACTGTAGCCTTGTCGGGAAATACTATTACTTGAACAATTCCTTCTAAAGCCATATTAACCTCCCGTGGTAAGGGTTCGGATTTTTCTTTTCTGCGTGGTAACTACATCTATATTTCGATTCTGCGCAGTAACAGTGCTTATGCTTCTATATTGTGCTGTAATAACCTTGATAGAGAGTATCCTTCCTCCAAACTCGCCACTACTTAGCCAATTAAATATGCAACCTAGAGTCAAACTCTGTGCACCGTGCCACGGATAGACTTGCCAATCTATAATCATTACTCATTCCTCTAAGTCGAAGTAATTATGGTTATGGTTCTCTGGTCGCAGTCGGTTTCCGTGAACTTCAGCGCTATCACGTCAGCGTTCATTTCCGCCTGGGTGAAACTTATCTTATAAACGCCTGAACCGACCTCGCTGACTGAGTTCTCTGTATTGGCGAAAGCCGCACCATCCTTTGATATTTGTGAGGTGATAGTCTTGCCTGTCGCTGGAGTGATATGATCAGCCGACAATACCATTAAGAACTCAAAGTTATTTAGGGCGACATTCTTGGATATGCCGGATGGTAACAAGTCAGTTTTGGCCTTTATAGCTGTCAAGCTGGCTTCCAACGCCAATTCCTTGACTCTGAATACTCCGCTGGCCTTAGATACATCATTCTCAAGGAATAAGCCTGTCCAAGTCCCAGCGCTGGTGAAGTCGAAGTCGAGATAGTACAATCCCAGCTCAATCTCAGTGAAGGTCTGAAGATCGCTCTTGACATTCGTTGGACTCCATAGATAGCCAGTAACCGTCTTTCCAATGCCGAATGCCTCAGCTCTGTAGATTATCCTGTTAATGCCCGTAGTATAAAGCTCTGCCATTTTTCATCCTTCAAGATACAGAGAGGAGATTGCTTCTCCTCTCCCCCCTGTATCCTTCTGTTACCCTACCATCGCTGGCGAAGCTATGGCGTCCACAGCGTCTTTAATCGCTCCCAGGCCATCGGTTCCATTGCTGAGGTCAGTCTGGATTCCATCTACGACGGTATCTATGGTCTCAATCTCACCATCTATAGTATCGATCTTACCGTCTACAGCTGCCACATCAGTCACAATGCCATCTGCGACACCATCCAGGGTATCAATTTTACCATCAACAGCCGCTATGTCAGTCACAATGCCGTCTACGACAGTATCAACTGTATCAACTTTGCCGTCTACCGTGGCCAAGGTATCACCAATAGAGTCCACATCGTGACCGGCTACGGCAAAAGCCTTGACTGCATCGCCGTTGCTGTCGGTAGTGTTCCTCATTACGACAATCCACTCACCCTCGGCATCTGGTGTAAAGGTAGCGTAGTATCTTCCCGTAGCAGCGATCTCGGTCATCTCTGCTATAGATTTTGCCTCGTCCAGTGCGTGCGCCTCATCATATACATCCATCGTGACGGTCTTGCCAGTTGCCTTGTTAACCGCCTGATAGGTTACTATGATTGCTACTCCGCTTTTATAAATTCCTGCTGCCATTGTTTTGTTGCCTCCTTTTTAGATTTTAGTTGCTCCTTGTCGTTTCAATATCTCTTCATACTTCCCTCCTATCCCTTCTGGGCATCGGGATTAGCCCTAATATCCCCTGCTTCCTCTGGATAAAGGACTATAGGGGTCGTCTTAGCTCCGCTCGTTGAGGTCTTTACTATAATCGCTACGGTATCGGCGTTCATCTCGGTTGCCGTGAGGTCGAGATAATACATCCCGCTAGACGTAGCTATCTCCGTGGCCTCGTTATCGCAATCGGCGAATGTCCCGCCATCTTTGCTGATTTCGGAGTCAAGACCTGCCGCTGCGGTCACTAAATCTCCATCAGCATCCAGGATAGGGAATGTCACTCGATAAGCTACTCCTTTATGTGGTATCGGTTTAGCATCACTTGAAGCCATATATCACCATCCTTTTCCTATTCTTTGTGCTCCTATTGGCAAGATAGAACCTCCCCATCGCCGCATAGTAGGTTGCCCTATTAGGGTCGTAAAATATGCGGATTCAGTCCACTCGCTCTCGCCAGCACTATTCTTAGCCTGAGTCTGGAACTCGTATTCTGTTCCAGGTTCTAAATCGACTAAATCCTCATGGTATTCACTGTCTGTTACCAGGGTGTTCTGCCATTCAGTTGTTGTCCATTCAAGTACATAATAGGTATATTTATATGTTGCATCCCAAGTTTCGTATTCCTCAAAACCGTATGCGGTTGAATATTCACTTACATATTCATCACTTTTCACCGACTCTTCGTTATAGAAACGTACTCGTAACCGATTGTCTCCATCCCCGCCATAGAATTCAGCAAAAATTCTTACCTCTTCGTTAACATAGGTGGCTGAATCAAATTCAACTTCATAATAAGTAAAACTGGTATTTATACTGGAGGCATCCAATGTTTTACTAGCAATAATGCTATCGTCTGAGACTTTCCTAATTCTAAAATAGGCATCACCAGTGGGATTCCCAACCTTTTGAAGAGTGAATCCCAATTTGGTGACAAAGCGATTAGTTATAGTTAGGCGTTGTCCAATCCTGTGGACATATACTCCATCAATATGCCCATAGCCATCATAATCAAGTTGTTGTTCAATTAGCTCTTCAATCGGACTCCACCTGAACCTGGCCTCACAGGATTCGCCGCCATCATCTGAAATCTTCCCATTGATTCGGGCTGCTGTCGCTTCTAAGTTACTGGCAGCTTGCGGGATAGCAGTAGGGACTATCTCTTCATCAAAGGCTACTTCATCAAAGACACATAAATCAAAAACTGCTTGAGCCATTTACCTTCCTTCTTAGAGGACATTGGTTCTCCTACTATGTATCTGCATATTCAGCATGACCTATAACAGCACTCCAGGTAGCAACATCAGTACTATTTCTAAAGTGCATACACATCTTCTGAGATATAACAGGAATCCAGAATTGCATTGCCTGTCCTGAATTAGCAGCATAGGCTCCGACTACACATAATTTGCCGTAGTCGAGTGCTTCATAGGGATGCCACCAAGCGTCCCTCGTAGTCCCACCAGGATCGCCACTATTATCAACTAATTTACCATTGATTAATATGGCTGCCCAGGTAGCAGGAACACTGGCGCTAAGGTCTACATCAAACATGCCAACAAAGGCATTAATCTGCGACTGAGTGGTGAGGTTGTCGCCATCAGCCCAATCATCAGTGCTAGATTCGGTGGTAATGGTGTTAGTATCAAGGTTCACTGATACTACCTTACGGGAATTGCCACGAGTGGTATTGCGAAGAACTATCCTGCCCCAATAGCCCGCTCCAGCTTGAAGGCCATTAAAGAAAGATTCATTGGCTTCACCATCATATACGACTGAGGTTGCTGTTGGAGCTCCATTAATTAGAGCTGTAAAAGGCCCTGTTCGACTATGCTCTATCTGTAGAATAGCATTAGAAATAGGAGTTAGAATCATATTGAGCAACCTAGCCGATGAGGGACCGAAATCCTGGCTAAGGTGAGTTTTGTCTATCCCACCATCCAGTACATCCTGAATCTCTTCAATTATCCCAGCCGTAATCCTTAATTTGACTGCCTTGCCTTCAGCATGAGCAGCAGCATCCGTTCCTTCTTCGTGTCTACTAACTGTCAGGACATCCCCAGTCCGTGATGTGCATTTAGCTATCTCAGTTTCGCAGGTGACAGGAAAGTCCCCTGAATCAGGGAACAACGCTCCCTCGCCTGTGGCTAGAGTCCATTCGGTATCATCTTCATCTACGCCACTGGCTAATGAGGATATTGCTCTATTTGCTACTTTTAGAAATGCCATGTTTGCCTCCTAGGTCTTAGCCACCTTCAAACTTAGCGTTATTCCCGTGTTCATCTTTGCCTCGCTTTGCCTTCTGCCATTTCCCAATTCCTTAGTAATACTTCCAGCCTTTCGCTGGAGTGATTGAATCGAGTCCTTTCTGATAAATTGCGTAGTGTTCACTTGCCCAGTCGTGATACCATTTCACTGTGTTGGGTAGTATCTGTTTACGCATCTCCCCACCAAGCCATGAACGGGCTGTATAAGCCACAGCACCCTTGATTAAGACATCTTCCAGTGTTGAATCTAGTGTAGATGCCGATTCAGTCAGTGTGTGAACCTTATGGCAATATAAATAGATGTCCTCACCCGAAGTTGGAGCACTACCTGTATTCAGCGTGAGGGTGTTCCCGAAGATGCTAAAATCATGTATGTAGTCAGGTGGATTTTCCCCCGTGGGATACTCTACTTTCTCCACCTTATCTCCAATTAAGTCCTCGATGTCGCTAAGGTCTATCTCTATTGTGCCATCGCTTTCTACAGTCTCTCTCACTTCATAAGGGCAAACCCCAGAGACTTCAATAAGTGCTTGGTCAATATGAATATCAAGCTCATCCTCGGCAAATTCATAATCTGTCCCCGAGACAAACTCATCTTTGAGTATTTGCCTGACCGTCTGCCTGATTGCGCTAAGATTCCTTACCATCGTTTACCTACTTCTTTACCGGCTGAAGGCAGTAATCCTTTAACTGCTCCTCAGTCATTGAGTTCGCCATGTCAATGACAGCCTTTTTGTTCTTGACGCTTTTTATGGCACTTTCGCCATGACGCTTATAGCCTAGAGCCATGCACGACATAGTTTTTTGCGCTTCGCTCGTACTAGGCATTTGCATTTCCCTCCTTGCTGGTATATCATTAAGATATGAGGAAATTAGAATTCAAACCATGTCGAATATGTGGTGCCCCTGTTAAACCGAAATTACGAAACGACCGAAAAGCCTTTTGGTATCCTCGACAATGCGAGAACTGCAAAGGCAAACCTCGTAATTTGGCTCTTTATAGGCAACACATTAGTGAAGCCATGTCTGGTAAGTCTAATCCCCGTTATAAGCCAATTGGCACTAAACGCATCGCCTTGAGAGGTGGAATCCCTTACTACGAGATTAAGATTGCCGAGCCCCATGTTTGGCAATATGAACATCGCTTAGTCATGGAGAGGAGTTTAGGCCGTTCATTAAATAGGTATGAGATTGTCCACCATAAAGACGGAAATGGCTTAAATAACAATCCAGATAACCTCCAAATAGTTAGTACTGCCACTCATAACCAACTTCACCTTAAGAACTTAAAGTGGTCTCACAGATTTGATAAATGTCGGCGTTGCAATTCCACTGAAAATCCCCATATCTGCCATGGTTTATGCCAGCGATGCTATTCATACTTGCGTGCTCACAATGAACTTGACCAGTGGAGATAGCCTCGCTTTCAGCAGGCATATTTACCTCCTTTTACATAAAACGTATAAATGTGTACTCAGATAATAGAGATGCTCGCAGTCTCTAGTTATGCGGTCTATCTCCATGAAGTCTTGAAGTAGCCTCTCTTGAACTTCAATAGACTTGAAAAGCACTATTCCGTTGAGAAGATAGGGAATGTCCCCTTTCTTCTTGATTACATCAAACCCCTGGGTCTCTAATTCGTCCAGGAATGACGGGGGCGTATAGCCCCGAACATGGATTACGCCGTCAATATACCCTCCTAAGCCGTTTGGTGTCGTTATAAGCAGATGGCCTTCGGGCTTTAATACCCTCTTAATCTCTTGAAATGTCGCATCCGCATCAGGCACATGCTCAATCACTTCCCTGCAAATAACAACATTGAAGGTTTGTTCCTTGAAAGGCAGTTGGGCAGCATCGGCCCCTATAATCTTTTTCTCAGGCTGTGCGATGAGGTCTGTCCTGACAATTCTCCCGTTGATTGACTCAAGCAATTCATCTTCCACCCACTCCCTTGAGCCAATGGACAGAACATCTTTCCCCTCGCACAAATCGCCCAGCATCTCAAGGCAGATGCGGTTGCGGTTATGGCAATACCACAAGTCGGTCTGGTAAGAGGGCCTTTTGGTATTTGCCCAGCTTTTCTCACTGGCTTTGGCGTAGCTGGTATAGAGTTCCCGGGTATCGCCCGTTTCCCTAAACCTATCTGCGACTTCTTGCATATTCACCTTTCCTTTTAGGCTTTTTCCTGGGCGCCTGTATCATCTTCTCGATTTCCGCAATGACAGGTTTCCAGTATTTCTCCACCACAACGGGTATGTCGTATTCCAGTGCCTTTTCCCTGGCTGCTATCTTTCTCTCTGCCAGCTTGCCCGTCTTCTTTTCCTGGTAAGCCTCCTCTAGATACTCCACGATTTCGTCAGGGTCGGCCCTTCCTTCCCAGGACGATTGCTCGTCAAATTCGGGTATCATTCTCTTGAGGATCCATCCCCCGCCACATAGTTCAGGCTGTGCCGTGTTATTGGAAACAATGACGGGGACTCCCGCCGATTCCGCTTCTATGGTCGGTATGCCGAATCCCTCGCCCTTTGAGTTGCTTAAATAGACATCGAGCGAGTTATACATATTGTTCATGGTAAGGGAAGAAATGCCTGTCAGCTTCATCTCCACCATGGAGGGGAAGCGAGTCACGTCTTGTATCATTAGATTTTCCCGCAACGCCTGAAGATTACGCCCTCTTGATTCTGAAGGGTCTGTGTGGCAATACATCATCACATCATCGTGATATTTCTTGAATTTGCTTAATGCGAGAAAGGCAGATGTCCAGTCCTTTCTTTCGCGGACATTCGTGCCTACTTTGCCTATGACGAACTTATCAGTCCAGCCTACATTTTCCCTCTGTATCTTGCGTATCTCCAAGTTTGGATAATAGGCATTGCAGTCAATCATGTGGGGAACATAGAAGCAATCGATTTTGAGTCGCTTCATTTCCTTTTCCCCAAACTGAGACATGGCGATTGTCTTGTAAATCCCAGGGTGGTTTTTGAGCACGCTATAAACCCCCGGTGGCATCGGTTCGTGGTCAATCGGCGTCCAGGGGAACCATTTGCAGTTTTCTGATTGCATCCCCATAATCCACACGTCAATCAATGTGATTAGACAATCAGCCTTGAAATGATTGTAAATCCTCTCTGCCCATGTTGCACCATAGTCACCCCCGGGGTTGGGATAAATAGGTATGTCGTTCCAGTAAATAATGCCACCCTCTAAACCATAGTAGGCAAAGATGGCCACCTGATGCCCAAGCCCCCGTAGTTCAAGTGCTAGTTGTGCTGGCTGCACTCCATATCCAGTGTTGCAGAATGGGCTATTGCCTGTGAGTAGAATACGCATAAAACCTCCCTGTAACTTGAAGGGGGGATTCCTCCCCCCTTCTCATATTTTCCGCAGCCGGCCTATCAGTCACAAAGTCTGGCTGCTAGTTCCTTGTCCAGAGTTTTCACTCCGAAGAGGATGTCTACCGAGATGCGGTTTGCCTTCGCAACGGTATCACCGTCTAGAGCTACACGGCAGGATATGCCCTTGTAGCTCTGAGTGCTACAGTTGACTCCGCCGATATAAGGTTCGAGTGGGGCGGAAACAACAGCAAAGGCGTGTTTGTGGAAGGCCAGGTTCACCTTGCCAGCACTCTGGAAGGTAACAACGGCATTATCAAGCAATGCAGCATCAAGAGCTGGGGTGAAGGTGATGTCAATTTCAGCAGTTGCATCGGCTAGGACAGTGCTACCGGTTACGATAAGATAGCCTCTGTCACTACCCACTACCTTGAAAACGTCGCCAGCGGCGATAGCGCCTACTGTTCCACCTGCATCGAGGGTCGCAGCCGTAGCGCCGGCAGTAGCAGCTCCCTTAAATGCCAGAGTATCGTCATTGGAGTTGCTTGCCCAGGTCGGCACATTCTGAGACATGTAGTAGTCTGCGCCTAGTACCCGCCCAATACGATACTCATCAATGGTGAGCGACTTGCCCCTCTTATCAGCGTGAAGTATCGCATCAAGTGCAGCGTATTTCGCCTGAGTAATAGGATGCAGGACAACCCTTCTTTCGGTAATAGGGCATTTCTGAATGTCCAGTTGTGCCATCAGGTTAGCCAGGTCGCTTATGGCAGGTGTGCCAGCAACCGGTGTGTGGCCCGCTACAGTCTTGTAGATTTCGCTGAAGATGACCTCATCCACATTCTGAGCGTGTTCGCGCATCATCGGCTGCAACACTTGTTCTGAAAAGCTCACTAAATCAAGCGACATCTCCTGTGAGGTTATGTGCGCCGTGATGTCGTAAAACTTGTCCAGAATAACCTGGACACTTGACTCGACTATTTCCTGGGCAGCAACGGTGGTCGAGAAGGCGGTTGCGTCAAATGTCGCTGGCTTGCGGATGGTAACAGTTGCCCCTACCTTTTTGAACTCCTTTGAGATGTCCCGGTGGCAAAGGTTAGCCATGACCATTTCGTTCTCCAGAACCAACAGAGCTTCTTTAGCTATGATGTCTGAAGTTAATAGAGTTTGCGTCATTTTTTATCCCTCCTATAATGGGAATTTGTCTGGTTCTTCCTTTTTCCTTGTGGCAGCGTAGTCCTCCATTGACTGCTTCCCTCGCTGCTCAAGGGTAGGTGTTCCATGAGAACTGCCAGTCGTCGGCACAGGTATAGGAGTCACTTTCTCGCCTTCAACTTCGCCCCCTGGTGGTCGTTCACCCGTTGGCTTCAGTCGTTTGGCGAGTGCTTTGGCTTGCTCAACAGTTGTCAGGTTAAGTTCCTTAACACCATCTTTGAGCGTCTGTGGGTTAATTTCAGCTTCCGCCGCAATCTCCCATAGGCTCATTTCCATTTGGTGTTGCTCGGCTGCCTTAACCGTCTCTGCGTGCTCAGCCTCTTTGCGAGTAATCTCAGCCTCCCGTCTATCAAGCTCCTTCTTTTTGGTGCTCAGGTCAGCTAATTGGTCTCTGTATGACTTCTTAGCTTGAAGTTCCCTGAGCTTGTCGGGGTCCCCCGTGGCTGCCTCCAGTTCCGCTTCGTCTATCCGCTTTTGCATTTCGTTGATTTCCGCTTTGGTTGCGTCAATCTCCTGTTGCTGGGCTTCAATACTAGCTTTCTGGTCGGCTAATGACTTGGCGTCCCTGCCAGCTTTGGCGAGAGCATCGCTTACCCGCTCTTGAAACTCCTTCTCTGTGTAAGTCTTGGCTTCCTTCGGTGAAGTTCCCTTTTCCTCAGAAGAAGGCTGTCCATTTTCCTGAAGAGTGTCCTCCTGATTTTCAGTTCCGTCCATTTGAACCTCCTAAATAGAAAATGCCTCAGAATGTAAAAGATTTTCTGAGGCTAGTGCCACCCTTTAAGGCGGTGGCTTTCCCAACGACCCTAAGTTATGGGATTAAGTTCTCTAGCTTAAATACCAATTCCTCAGTAGTCTCATATATCTCGCCCTCAGATACAAAGCGATACCGTGCATTTTTTTCCAATCGGGATAGCAGTAGATGTATCGCCTCATGTTTGGCACTCTGTTTAATATCCTTAAACACCTTATCTTTCTTAGGGAGCTTGCTATTGAGACTTACTGTGGCTACCATACCGCCCAGATTAGCGTTAATCTCAGCGAAATGCTCCTCCAATGGCTCATATTTGAAGTAAACCTTCCAACCAGTTAGCCCGAATAATTGTTGATACCGCTTAAATTCCTCTTGGAATAAAGCAAAATCTTCATTCACCTTCGGTTACTTCCTTTCCCCACAGATCTCGGTTTATTGCATCCACCTCTGTTTTTATTAGCCCTGACTCCTCTGCCAGAGCTATCTCTTTTAGGTACGCCTTTCATAAACCCTCCTGAATTACACCTATCTAGGCCAATATGCCAGAAACTCCTCTGGGTGATGCGAGTATATATCCCTAGTTGCATCACTAGCAAAACTATACTGTTTGGCCCAAACTAGCCATGCATCCAATTCGGGATGCTGGATTCTAAAAGTTATCCTTTCTTGACCTTCATGCTTGGTATAATAAGTCTGGTACAGATTGAAAACCTCCCTTGTCGGCACTTTGCTGAAGTCTCGTTCTTGCCAAAGTCTCATCGTGACCATAGTGTCATAGAAGTCCATATTTTCAATTAAGTACCAATCGTCGTCATACCAGCCTGTTTTCGAGTAATCCACGCCCTCTTTCTTCCTTACGCCGTAATAACCAACATAGGTGTTAACTAGGTTTTCGGGTATGTCCTTTTTAAGTGCCTCTTTCGTGTAGTATGCCACTCCGAAACTGGTCATCCCCTTGGTATCAAATAACATCGCTTCCCTCTTATTACCCCGTGCTGTGTCATCCGCAATATAAAGGGGAGATGCCTTGTCGTCGTAAGCGTCATATTCGTCGAATTTGTCCCCATACTGGACATCGAGTCTGAGAATAGGCTCATTCCAGTCCGAACCATCATCTGTTAATAATTTGTTGTCAAGTGCCCACTGGTGGACTCCTTTGTTGTCTATCAGCCACAGTTTAACCTCGGCACTGTTAGCCCCGTATTCGTCAACTTTTTGACCTCGCTCTACCCAGCCCTCAACTATTTCATCTGGCGTTGGATTTTCTTTAGTTCCCTCACTCAAAGCTTCAATCCGCCTTACGTCGTCCTTGAAATCAGGGTTATCGGCATACAATCTCTGAATGGCTATATCCCTTGCCGTAAGCCCATCAGGACCCTTAAATGTGTCATCTAGATATTGTGGCGAGTCCTTATCAGAATAACTGTCCATAAGGTCAAATAGTTTTCTATTCTTAACCTTCAACTCAAGAGCTTCAATCGGACTATCTATTGGCTCTCTCCCCAAGAACTCAAGGAGGTCATTGTCTTTAGCCAGTATTAATTGAACTTCCCAGCTATTCCAGCCATATTCCTCACCCATCTCACCATACTTAAAGTAGTTTTCTACAGACCCTTCAGGTGGTAGAGTCATTGATGGTATGGCATCAGTAGGTATATCTAGCGTCTCAAGCAACCCCTTAAATTGATTGTAGGCTTCAAGGGTGAGGAGCTTTGCCTTTCCAGCTAAAGCTAGTCGAGCGTTACCTATCGGGTTAGCTTTCAGCCACTCGTCTCTGGGGTTAATCTTTAACTCAGGATGGATATCGAGGAAAGCATCCTTTGTTAATAATTCGTTTTCTAGATATTTGACAAGTAACTCATATTGTTGTCTACTTACATTCCCCAGGTAGGCTTTAGGATAGAGTGCGTCAAATTCTTTTAATTGGGCAAGGCTGGTTATTCTTTCTCTGGCCTTCCACTGCTGATAATAATTGATTATGGTATCGTCATTGTCTTCCGTGTTTATTTGATAGAGTGCAATGTTCGGGAGTATATCAGCCTGGGAGCGGGCTATTTCATATTCAGCCCACGCCTTGCTTTCCTTTGATGCGTTAGGGTTATCCAGAATATCCTGTGGCAAGACATTACTATAAACATTCCCAATATCCCTGAACCAATCAATAGTGGTGTAGAGGTTCAACTCCCGTTCCGATAATGGTTTATCTTCTTGCCCCTCCTTGACTTCGCCAAGTTTCAAGTTCAGGTCTTCCACCTTCTGCTCTGCATTTTTGGCTGGGGGTTGTAATGCCCACTGGCTGAAGAGGAAATCCTTTATGTTAATATCTTCTCCCTCTTGCAGCTTTGTCCTGATACCTTTTTCAACCTGAACAAAATACGGGGTAGGCAATCCGGTTATCTGCCCGGCCGCTTTGGCTAAATACTCTACAAGAGCCGCTACATCATCGAGGCTTATATCTTTATAAGGGTCTTGCCCCTGACTTATTAACTTCTTGGCTTTGAGGAAGATATTTCTCAGGTCATCCGCAGTCTGTGCAACTGGACTGACCTGGTAATCAAAGGGCTCATTGGTCAGCCATCCCCATATAGATTGAACCATCTGCCCGCCAATCAGAATAAAGTTCAAGGGACCAAGTATCCCAGCCCTGGCCTGTCTTTCAGGCTTCCACTGGAAGGCATCGGCAATATACTGAAACATCATAGGCAGAACTACCCACGCCAAAAGGATAGTCCCGGCTGCCTTTGCTCTGCTCCCCCTACCATATTTGAAGTTGCGTAAATTGTCCCCAATCAGTCTGAAGTATTTGTTCGGCTGGTTCTGGAACATAGTCATTAGCTTGAGCCATGATCCACCATTCTGAATAGCCGATAGAGTATCAATACCAAAACTAGGCTGTGTTCTATTTGTGAGGTCTTCGGCAGTGGCTATAGCTTCAGCCTGTGAGAGTCCTTTATTTAGCCCATCTCTATATTTAGCCCACATGCCTTGAGTAACTGCGAAGGTGTCACCAAACCTAATTTGAAGCATAAACCAGTTTTTTATGCTTCCCCGACCAGCTATTTCTTTGTTTCCATGCTGCGCAAGAGCAGCCGCAATATCTCGTTCAAAACCCGCCTGTATCCTAGCCCTGAATCCCTCAGAGTTCTTATAGAGGAACTTAAAATGGGCAATCGGTGAAGTCCAGAAATCCGCAATACCGGAGACAAAACCTGTCACGCCCATCTCTTGGTCGGAAACATAGGCGAATAGAGATGGTATCTGCTTCAATGCAATAACCGGCTTAATAGCCAGGATTGACCTGGTAAAGTTCCTCCTGAGCCAATCAGCAACCCTGTTAGTAGCCGCCGTCTCAATGCCACCCCTTGCCATTTGGTTCATAAACTTATCAATTAACTGAACGATACCCTGCCCGTGATACTGCTCTATCGCCTGTTTTATCTCTGTATTGCCAAAGACACGGCGCATATCCCTCATGGTGATAGCCCATGCCTTGAAGTGCTCCATCTGTTCTATGTGGTTTGAGAGTATCTGCGTAGCTCCGTTGAACTTGAGAGGTCTTATGTTTCTCTGCCTTGCCTTCAGACTACCATTGAGAACCGAGGCATATTGAGCGGCATCCTGAAAGGTCAAAATACTCTCCGTTATATCGGCCTCAAAATCCCGCCTGATAGGTGAATATCGGGGGTTATGGGGCACATCTACATTGTAGAGTTCCTGATATATCGGGTTTATTGTGTTGTAATAATCCTCATAGAACTGGAAGAACACATCTACCAGCTTCTTTTCTTCGGCAGTCAAGTTGTTCTCTATAGCGTTCCTGACCTCCATTGACCAGCCCATGCCGGTAGTGAAGGTGTTATCAAGAGTCCGGTCTTGCATCTGCATATATTTAGCAAGCATCTCATTCCTGGTCATCTTGATAGTAATTGTAGTAGCTCCAGGGTGATTAGCGACATACTCGGCAGTGAGTTCAAAGGTGCCGAGATTAACTTCCTCATCAAGTCCATTAAGAACCTCATTGATAGCACGCCCACCCTTGACCCCGAATACTTCACCAACCGCATCCTTAACCTTGCTATAGGCTTCCTTAGTTCCGATGAACTGCCTATTGGTTGCGCGGTGAACCTGAGATACGAATGTGCTAATAACGCTTTGATAGGGTTTGGAGGTAGTGTCAAACTTGCTTAGTTTGTCAGCCAGATTATCTATACCATACTGCCAGTTGACAAAGGTATCTAACCACCCGGGCTTGGCTGCCAGTCCCTTCCTTGGTACGGCCCCGATGCCTGTCTTTAATCCCTTCCCGCCAGTAAGTATATTAGAAATGTCTGCGCTAACAGTCTTGATTTCCTCGGTAGCAATCTCCTGCTTTGCCTGTCGCTCAGACCTCCCTATAGCTTCAAGAGACTTGATATAATTCAGTAGGTTAGCCAACTCCTCTGAGGACATACCATCTATGCCAGCGAAGTTAAGAGCTTCATTGGCTTTGAACATTTCCTCATAAGATAACTCCCCTGATTCGTATGCCCTGATGTTCGTGACAATCTTCTCCCTGGCGGTATCCCTATCAAGTTCCAGGTTGTGATTGAGAACATCAAGTAATCTCTGTGTCTCAGGCGTGAACTTACCTTTAAGGATATGGTCTTTGATTTTCGCTCTTGCTTCCTTGAGCTCCGTTCTAACTTCAGCCTTGAGAACTTTCTGGGCATTGCTTTCGGCAAACTCCATAACTCTTGTCATCAATGCCGTCAACTGTGCATCCGTCTTAACTTTGGCAACCGCAGTTATGAACTTACCCCTAGCATCCATCGGGAGGTTCACTTTGACAAACTTAGCCAATGCAGCCTTAGTGTCATCGGCAGTCTTCCGTTTGCTCCACCATTCCTGATACATCCCGCCAAGTCCCTCTAATTGCCGTCTGGTACTGACCTCTATCGGCTCAACTGGTGCCTCTACGCCTGCCTCTGGCATCCCAGCTTCAGTTGTGGGAACACCCGCTGCTTTCTCAGGATGGAAAACTACAACCTCATCTCCCTTTTCAATTATGTTTCTGGCTATGAGTCCATCATAGCCTCGACTTTCAAGATAATCCCTAGCTGCTCTGGCAGCCAGTTCGTCAGCTTCTTCTACTGTCTTGCCTTCTCTGATTGCCTGTTCCCTTGCAGGTCTGGTCGTCTCATTCCAGAAGGCTTCAGCTTCCTGTTGAGTGTTTATAACAAATGGGTTTTTGAGGTTGACAGTCGTAACCTCTTTCCCGTCATAAGTCTCTGCGTATTCTTGGCTGGTAGTATAGTAAGTTCCCTTACCAAATAAGCCCTCATCTACTGCCTCACCGCCAACTTTATAACCTCGATAAACAGTAGCGGCATATTCTTGACCTGTGGCAATCTCAGGCATACCCCTTTTAGCCATCTCTCTCGTTATCTCTATCTCTTGTAGAACATCCTCCGCCAATTCTGGCATGACAACTTCCATGCTTGGCCGAGTTAATTCAGGATGTTCCTCATAGTATTCTTCTTGTGCTGCCTCAATAGCCTTAGAGAGTTCCGCTTCGCCTTCGGGAGTCTTGGCTAGCTCATTGGCAGCCTGGACCTGAGCTTGCTGCTTAGTGAGTCCTGCTTTCTCAAAATCGCTTACCAGCTTGTCATACTGTGTACCTGTTTCCTCTGATAAGCTGGTTCGGAATGTCCTGAACGACGCTCTGCCACCAATAACCATGAAAGGCAAAGAAGCTATCAGGCCCTGAATATAGGCATGACTTACGCCATCTAAAATAGATACTGTTTCGTCATAATGTTTGAGAATAGCGTTATGAACTGCCTGGGTAATTGCCTCTTCCAAGCCCTCGATATTAGGGATAACGGCTGCCGTGATAGCAGCTTTAGCAAGTCGGCTGGCTGTCCCTCTGAGGAGTGTATTCCACATCGGCTGAACCGCCGTCTTTACTGGTTTGAATACAAGTCCTATGAAGGGCAAGTCTGAAACTGTCTCGATACCACCAGCCGCGAGGCCATAAATTGAACCCCACTTTGCAGCTTCCTCAAATGGTATTCCCTGCTTCACTAATTCTTCTGTCATACTGGCAGCTTCAGGAGCACCAGCAACTAATAAGCCAGCAGGCACACCAACAAAAGGAGTAGCTACGGCTGATACCGCTATTATCGTTCCCATAGTAGCAGCCGTATAAGCAAGGCTACTAGTAATGGAATACGCATAGTAGCCAGGGTCTTTGAATAATTCCGTATGCTCAAATGGACTTTCTAAATACAAGGGCTTCGGCGTAAGTTCAGGGTGTTCCTGAATCCAAGCATCATTTTCTTGCATAAGTTGCAAAAAATGGTTTACCTGTTCTTCTTTAATAACTTTAATTTCCTCCTGCCGTTGCTCAATAGCCGTAGGTTCAAAAGTAGCGGCCTCATACCATGCACGGCTACCAGGAAGCAAACCAGGGGCTGTTTCAGTAGGCACTTGCTGAGGATATGGGATAGGTTCTGTAAGAGTAGCAGGCAAAACAGAGGTAAATGCCATCTTTAGCCCATGAATAAAACTCACAGCACCAGCATAGAGAGGGTCTAAGATGTTATCCTTAATCCAGCTTTCAGGTGCGTATTCTGGCACAACTGTCGGAGCGAATAATTCCTGTATGTCAGCATCGGTAAGATGCACAGCATTTCCCTCTGCATCTTCAAATTCCAGTGTCTTGAGAAATGCCACCATATCCTCAGTCGGCCCAATTTCCCGTATATCGGCAAGGAATCCTTCAGGATTGGCTGCCATATAATCCAAGACCTCCTGAATATCCTGCTCGGGAAACACCGCACCGAATACTTGCTCAGTCTCTAGTTGCTGTCTCTCTCTTAAATCCACCCAGCCTTTGACATCTAAAGCGCCGCCAGCTTGCTGATACTCTTCGTAAAGGCGTTGTCCTTCTTCGGTTAAATCCTTTATGCTCAAAGCTCGTGTAGTAGCCTCTAAGCCCCCTGTTGGTACACCCAGAAGCGCCTCCATGTCAGCCCTGCTGTATTGCTCCCCTGATGGTGCTATGTAAAGGTCATTCTCTGTTATCTCCCACTTTTGCGGGGTAATAATGCTAGAGGTATAACCCCCATTTCCTTCTGTTGGACTCATCTTCAGCATCCAGCCTTCGTCTAAGCGCAATCCCATCTCCGCAGCTTCATACGAAGTAAAGAACAATGGCTGTGTCGGAAAAGCAGTCGTTAGCCTTCTCTGCGCGATAGTCTCTGTAAGCTGGGGATATAGCTCCCTCATGTCCTTCAGGGAAGTCCCATATTGAGACAAAAGACGTTCTATCTCTAGCTGCTTTGTCTGCCCGTATTTCTTTAGTAATTCCCCTTCGTTTAGCGTAAATCCGTTCATTAACCAACACCTTTACGAAATAAGATATGCCAGCAAAGCCTCCACCTTGCTGAGAGTGGCCACTGCTTCACTGCATTAACATATTCAAGAAAGTTCAATTTGCTATATTTTCTTATCTTCTTAGATACTCTTCCATTCATTCCTGTTTCTCAGCGTTAAGTTTCCCTAGCTTTCCACCAGTTCGTAGCATCTCTAAAAAGTTCGGTCTGGTTGGCTTGGCTTTGTTCCCCTCAATACCCTCATTCCCCCTGGCAGCATCGAGCACCATCTGGTCAAGGTCTTTTACAGTAAATTCAAAGTCAATCTCATCTTTACTCATATTCAGCCTCCTCGTTAGCTTCTTCTGGCCCTGTAGCCCTACTTAGCATTGATGGTCTTTCTGCGATTTTGCCTGTGCTAGCAGCTTGAGCACCGCCACCGCCTTCATTGGTCAACGGGAGCTGGGGCTTACTTTGAGCCTCAGCTTGAACTTCGGGGAAACGATTAGCTTCCAACTGGCTCAACTGCCCCATAGCGTTCCGTTGCCTGATGATAGTCCTTAATCTCTGTGCCAGCAGGTAAGCCTCAATCTTGTTTTGAATACTCGGCTTTTCCCCCTGCTTTACAGGTTCGAGTAATTTCCTTGCTGTGTCATAAAGGAACACTACCTCGTCCACTCTCTTAGCTAGTTCGTATGTAAACTTCAACTCTTCGCCATCAGGGTCTTTATCATGTAAATACTCCCGTCTTATAGTGTCTCTACTGTAGAAGGCGATTGCATCCTTGGCGATGGAGAAGTTAGCTACCTTCTCCTCAGCCGATTCAGTGAAAAACCGATACTCAATCGTGTAGTCACCTTCCAGGTCCCCGGGGTTATACTCGTTCTCGCTGCCCTTCTGCCCTACGATTATGGGCTGGCCTAGCTGTATGACTTGGTTAATGAGCATCCGGCTAAGAGCTTGGTAAAATACTGCCTTCGTATTCACTCGGGGTAGGAATATGTCGTTTCGTGAACCCAAGAGCTTAGCCATTGCCAGCGATGAAAGTGGGAATTGTAATGTGCCGTAGTCAATCGCTGCTAGGCTTCCACGCTGTAAATCGGACTCCAGGATGGAGTAAAACAAGGTCGTAGCTCTCTTTATGTCGCTAATCGGCATTGCCTTGAAGCCTCCACCCTTCTCTACGTCAAGAACAACCCTTTGCTTGTAAGGTGATTCCTTTGGCTTCTTGGGCTTGGAAGCCTCAAGTTGCAGGGCAGCAAATAGCGAATTGACATTGATTGTCTGCAAGATAGTTGCGGTCTTGTTCTTTTCCGTCCATAGCTCACGATTACCCCAGAGTATGCTTTCGCCCTTGTGCTCTACTGCATCTTTGCTGTAGAACATGGAGCCAGCGTGGACGATTGAATAGACAAAAGGTGGGTATTTATAGGTGTTAGGTTGCCTTCGGGCTATCTGCTTTTCTATGAATACGATATTCTCTTCGGAGTTCCACAGGTCAACGACCTCATTCTCACTTCCCGATATAGTAGGCAGTGTGTCGCCAGGCTTGCTATATTCCCGCTCCAGTTCCTCTTTAGTCTGAGTAAACCAAGGAGCTCCCCAAACAATTCCCTCTTCGCCCAACTCTGGGGCAAAGAATCGGGTATCTAGGGGAGTAACATCAGGGATAAGCACTTTGTCCTCGCCTATCCTTAGACAAGGACGGGCAGCCACATGACCTCGAATCATTATCTGCTCATCTATAAAAGCTCCTAAGCCCCATATACCCCTGTTCTCAAGCAACTCGTCTATCATGTAGTAGACATCGGAAAGGAATTGCTCAATCAAAGTTGTCTGCTTGTCTGTTAATTTATGCCCTTTAATGACTGCCTGCATGGTCGCCCCGCCAAGTATGGATATTGCTTTCACGGCGTAGAGCAGGCAATCGTTCATCGTAACATTGGCGACATCTGGCATTTCCTCACTGGGCTTGTCCAGCCTCATCATCTTATAGGGCTTCAGGAAGTAAAGAGCCTCGTCTACGTCCTGCCGGTCATATATAGGCTTTAGTGTTCCCCGCTTATTGTCAAATGCCTTGTATTCTGTATCTTGCTCTGCCATAGTTACTCCTTAGTTGTGCCCGTTCTTGGCTTTGAGCCAAGTAAATAGCTCCGATAATACCTTCGTATTCTCCTCCACGGCATCGTTATAGTTCGTGATAAACCCAGTGAGTCTATCTTCCATGAACATTCTGTCCTGGCGCATCTGATTAACAAGATGCCTATATGCCAGAAACATAATGACTGTGAGAACTCCCGCCACACCCCCAATACTGCCTATGTACTCAATGATGCCCATATTGCCCTCCTTAGTATTGCCAGGCCTCCGCCTCTCCCTTATCCACTACCCTGTCTGGCTCGTCCAGGTCTGCTATGATGTAGCGTTCTGCTGCCATCAGGTGATAATGCGATTCGTTCTCTATCTCATCGGTGGGCTGGTATCTGTCATCCAGCTTTCGGGAAAATGATTGCTTCTCGTCCAGGTAGCCCAATAGGTCTTTGAACACCATAATCCTGTTGAGCTTGTGCCAAGCGAAAACCTTAGCTATTTGAGTCTCTACCTTGCGGTTCATCTCCGGTGGTTCGCTTATCGCCCAGCCGTGAGCATCATAAGCCTGCCTGATTTCCTCTTCCTGGTGGCTTCCCCCCACTCTCTTCACCACGGTATAGCCTTCAGTGATTCTCTTAAACTCAGCTACATTTTCAGCTACTGACTTACCTGGCCCCGGGCGATATTCATGGAAAGCCCACAGAAGTCCAGTCCCCGGGTCCTCAGCGAAGAAGATTGCAGCGGGGTTGGCAGCGCCGAAGTCGTGCCCTACATAGATTAGCCAGTTTTTAGGTATCTCGAAGCTCCCCTTTAAGCAGTGCTGGGGGTTAAACGAGGAGTAGATAAGCCCTTCGGGTTTATCGTATCTCCCGCGGTAGAGCATATTGAATTTCCATGAAGGAAGCCTTGATCGGACTCTCTCAAATTCAGTCTTCGGGAAAGCTGGGTTCATTGTGGAGTCGAATATGATTACATCGTAATCAGGATCGCCAGCTTCCCACAAGTCAAAAACCTCAGTCTTAAACCAGCCCAGACAATAAAGCGAGGTAGTGAACAGAGTCCTTCCCTGGTAAATAGAAAGACGCCTCTGCACGGCCTCCCAAGTATCCCGCCTGAACTGTTTTTGCCCTGGTTCATCAAGCCAGGCTCCCTTAGCCGTGGCAGACTCCAGAGACTCAGGGTTTGTTGCACTGCCGAATATCACCCTGGTCTTGCCGTCATGGAAGGTGAAAGCCTTTTTATAATCCGAGTAAGTACCCAGGTGGAGCAGGTCAACAAATAGAGTCAGGAACTCAGGCAGCATCTTCAGCTCTAGCAGAGGGAAGGTAGAAGTTACGGCTAGATAGTCCCCAGACCCGCAGTTCTTGATTTCCCGATACAGCCAGTCTGGTCCAAAAACAGTCTTACCCCCCTGTGTGCCAGCCTGCATAGCGATGAACCTTTTAATGCTCTGCCATGTCTTAGACTGCCCAGGGTGGAAGTTCAGATGTATATCGTTGCCTATGATTTCCCGGTAGACGGGTCTATCTTCCTGGGCTACTGCCTGAGCCATTATTCTCCTCTGTTACATGAGCCACTATCTTTTCGACTACGATTGGCATGTTCGGGTCTCCACCTATAGGCTGAGTAACCTTGCCCTCTGTGCGCTCAAATAGTAAGCTAAGGTCGCCTGAGTTCTTCAGTGCTCGTTTTGCTAGATTCTTAGCCAGGTAATAAGCTAAGGATTTGTCTTCTGCTAGTAGCTCCCTCAGAGCCTCGCTGACATACTTTATGTTAGGTGGTCTCCCCTTCGGGTTGCCCGATTGCCCTGGCTTAAAACCATGCTCCTTGATGTTTGCCAGGGAGTTCGGATGCTTGCCCTTAGCATATTTAGATTTCCGTTTCGCCATCTTGTTCCTCTAAAGTCGTCGAGTCCTCAGTCCATGTAAAGTTATCGTCAAATTCCATCTTTTACCTCAGGACACTCAGCATGAACACGCCGAATGTCCAAGATTCTGTCGCCGGCCACGACAATAGGCTTCTGCTCTATGTAATACGGAGACTGAGCCTTAATCGGTTGTCCACATTTAGAACACTTGAATTCGTAATTGCTTCGATATATTCTAGGTTCGTCTTTTAGGCTCCTTCATATTACCGCTCCTATTATCCAAGCTATCATGCCTGTTACCAAGATAATGAAAGATGCAAATCCAGGGACTCGCCCTATGTTGTAGTAGTGATGTTCCTTCCTCAGAGACTTCAATAAGTTCTCATCGTCATTTCCTCCATCCCAAGGCTCATACCTAGCCTTCCGTATGCAAAAGCCATCACTAAACCCCTCAATTAGAGCGTGCCACTCCTGGTGAGTATCCAGGAAGGTAGAAGGCTTAATGCCTTTCAGGAAGCCCATTAGTCTTGCTCCTTCTTCTCCTTGATGTGCTGGACCGTCCTGTCACCAAACCACCACAGGATGCAGGTAGCAGCCAGGCCCAGGAACCATTGAGGAGCAGCAATTCCCTCAACCACAACCTGGGCAATTACGGCAGCAAAGATTATTGTAACTGCCGGTCTGACTATTGCTCGGAATATCTCTACTATTGGGTTTGTGTTCATGTACACCCTCTATTATCTACGCCTGCTTCGGCTTGACCTGTGATGGCGAATATGACGATAGGTATGCCGTTCTATACTACGCCATGCGTCGATGATGAAACATAATGGTGGGCTGCTCATGTTTACCTCCCTAAATGCAAAAACCACCCGAAAGGGCGGCTCATTTAATTGCTTGGTGGCGGGCCTGGGAGTCGAACCCAGTCCTCAAGTTAATGGGACTTGCGACTTAACCGCTTTGTCCTGCCCGCTACAGAGTAATAATTTTGCAGCGATTTACCAAACCGATTTACAGATTCCCGACACGGCGATTTTGGTAATAATATTACCACGATTTCGACACGATTTTGTGACGAAAATGTGACGATTTTGGCTCTAAAATGACTTGAGGGCATACTAAATGCCCACTTTGTCAAGATACCATTAAGTATAAAGTTTGTCAAGTTTTTGCGAAAACTGTTGTTTTTCGCCAGTTTTTGACGCATCCCAAACCTCTCTCTTCCACCGGCTAAAGTCTATCCGCTTCCGTTTCTTTCCCTTGAGATACATCAGGATCGCCCGGGCTCCATCGCTCAGGTTACTAAGAGTCCTGCCATCCTCGACCTGGGTGATGAGGAGCTCCCCCTTGTTGTCCACAGTTTCGAGCCTAGCCTCTATCTCGGCAATCGCTATGCCCGCTTTGACAAAGTAAGCCTCTGAGTGAAGCTGTTTTGATTCGCCTGATTCCTCATGCCTTGTCACCCAATCCCCAGCCCTGAATATATCGGCGTGGTCTAGAATCCAGAGGATTTGTCGCGGGCACCAGCGTATCTCCCCGTAGTGATACCATTCTTTTTCCGCTTTTTTCCCATTTTCAGTATACGAATACCATTTGCCAGGGCAGCCCTTCCAGCGTTTACACTTTCGGCAGTCAAGCTCAGCCACGCCCCATTCTCCCTTGAGGCTTCTGGCGCATGAGCTTATCTATCTCTTCGAGGCTTTCGAGCTTCCCCTGGACTTCAATAGCCTGCTTCTTGCTCCCCGGTGGTTTGAAGAAGATGCCGAGCTCCTTTCTGCAATAACGAGCCAGGTTCCTCTTGCTCTGTATTGATAGGCCTTCCCAGAGTGCCATCAGAACCACCCCCTCCTCAGAGCGTAGGAAGTGGCCTGAACTCTGTTACGAACTCCTAACTTCTGGTAGATATGCTGGACATGATTTTTGACTGTCTGATGCCCTATTCCCATGTGGCAGGCGATTTCCTTGTTCTGCCAGCCCCGGCACATGTAGCGCAGAACCTCAGTTTCCCTTCTGGTGAGTGGCTTCCGTCTTATCCCCAGGATTCGCTCTAATAGCTCTTTAATCATCGTAATAAAAAAAGAGGCGAACCCCCAGGTTTCCCCGGTTTCCCCGGTTTCCCCTGGTAAAGCTCGCCTCGGTTGTTCCGTCAGCGCTTAGTTAGCTTTTAATCTTCTTGCTCTCGATAACCTTTTCCATCTCTACTCTACTAATTTTACCATGTTCAACATGAGTGGTAAAAATTATCTGTCCAAACTCTATCTCTTCGGCTCGGATAATCTTGATTACTTCCCATTCCTGGGGAGTCAGCTTACAGTCTATGAGCTCCACGCCGGCCATTGTTTTCATTGTAGCACCTTCGGCAAGTCTTTCTGTCATGGCTTATATCAATAGCTTTGTTTCCTTCTTCAGCCAAGATAATACTCGGACTGTATGAAAGCCCCCTGGTAGTAACAGCCACAACTTCTCCCGATTAAACCCACTTACCATAGGAGCGCAAATATCGAGCCATAAGATATTGTCAATATTTTCTTGGAAGTATGCTTTTAATGCCCTGCGAAAAGTAACATCAGAGGCAATACAGCCCGACAACCCATAGCCTTTTAGCTTCGTGCCTACCCGGGTAATGTTATAGGGCGGGTCTAAAACTACCCAATCCCAATGTCTCTTGTCTGTCTTGATAAAGTCCTTAACATCACAGTTCAGTGTAGCATTATTGTGTTCAATGTCTACTCGTTCATTGCCTATCAGGCTTGAACCGCTGAAAAGGTGAAGCACCATGCCGGCAATATGAGACTCTATAATACCCTGAACAGTTTTGGTGAACGCCCCAGGGTAAGAGGAATTATTAAACCCCATCCCCAAGACTTCAAATTCAAATCTTCTCATATCCTCAGAATCTCAGCGATCCCCTCAATGTCCCCAGGGCGCCACAGGTAAACCTCGGCACCACAGGCTTTCAGGTCGTCAAAGGTTTCCTGCTGCTCCGGGGTCATTTTCCCCTTCTCGCTCTTGAGTTCTGCAAAAATCACCCGCTTTTGTTCCCTATTCGTCAGTAATAAGTCTAGCGTGCCCTTCGGGGAATGTATTGATGTCCAGGTGAATCGGAAACGCCAGTGGTATATCTTACAGAGATCCCGGACCCACTCCCTCAGGTCTCGCTCGGTGACGGGGATGCGGTTAATCTGCCTTTGCATCATCACCCCTTGGTAATTGAAGATTATGGTCTAGCATGGCTTGATAAAGTGTTTTACCCTGGCCTGTTTCCATATAAGGTAAGAATATCTGGTCAATAGTCACCATTTCGGCCTCTAGGATTGCCACTTGAGCCCGGACCCAATCTTTAAGTATTCTCCAGGCCACCCTACTTGCTTGTTCCTTTATCTTGACCTTTCGCTGCTCCTGGTATTTCGTGTCCCATGGCCTACGATTAGAGGATGCCAGTTGTTTAAGAAGGACTGCTTCAACTTTGCCCATGTTAGCGGGAAGACGAAAGGGAGTATCCCCGTAAGGCGTGGTGATGATAAATGCCAATCCCACCGGCTGGTTATCCTGGTAGTCCATCAGAATATGCGTGGCGCCATGAGCCACTAATATGCCCTGAATTTCGCCAATAGACTTCAAGGCCGCTACTGTCGTAGTGTAATTAGCTATCTTGGTCACTTCTTGCCCCCCTTCTTCTGAGGCTTCAGCCACCGCAGCAGCCCTTCCAGGAATGACACGGGGAGCTTCTGCCCGCCGTCCAGGATGCTCTCCTTGTCCAATTCCCGATTGAACCCCGCTCCTACTCCGATGTAGGCTTTCCATTCCCCAGTGAGCTCGTCTTCCCCGACTATGATGCCGACTGTCCCCCCGCGCATGTCGCTAAACCAGTAATCAGCTAGAACCTTCATGCTTTACCTCCTCCAGATATTTGGATTTGAGGGATTGATAAGACTTATTCCGAGTAATGTCCCAACCGAACCAGCCGTTTATAGACCACCTTTCTAGTGTCTCAAATATCTCCCCTATCCTCTGCTGGATAATAGGCTCATAGAGAGCTTTGCAAACCTTCATAACCCGTTCCGCTTGTCCTCCTGGTATCATGTTCTCGGTTTCAGCTAGCGTATGCACGATATTACGATACAGATTATTCTCCCAATCATCGCTCAATTCTAGTGGTTCGCCTCCCAGCGTTTTGATTAGAGGCTCATAATAAGCTACATCGGCTTGAGTTAATTCATAAACTTTGTTGCATAGGCTCATTAGCTTGCTGTTAATATCAGCTATATATTCAGAGTCATAATTGGTTTGTTGCCTGCACCATGAGTGAACCTCAAAATAATTCCGTAGCATTTGAACGTACCCATATAGTCCTCTTATTTGTTCACTCAATACATCTGGTTTCATTTCAATCCTCCTTTCGCTGTTCTTTCATTGCCTATCAGTGGGAGATAGGTTTGCCTGCCTTCTTACCATATTTCGACCAATGCTTCAGGATGCCCCCGATATATCCCCAATCAGGATGATTGGCCCGGCACGCTTCTCTAATCGCATCAACAACCCACCAGGGAGAGTATCGCCCACAGGCAATCTTTATTTCTTCTTCTACATCTTCTGAGACAGTGGCTCCGAGCAAAATGTTTTCCTGATAAAACTCTATTGCTTTTTTTATTTTACTTTCTGAGTTAAAAGACTGAACTAAACTTTCTTCTTGTTTAGTTTCTTCTTTATCTTTAACTTTATCTTTAGTTTTATCTTTAACTTTAACTTGTGTTAGACCTACTCCGTCTTTACTCCGTCCTAACTCTGGAGTAAAAGGTGGGATTTGCGATGCACTTTCCTTATCTTTTCGCAATCCTGGCTGATGTTTTTCAAAGTTTTTCATCAATAAATAGTGCCCACCGGGCGCCGAATAACGCAAAATTAAGCCCTGGTGTTCCAGTTCCACCAGATATTTTTCAATGGTTTGGGCTTTCATTGAGCGCCGGGGGAAGACAATACTTTTCACAGTTTGAGCATCACCATACATGCGTCCTTCGCAATCGAGATGCGTTATAAGCCAGGTAAATAACAGCCTAACTGTATCGCTCGACAGAGCGTCTACCTTCTCGTCCAGGCTGATAGCCTTGCTTACAAATCTACCGCGAGCCATTATCTCTCATTTCCTCGCCTCATCCCGGAGTCGCTTTGCCTCTTCGTTTGCCCACCTTCTTATCTTGTCCGTTGTCTTTCGCGGAACTCCGAGCTCGTCTAATCGCGAAGCAATCTCGCGAATCCGCTTTATATCTGCTTTTGTTTTAGCCATTCGGCATCTCCTGTCATAATTACCCCCTATAAAGTGATAGCGGGGGTCGGTCAGGCCCCCGCCACCTATATGAAAGGAGTGAGAAGTATGAAGATAGTTAATAGTCATTCCTATACTCTCTATAACGCCTTTAGCTTACTCCGCTATTCCCTTAATGGCCTCGTCCTCTTACCGATACTCGTCAGCACCAGGGGCCATCCCTCAGCGAAGGCGTTAAGTCTTAGCTCTCTACGGTTGCCGGCTCTTTTGCCTCTTCCAGTGGCAGCTTTTGTTGAGGGCTGGTGAAGGTCACATCGACATGGTGGCCAGCCCGGAGAGTGTACATCACATCATCCATCTTGCCAGGCGGACCGACAAACTCTATCGTCACCGAGGTAACGATATCGCGGTCAATGACCTCTCCCTTCTTAGTTTCCTCGACAATCTTACTCTTGACCTCTAGCTTTTCTGTCTGGACTTTTACTTCGACTTTAGCCATGTGTTTCCTCCTTTACTAACTTATTCTGCATAGAATTTCAGCTTGCTTTCTCCAAGAATGAATTGTGGTATGTTGTGTGTGAATTAGGACTACCCCCTACTGTGCTTACGCGTGTACATTTTCTATCTCTGCTGTAGCCGACAACGATAAATACCTTTTAGCTTGCAGTGTTCTGCAAACTACCACCAGCAGGATATAGCCTCTCAAGCGCCTCTCTAGTTAATCTAACTTTACTACCTTTCTGAAACATAAGTACCTCCTACATAAACCGGTTTGCCTGTTATTTCCTGCACCTTTCGCTTGAACATATCTGCGTCAGAGTTGTTATCGCTCAGGTGGAGCAGATGTATTTCTTTGACCTTGCTCAAGTCATTTGCCCGGAGCATCCCAACTAACGTCTCTAGGCTCATGTGGTCCTGGAGAATCGACCGCCTTAGCTCTGATGAAGGGGTGTTATCCTTGAGCAGAGGCGAGCTGTAATTCGCCTCAATCATAAGGTGCGTTAGCCCTTCAAATCTGTGGGCAATATAAGCCGTATCAGTGGCGAAAAGAAGTTTCTCGTGGAATTGGTCAGCCATTAGGAAACCGAGGGGCTCAGCAGCGCCGTGATGCAACTGGAAGGGTTTTATCGCCCAGGTGCCGATATGGAATTGCGTCAGTGCCTCAATGATATGTAACCTATGCCCCTGTAGTTTAAGGGCCTCAGCAGTCCCGCGGCTCATATAACAATCTATGCCCGCCCTCATAACCTCATGCGCTGCCTTTGCGTGGTCTTGATGTTCGTGTGAGATAAGGCAGCCGGCCAGCAGGGATACTTCAAAGTTTAAGCCTTGCTGAATAAGGCGAAATGGAATACCGGCCTCCAGGAGCAACGGCGTTTTGCCGTCGCTCACAAAGTAAGCGTTACCACTGCTCCCGGAAGCCAGTATTTTTATCTCCATCTCAGAATTCCATAACCTCTTGCGAACACCGTTTAGCCTTGCAGAA
>Ga0315543_1000899_pt1 | contig 34121 bp, 12 predicted proteins | sample SalMarSW160210MG_2_FD_203098 | JGI IMG/M metagenome (GOLD analysis project Ga0315543, IMG submission 203098) | Salt marsh sediment microbial communities from the Plum Island Ecosystem LTER, Massachusetts, United States - Salt Marsh Sediment SW1601-210 ...
TGCCAGGGCCACCAGAACCCGTAATTTCCGCCATCGGCTAAGCCGGACCAGAATTTGCCATCGTTGTCTTCCGCATATATACCGGCAATAAGGTTCCACTGCTTGAGATTCGCTAAGCACCTTACTGATCTGGCCTGCTCCCTTGCTCGTCCCAGTGCCGGAATCAATATCGCCATTAATAAGGCGATAATAGCAATCACCACCAATAGTTCTATTAACGTAAATCCTCTTCGTTTATCCTTATTAACATTCACTTTACTAACACTATTTGCAAAATGCACACAAGCGTCTTTTTTTATTCCCTTAGCCCCGTATTTTCCCATACTTAACTGTACTTTACCATGATATAAATATACATAAAATCTTGTCTCATTTCCATAGTCCGAATAACCATATACATATTACCTTCTATCAGGATTGCCAAAGGAAAATTTATTTCATATCGCGTCCTTTCGTCTACGCTCAGAACAAGCGTGCGTATCGCGCTTTGCGGCAGGAAAAGGTCTGATTGTTCCCTGCAGACTTTTCAAGAACTTATTCCTTCTTTTCACAGGAGGAGTCAAATGGATTCGCGCATTGGAGCCAGTCCCCAACGAATATTGCAAAATCCAGCAGATCGACGTAACAGTCACCATTTAAGTCACCGGCTAAGTCCCTTTCGCACTTGGATATTGTAAATGCCGCATCGCTCATATCACCGACAGCCGAATTGTTCAGATTGCTTATTCTTACAAGACACTGATTGGACTCCACCACTGGCACGGCCCACTCGCAAGAGCCGGTATTGTCGACAATGCCCAGTTCATGCCAGCTCTGGCCGTCATCCAGAGAGTACTCGATCCTCACATGGCTCATCTGAGCACCTTCAATTGTTTTCCAAACAACAGTATTGGTGACCCCAGCCACTAATCTCTCCTCACCATTTGGCCAGAGTACTATCGGCCTGGGTGTAACCGTATAATCCCACACCTCCTTAGCCAAGTAACGGCCCGGAATCATCAGGAGCTTATAGTTGCGTTCCATCCAGGTAACCGTCACATTAAAACCGTCAACTTCAACCAGAATATAACCGTACTTTTCTGCGTGGTACAATTGCTCCACATTATAGCTGGTGTTATTGCCGTCATAGGAAGATGACCACTCGTAAGGAGTTGCCCCGGCGGTTCCGACGATATACTGGTGAACATCATTATCCGAATCACAATCGCCATCATCAATGCGGGTATGGTCATAAAAGTGATCGTGACCACAGAAATACATTCGTACACCAGCACTCATTAGGCTCACCCAGAACCGGTCGCGAGCGGTTGGAACATTATCCAGGCAATCTGTATGCTGTGCCCTGAATGCAGGTTCATGACCGGTTACAAAAATATGCGGGTTCGTATTCGAAACCAATTGCGCATCAAGCCACGCTTGGTTTACTTTGTGGTGTGCTATGTGATCGAGACCTGCATATTCGTCAAGTACGACAATAAATGCATTCTTGTGTGAGAACGAGTACGTCATATGCCTCTCACCAACAGGACCATTATCTGGCAACATCTGTTCCGGATAAGCATTATTACCGAAGACGTTGAGCCACCGCGTCGCATAATAGTCGTTCGGGTCAAGAACCGGACGAGGAGAGTAACCCCAGACATCGCCGATCTCATGGTTACCACGGCAGACGTAGACCTCTATGCCCGCATTGTAAACCCGCTTCATTACATCTACCCAGCCTCTAAGCTGGGCCTCGAACTCACTTGTAGTGACGAACGCTCTTCCATAAACGAGATCACCGGGAAACAAAACAAAGTCCACATCTCGCCTTACAATCTCAGCAGCAAGCTCCTCCAGAATGCGTCGATTGATGCCACCATCTGCACCTCGGCTATCACATGTGACAATGAATTTCCACGATGAATCCGCAAGACCTATCGAACAAAATATGGCAAAAAAAAGAAGGACCAAGAAAAAGAAGGCTACACTTCTGCCCTTTATTGTGCCGAGTCGACTCACAAGTTCAGTCCGTTAAAAAGCCAACACCGATTGTATACCAGGCTCCTCTCGCATCTGTCGATACTGTTAGCCTATTAAGCTCATATAAAAAACAGGACTCTTTGCTATGTAAACTACTTAGGTCCGTCTTGATGTTTTATATGCCACTCCGCCTGGCGATTCCTGTTGTCTAAAAGAATTTGCAGATCATTTGCGTCGATTGTACCGTCGATATTAACATCGCCGATTAGATAACTTCGAGGCGACTTAAGGCTGGCTATCCAGTTTTCAAGCAGAACAGCAAAATCCAATTCATTCACGATGCCATCTGCATTGAGGTCGTGCCAGAAAATGCTATCACTGTTCTCGCTATCTCGTACATTCCAAGCCAAACCATATTTTTCTATACCACCACTATTAGTTTGTTCATCGATGTCACTGTATGACACAACAATTTCGTAATCCGTGTATTCAGCCACTGCTTTGCAGAAGATGTGCTCAACATTATCAACCCTGCTGTCGCTGTAATCGAGCAAATAACTGTTGTCAGGATTGTCACGGTCGACAGCCCAGACTTCGAGGCGTAGATTGCTGTCCTTGCTCCGGATCGCATCAAAAGGATACATCTGTTCGTAGTGTCTGTTCCAGACAAGCGTGGAGGCAATGTATTTACCCGCAGGTTGCGGCATCGTGATCCGGTATGTATTAGTCTGAGCTGCGCTCCTATCAAGCTGGTTTAAGTCCCAACCTCTCGGCTGTACACTGCCAGGCTCACTACGACCGGCAATCAAGTGCTCATAAGCGCTAACCGCATTGAGCATACCAGCACCCTGAATATAATCGAGTGGAACAATGTGGTCATCGTCGCTTTCAAGACGTCCCTTGTGCCAAAAAGGAAGTTTCGTTGCCGAATTCATTAGTATAGCCTTTATCACACAGTTCCCGCCGTCAGGCGATATGGCCAGGCTCAAGTCTGGATCCTGTTTGGCTTTTTGAACAAGCAATCCGATAGCTCCTGCAACCACCGGCGTTGCGAAGCTCGACCAATTGCCACTAAGCTCATACGCCTCAGGATTGTTCATATCGGCAACAAGGCAATTACCAGGCGCGACGATATCAGGTTTACATCTGCCATCCGACGTCGGGCCCAAGCTCGAATGTTCCGGATACACCAGAGAGAAATTTGCCAGATTTGTCACAAGGTCTTCGGTTCTTACAGAATCAACAACACCAACACCAATGACATTCGAGCCGGCAGCGGGATAAAGCGGTGGATCAAAAGCCTCTGAGCCATTGCCTATTCCCGCCACGACAATATGACCGTGGTTGGCAGCCAAGGATTCAATGCCACGCGTCCACCAATCTTCAAACTGGCTGCCGATTCCCGTCACGATAACATCCGCGTCCAGTTGCAAACGATGAAAAACATTATTAATCAGAAAATGCCAAAACTCATAAATTTCAGCCTTTGCATCGGGAGCAGCTCCTTCATAATAGAACTGTCCAAGAGACGGATTGAATGCGTCCGGGTCGCTGCCGAATAAAATGGAGCAGATAGCCGTCGAGTGAGGCGAAATCCCCCCAGGCAATTCACTTCCATCGTGGAAGGCAAAATGCTCCGCTTCGAAGCAGTTGTGCTGAACATTTGGACGATAATCGTTTTGCGGCTCTCCATCAATATACGTAATGCTGCGACAGATAACAGCGAACTTAACGCCCAAACCTGTCAGGTCCGGCTCGATCTGACTGAGGGCATATATCCCTGCGTGGTTTAGGCTCTGTGGCTGTAGCTCATTTGAGTCACCTACTAATTCGCCACTGGCAAGCATACTGACAGGGCTCAACAAGATTGCTGCCGCCCAGGCTATAAGACCTGATAAGAGAGTATTTTTATCAACAACTGTCATCAAATCACCCCGGAGATGCCACGAATCCCAGAAAAAGGCGGATGTACCCTCCCAGTTGCAGAACTCCTAAGCCTATAAATTCACACCTCCAAATTATTGCCAGTATAGTACCATATTCCTGTCCCGTTTTCAAGTAAATTATCCGGCTGAATCCTACGAAATCGCCCTTTTCAACACTGAAAATACCGCCTGTAAAATCCCCCGCTGCAACCCTTGCCTTACCGGACTTAGGCTGGTATACTCACGCCGATATTTGAACTGCTCTTTGGTTAGAGGTGTGCCGCGACTATGAAAGTAATTCTAAACTCTTCACAAATCGAGCAAATCATCGAAGACTTAGCAAATGAGATTGCTGCTGATATACCCGACGAGCTAAACATCGCCATCATTGGTATTCGCAGCAGAGGAGAAGTTCTTGCCCAGAGATTATCCAGCTTACTTTCGAAGAAGCTGGGCAAAGATGTCCCGTGTGGAACTCTGGATATAACGCTTTACCGCGATGACCTGAACTCACCGCAGAGTAGCGCTCAACCGCGAGTGCGAACCACCGAGATTGGCTTTGACATAAACGATAAAATTATTTTGCTGGTTGACGACGTGCTGTACACGGGTCGCTCTACGCGTGCAGCTATGGATGCGTTAATCGATTTGGGCAGGCCGAAAACGATAAGACTTGCGGTCCTCGTCGAAAGAGCCGGTCGGGAATTTCCAATACAGGCTGACTACACAGGCTACAGAGCTGATGTCGCTCCGGGCAGGCTTGTTCAAGTCAACTTTGTTGAATCTGACGAAAAGGACGAAGTTGTGATCGAATAAACGCATCCACGCATTTACGCATATACACAATATGGCACTGATAAGAAAAGCCAAAGCATTCTCCTGGACGCAAAAGCATCTGCTTGGACTGCGGGAACTAACCACAGAAGAGATCACCCATATTCTCGATACTGCAAAAGGTTTCGAGCAGATAAGCACTCGCTCTGTCAAAAAGGCCCCGCCCCTTCGTGGCAAGGTCGTTGTGAACCTCTTTTTTGAAGATAGCACGCGGACCCGAAATAGTTTTGCACTGGCAGCGAACCGACTGAGCGCCGACGTCATAGAATTTACACAAAAATCCAGCTCTGTTAGTAAAGGCGAAACGCTGCTCGACACCGCCAGAAATCTGGAGGCCATGGGAATCGATATTGTAGTCATCCGTCACAATGCCGCAGGGGCTCCGAAGTTCTTGAGCAGAAACATCAATGCTTGTGTTGTCAACGCTGGCGATGGGTATTGCGAACACCCTACTCAGGGCCTTTTAGACACCTACACCATCCGCAAGAATAAGGGAACTCTCGAAGGCTTAAAAGTAGCTATCGTCGGCGACATCGCACACTCCAGGGTTGCGCGAAGCGATATGTGGGCGATGACTAAACTTGGTGCCGAGGTGATATTTGTAGGCCCGCCGACTCTTATGCCGACCGATGTGGATAGGCTGCCTATCGAGGTAAGTTACTCGCTCGACGAAGTCATCGAAAGAGTCGATGTGGTAAATATGCTTCGCATTCAGTTTGAACGACTGGGCGGTAATCCATTCCCATCGATCCGCGAGTATTCGCACTATTTCGGCCTAACTGTAGAGCGAATGAAAAGGGCTAAGCCCGACATAATTGTTATGCACCCAGGCCCAATAAATAGAGGTCTGGAGATGGAAAGCGAAGTCGCCGACGGCCAAAACAGCGTCATCCTCCAGCAGGTAACGAACGGCTTAGCCGTCCGAATGGCCGTCCTGTTCCTCGTAAACCAAGCCGCTGCACAAGTGTCATAAACTAACTATAAGTGACCAGTTTTTAATGTCATGCTGAGCAAAGCGAAGTATCTGGCCATCAAATAAAAAGAATGAAAAACACAAGACTGAAAAATGGATATTTTACGCAAGATTGCATCCATCATTGCGAGCGAGGCGCAGCCGAGCGTGGCAATCTCGTAGTACATTTCTGACTATATACTATCTACGCAATACGAGATTCTTTATGAAAATGATCGTCAAAAAATCTCGACTAAATGGATCGGTTGCTATTCCGGCATCAAAGTCGCATACAATTCGTGCGGTTGCGATTGCGTCACTGGCTAAAGGTCAAAGTGTAATCCGAAAGCCTCTCGATTCAGGCGACACGCAAGCAGTTGTGCGTTGCTACCGCGAGTTGGGTGCTGAAATCGATATATCCAATACAGATTTGTGGAAAGTAACCGGCACAGGTGCACAAATCACGCCGCCACGGGAGGCTATAGACGTAGGCAACTCTGGTACTACTTTGCGCATCGCGATAGGTTCAGCTAGTTTGGCACAGCCAGGTGAGACTACAACCTTCACCGGCGATGAGCAAATACAGAGCCGGCCGATTGGACCGTTGATGCAATCACTCGAAGACCTCGGTGCTAAATGCAAAAGCCTTAAGAACAATGGCAAAGCTCCTGTTGAAGTGACCGGAAAACTTATGGGTGGAAAGACATCAATCGCTGCAATCACAAGCCAATATCTGTCCAGTTTGCTTTTGTGTGCACCTCTGGCAGAGAAGGATAGCGAGATTAATGTCACGCTGCTCAATGAGCCTGACTACGTTCAAATGACACTTGATTGGCTCGACAAACAAAATATCCAATACGAAAACCATCAGATGCGCAAGTTCTACATCAAAGGTAACCAAAGCTACAAGGCCTTTGATGAAGCGGTGCCCGCAGATTTTTCAAGTGCTACGTTCTTTCTCTGCGCTGCTGCGCTTTTTGCAGAGGAGGTGATATTGCTCGGCCTGGATTTTTCAGACAGCCAACCCGACAAGGCAGTAGTTGACTATCTAAAAGTGATGGGCGCCGACATACAAATTGAGCAAAACAAAATAACAATCAAAGCTGCTACGCTGAAGGGTGTTGAAATTGACATGAACCGCACGCCTGACGCCCTTCCTGCTATGGCCGTTACCGCCGCTTTTGCTGAAGGCCAAACTCGCTTAGTAAATGTCCCCCAGGCACGCAGCAAAGAAACCGACCGAATCAGGTGCATGGCTGAGGAGTTGAAAAAACTAAATGTCGATGTTGAAGAACTTCCCGACGGCCTTATAATACACGGCGGTGAACGAGTCACGAGTCACGAGCGACGAGCGACGAATCAACTTGACGGCAGAGGTGACCATCGAATCGTAATGGCACTTTCGTTGGCTGGTTTAGCTTTAGATGGAGAATGTACTATCAGCACCGCTGAGGCGATGAATGTCACGTTCCCCGACTATGTGGACTTGATGAGAAGCATCGGCGCAGATATGAAAGTAGAATAAACTTATTGCTCTTTGAATATTAAATGGAACGTTATTGCATTAACAAAACAAAGATGTCATTCCCGCGAAGGCGGGAATCCAGCCGTTTAATCAGCGTTTTCTGGACTCCTGCTTGCGCAGGAGTGACGGTATGTTTGTTCCATTACTTGTTCAAACATCAATAACTTGCCGTTTTTGCCAAAAAAAGTATAATTCTCAAACTGGCCGATTCGTTGTGTCATTCCCGTGTAGGCGGGAATCCAGTTTCTAATAAGCAATACGAGATACGCTTCACGAGATACAAAATTAGTTTATCCGCCGTAGTCCGATTTACAAGACGTAGGCGGGACTATTAGTATGTTGTGTATAACTCTGCCCCTGGCCCCAAGGGCACAGGTATTATTATGTCCGATGCGAATCAAACTTGCTATAGAATATGTTGGAAGAAACTCTAATCGCTGCTTTCCTAACTCGTGAGTCGGTATACTTGTTCTCAGATGGAAGAGTTATAAACACTGATAGTGGAAAGATATACAACCGACACTCGAAGGTTCATAAACTATCCAAACGCTGTGGATTACTTGTGGCTGGTGCGTACATGCCCGAACTTCCATCAACGGTATCAAAAGTAGCGTCGAAACGACACATGCCATATGTAGAGCAGATAGCTCCAATCGTTTGCCAAGAGATGAAATCCACATGGCAACTTCTTGAGAATCGGGAGTCTCCAGAGCGTATCCGCAAAGCCAGAGCTTTTGCTTTTGTCGCTGGTTATGACTCAGACAATGAGCCTCGTCTTTTCTACATCGACGATAAATCAATACCACCCTTTTTCCTTCAGAAGCGAGAATTATTCAAAGGCGGTATCGATCTAGAGATAGGCTCTTTATCAACAGGTAGTGGTGAGTTAGAAGACCCTTCAGGAATGCTAACTCAAGAGATACGGGCGCGTCTACCTGTTCAACAATCCTTATACCAGATACTCCTTGCTTCATTCAACAGAGTAAAAAACGCTCTTGCTTCTCAGTACGAGAAGATCGGTGGTGAGACATTCTGTTTGATACTAAATAGAGAATGATAGATGAGTGAAGGTGGCGTCTGATGCTCCCGTCCGACTGAAGGGCAACCAAATTTTGTTGATGTTAGCATAATGATAACATAAAATCAGTTTAACCTGTGTCATAGGTACCCATGAGATGTTTACCAAGTAGGATATCGCTTTCTTATCTAAGAGTGTCCGGTTTTGCCTATCTCACGGGCTGTAGCGTGTTGGATAGCTCTGCCACAGGTATTATTATGTTGGGCAGGATGGTTGAACGAACATGAGCGCAAAACCGAAGCAAGCAAATGTGTTCGTGTCACACTCTCACCGTGATGGCGTACTTCCATTGTTCAAACGACTGCTCAATGACCTTCAAAGGGAACCGCAGGTCAAAGTGTGGTATTCACGCGACGAACTGCAGGTGGGTGACAGTATACTTCAGGGCATCACACGAGGCATTCACGATGCTGACGCATTCCTGTTCGTCGTTTCAAAACACGCTCGCCTGTCTAGATCCCTTCTCTACGAGTTGCAGTTCGCGCTGGGAGATCAGTTATCCGAGCGACGAGCGAAAGTCATCCCTGTGCTGATCGATAAGGTCCCGTTGCCGGCAATGGTTAGATCTCTCAAGATGATAGACCTCACAATCAACTACGAGGATGGTCTCCGCGCACTCCTTGAAGTTATTGTAACGACTGCGCAGAGCCCTATTGTAACCTTCCCAATAGATACATTCGTAGCGGAATCACCAATTCTGGAAGTTGCCGACACCGTAGGCCGAAGGATGGTGGAGTACTTTGCGCGTCACCCAAAGGAGTTGAAGGTGATAAACCGCAGGCGATTCGAGGAGATGGTAGCCGAACTCTGGGACGGTTTTGGCTACGATGTCGAGCTAACAAAGCAGACCCGCGATGGGGGACGAGACATCATCGCGGTGAGTAATGCGGAGATTTCAGTCAGGTATCTTATCGAATGCAAGCGACCTGATCCTGGTGGATATGTGGGCATTTGACCAGTGCGTGAACTCTACGGAGTCAAATGTGATGAGCGTGCAACGAAAGCGATTCTAGCCACCACCGCATTCTTCTCGAAGGATGCGCTCCTCTTCTTCGAGAATCATAAATGGGAACTGGAACCCAAAGACTACACAGGCTTGATGACGTGGATTCGCGCGTATCTCAAGAAAATGAAATGACTTTGGCCAACAACCACGTCAACCGTACTGGTGATCCGCTGCGCGTGCCACCAACCGGTTAGCTGCCGCGTTCTACATTAAACTCGTGCTTAGCAGCGACCCGTCCTCCGCAGTAGCTTGGCTACGGAGGGTGGAAGCGCCGCTTCGCAGAGTAGCATTGGCCTCGACTTTGTCGGCACGATTTTTTTCGTATTGCGTGATGCGTATTGTGTATTGCGATTAAGGAATATTAAAGGTGCCAACCTGCACCACTTTCAAATAATTCCTTCGACCTTACGGCTGCGCTCCCACCTTCGCAGAATCTTCGTCGGAGTAAGCACTTCGCAGAGTAGTACAGCCCACTCTGTCAAAAACCCACCTTTTGCTTGACCTTAACAACCAGCAACAAAGAAAAGCTTATACGTAAAGCGCGTACGCGCTTTACGTATGAAGAGTGTATAAATAATCTTTGGAAAGAAAAATTTGTTGGCCAACCTCCGCATATTTCAACGCGGACGAGTAAAGGACAACTTTAGGTAAAAGTGCGAAATTTTGCTTGAAAATTAAGCTATTTTCGGGTATAATATTAATGAGAATAATGGAATAGAATCACAATAGTGGATTGTTGATATTTCATCTTTCATAGTCAATCTCAAAGAGCAAATCTTAATCGGTTCACAGTTCATAGTTGATAGTCCGTAGTAAATCGTTCACCCTGTGAGATGGCGGCTGAGTCTATCTCACGGGGTAAATCAGGAAATACACTCAATGGCCATCATCTCACAAGATGCAATTAAACTCGGCTGTTCAGGCGGCCAGAGCAAAATCCAAATACAAACTTATGCCATAGGTATTATTACGGGGTTTTCCTTCATATGCGCAAAGCAATACAATATACGAGATACGCTTCACGCTTCACGAGATACGAATTTTTTGCAAAACAAACCCAATTTTGGGGGTGCACAAATGAGCACAAGTATCTATGAACAAAAGGATTGTGAAAAAATGAAAAACGCCAGCGACTTTAGAAAAACAAACCCAATCAAAGCCAATATTGGTAGCTTAAGCAACTTGTCCCCAAGGGACTTGTTTGACCATATTGAAATTCTTGTCTCAAAGACAAAGTTAAGAATCTTGATTTTACAAGACAGGCTCGATATTCTACTTACTAAATGAGGCTCTTCGGCTAATTCGAAGAATTCAGGTAATAAGTTTTTAGGAGATTGATTAGAGATGTTAGGATGTCACATAGGGCGTTGTTTTCAAGTAACTGTTGCCGGCGGCTCCTATCAGGAAGGCTTGACCTCCGTTGTACAAGGTGTTCCGCCGGGAATGCTGCTCACCGAGCAGGAAATCTACGGAGATTTGCTACTTAGAAAACCCGGTGCGGATGAACTTTCCAGTCCGCGAAAGGAACCTGATTTGCCGATTATCTACTCCGGCTTAAACGCAGCAGATACAATCGAAGACGCCGGGAACAAAAATCATACTAATGGCACTCCTCTTTGTATCTTGATTCCCAATCTCGACCGTCATTTTATTCACATAAAGCAGTACCAGGACACCAACCGCACTCCACGTCCGGGTCACGCATCGTACGCTTCATTCATAAAATACGGCCCCGACGACGATGCAATAGGCGCAGGGATCTTCAGCGGCCGATATACTTCCACAATCGTCGCTGCCGGTTACGTAGCAAAGAAAATCCTCAAAAAATGCGGCATTGAAGTCTTTGCCTATGCCAAGGAAATCGCAGGCACGCGGTGCCCCGATGTTCCCCACGACAAAGCACTCAAATACACAAACAACTACAAGCAAATGCGCTGCGATCTCGACCCGTTCTATCAGGAGATTTATGTCAGTGGTCGCATTAATACGGATATGCGATTCCTCGAAAAAACAGCTATTCTCGCCCAGGTGGAAAAGGAAATCGACGCTATCCGCGGCAAGGCTCCGAAAATGTCCGCCGATGAAATCCGTGGCAAATACAATGTCCACGAAATCGTCAACTGCCCAGACATTGACGCTGCACAGGCAATGGTGGATGCGTGCAATCGTATCTCATCCACGGGCGATTCTGCCGGCGGCGTGGTCGAGGTGGTTGTCACCGGTGTACCAGTAGGGCTCGGCGAACCCGTCTTCTGCAAACTCGACGCCGAATTAGGACGGATGATGGGCATCGGCGCGGTCAAAGGCGTAGAGGTTGGGGCTGGCTTTGCTGTAAAGGATATGACCGGTTTTCAGAACAACGACCAGATGCGGGCCAAAAACGGAAAGGTTATATTTGAGTCAAACAACGCCGGCGGCATTACAGGCGGGCTTACAACAGGTCAACCTATAATTGTCAGACTCACCGTAAAACCCACATCCACAATAGACAAGCCGCAGAAAACAATCGACAAGTATACGTTGGAAAATAAAGAACTTGCGGCTATCACGAGACGCGACCCAACGATTGTAGCTCGTATCTGGCCTGTCGCTGAGAACTACACTGCGCTTATCATCCTCGACAACTTGCTCATGCACTACGGTTATCAGGCACTAAAGGCCAAAGTGGCAAAATGAAAACACCTCCGACTCGGCTGCCGGAGGCGTGGGAAACTCACGCTCAACTTCATATATCCGGTCACTATAAATCGCAATCTGTGCGCTGTATGTGGTGTGTCATCTTGTAGGTACAGCAGGCGAGGGGTCAGTTTTGTTACCATATACATCACGTGCCCAGACACGGAACCGCAAACCTTGTCCAGCTCTACCCACGCGCACAGTGTACGTATTGTCCACTTGCCAGAGGCTACTGAGACGCGGCTCATCAACGCACTCGAACCAGTACTCCACACCGCCGCTTTCGTCTGTAGCCACTACTGCTGTCATCTCAGCATAATAGTCGAACGCTCCACCACCACCCCAAAACTCACTGGGCATACTATTCGGATCAAACGCCATCGGATTAGGCGTCGGAGGAATCGTCTCTATAGGAACAGGAGTCTCAACACAAACCCAAGGTGACCACACGGTCTGATTTTGATTAGCCGATTCGTCTCTGGCCCTGACTCTGAAACAGTATTCCGTGTTCGGATCGAGACCCGTCACTATGTAATTCGGCTCATCCTGCCAGCCGCTATCATTTACATCAGGATCATTACTATCGAAATAGTATTCAGCGCCGTTTTCATCGTAGGCCCTGGTGGACTCCATTATAACCATGTTCGGTGAGTTGGCATCAATCGTCTGTATGTGAGGGGCAGGCGTTGGCGGTAGCATATCTACAACACCTGCGTATGCAACTTTAGACCATGCAGTTTCGTTGCCGACTCCGTCACGAGCTTTGACCTTGTATCCATATTCTGCACCTGCGGCCAAGCCATTGTCCTGATAGATAGGATTGTACTGCCAGCTACTGTCATGGCATCCGCCCTGGACACAGTCAAAGTAATATTCAACATCCCAGCCCCAAGCATCAAAAGCGGTCTTGGCCGTCATCCTGGCTGATACCGACGTTACCATATAAGGCCTTGTCTTCCACTCACTCGGATCTGGAAGCGGAGCGTTTGTGTCTTGCACAAGCCAGCACTGGCCAAAGAACAACAAATCTCTAAAACCAACATCAGTATCGAACGTCAGGTCTGCACCCTGGCACCAGCCGTCGATATCTGAACAACCTTCGCTAAGCCACTCAGAAGCGAACTGGACGAAATCGTTAAATTGAATGATACCGTCAAAGACCAAATCACAGAACTTACAAGGCTCTGCCAACGGATAGTGATAACCCATATCAACCAGGCCTCTATCAGGCACACCGTCCGTTCGCGTAGTGTACTGAGACATACTGAGATGACCTGCGAGCTTGCTGCCGGAGTTCACACATGGGCTGTTCCTTGACTGACCTGCACGGGTCTGACTGAGATAATATTCGCCACGTGGTCCGTCAACGAACAATGGATCTGCAGAAATATTACCATTGCCCCAGGTTAGCTTACAACCTTCATCAACCCAGACGTCATTAGGAGTTGACTTGATATCACTGTACGAGACCATCAGGCTGGCACATCTTGGGTCGAGCCCAAATCCGGTTCCGACCGCTATTTCAGACCCCTTCAAAGCGTAGTTGTCCCAGAAAATACTATCGGTAACTGTGCACCGACTCTCAAATGAGCAGAAAAGTCCGCCACCAAAGCCGGTATTGTCCTCTTCGCCGATAGTTCCTGCAGCGGCATTGCCTACCATCGAGCAGTTTGTGATGAGTGGTTCATTGTGCCAGTTCACGCTAATACCACCACCGTCTCGACCGGCTCCGTTGTCCTTGATCAGACAGTTAATCAACGACGGTACTTTTTGTCCACGTAGGTATACACCGCCACCGGAAGCGTTAGAGTGGTTGCCACTAACGTTACAGTCGCGAATATAAGCATCAGCCGACCAGCAACATAAACCAGCACCAAGGCACAAAACGTTGTCATCATTCGGATCGTTAACGTCAGTTGCAGCCGTATTGTTGATGATATCAGTCCCGATTATTTCTATTGTTCCATCAACATCAAGTAAACCGGCACCTCGAAGCGCCGTATTTGCTGTGAAATTACAGTCGGTTATCGTGGTGTATGCACCACTGGCATAAAGACCTCCGCCGGAGTCGGCTTCGTTACCGACAAAGTTGCAATCAGCGAACATAACCGTGGCGCTTGTCTCAGCACAGACACCGCCCCCGTAACCCATATAGGGGCTAAGACGATGATTTGGATCTTCGCCAGCAATTATTCCAGAGGTTATATTATCTTCAAACGTGCAGCCTCTAAATGTCACTGTCGACTCACGCCCGCAATAGACACCTGCTCCATAGCTTGGCATCTCGAATGAAACCAACGGCTCCATCTGCCTACCAGCTTCATTCCTTTCACCGCCCTGACCGCTCATGCCGCCATAAGTGCGGTTTCCAATAATCTCGCAGTGTACAAACGTCACATTGCTTCTAATGTCGCAGAATGCACCACCGCCGAATCCAGAATACCATCGGTAATCACCAAAGTATGAGGTTCTGCCTGGCTCTCCATAGATAGACCAGTAGTCAAGCCCAAAGTCCCAATCCCAGACCTCCCAGAGATTACCCTCTACCGTAGTAGTACTGGTACTGTTAGGCTCTGTGCTAACATCCGTGCCTCCGAGCCTACTATAGTTACCACCATAGTTGGCAAAGCCACCATCTTCCTCATAGTTACCGCCAATACCACCGTCACCACCACGGGCTGTATTATTAATGATTGTGCAGTTTATAAACTTCGGGTTGCTGTCCGGACCACAGTACACACCGCCACCGTGTGCCCAGCCTGACCAGCCGCCTCGACCGGCGTTGTTATTTTCATCGGCATCTTCACCATCTCCACCATCACCCGAATACACTAAGTTGCCCCGTATCACACAGTTCTTAATGACAGGGCTGGCTCCAACCCCGATTATTATCCCTGCACCGTCACCACATCCGCCGTCTTCGCCATTAGGATGACCCTCATCCCGGTCACCGTCGTCGCCACTACTCCATTGGCCACCGCAGTTTTCGATTGTAAAGCCATTTAGGACAGTATTGGCGTCGGCATTAGAACCAAAAGCAACTCCAAGATTGTGGAATTCGTTTATTCCCATATACCCATCGATAACTGTTGCAGCAACAGTGCATGGGTCATCGGGATTTCTGGATGTTATATGAATGGACTTGTCGACCAGTAGCGCATAGGCCAAGTAGCCACCATAGTACCTACCTGTATCGACCACAATCGTGTCCCCGTCTTTGGCGGCAGTGACTGCGTCCTGGATTGTTAGGTAATCACTGGGTACACTTATGACCGTAGGTACTGGCTTCCAGAATTCAACTGATACAAAGACACTCGCACCATTGATGGTGACAGCATTGCTCAGCTCGGTGGATGAATCATCGTCGGTTCCCGTCCAGGTTTTAACCTTGTATCCTGGGTCTGGCATGGCAATTAAGTGTATCGTTTCACCATCGTAAAATGCGCCGCTGTTTGGCTCGATTATGCCGTGTGGGCCTTCTCCTCTATCAATTACCACGACGGTCAAATTGTATCTTGCTGCCTGTTCAAACTCGATAGTGACATGCTTATCCTCAGTGAGAGTAACAGTATTAATGCGCTTTGTTGAAGCATCATCATCGGTACCGGTCCATTCCTTGACTTTGTAGCCCTCATCAGGGTACGCCGTCAACGTTATGAGATCATCCACATAGCCCTCGTAAACCACCGCAACATTGGGATCAACATAGCCATGGGTCTCACCATTCGGATCCGGCACTACGCTAACAGTCAGTCGATATTGAGTTAATCCTTCACCGTAGTGGTAACCCATGTCAACAGTGCCGGTATCGCCGACACCATCGGTTCGCGTGGTATATTGATCCAAGCCTACATCCACTGCGCCGGTGCTTCCGCTATCGACGCAGGGACTATCAATGGGTTGGCCGGAAGCTATCTGACTAAGGTAATTACCCGCTGTAAAGTTAGGATCCTGCTCTATGTTATGGCTGGCTGGATCCCAGCTTCTGCTACCGTCGTCCCACGACGTAATTATACAATCATCTTCAACATTAACCGATGGGGCCTTTCTTGTAACTAACTCGATAGCAACCATAACCGCATCAACAACTTCATCGGCACTGGCCGCTTGTACCATCGGCCCACCTGTCCCCGCAGATAGATTCCTCAAATAGGCTGATGCGGCAGCGTCGTTACCAACAAGCAATGAAAGAATTTGCTTGGGTGCCGGCAGAGCAGAGGCTGCCGAGGTCACAGTGCTTAGTGTGTATCCGGTTGGAGCTTCAGGATCATGCGGCGGAGCATCAGCCATGAGCAGAATCGCGCGGGTGACTCTGCCTGGACGCCAACCTCCCAGAGACTCGCCGTCAATACAATGCATTAGCGCCGAGTAGACCGCCTCAGGCCAATCAGCGCCGCCTCCAGCTACTATCGAATCGATACCATCCACAACCGCAGTTAGATCACTTGTGAATTCTACCACGTCCTGATATGGATAATCATCCGGTGCACCATAACCGAGATTGGGATCGTTGAAATCTCTATAGTCTACAACAGCAATTCTATAATCTGGGATGTTTTCAGCTATCAAACCTACGATTTCTGTTGCGGAACCTTTTACAGCGTCGATGTCATCGTACATACTGCCTGTAGAGTCGATGCAGAAGACAATATCAAGTGGCTTTGCCGGCTCGTTGGGATCAGGGTCGGGTTCAATGTCACTGCATAAAATAGTTAGCGTTGATGGTCTCGGCCCATACTTAAATCCACTGCCAACTGCGATCTGGGAGCCCTCGTAGGTGCTGGAATTACCCCAGATAATTGAATCAGTCACTACCGTATTACTGTCATACGAGCAGTACAGCCCTCCACCATAGCCCAAGCCAAAAGAACCGGTGACTATATTGTCGGCTATCGTGCAATTCGTAATTTTAGGCTCTGTGTACCAGTTGACAGATATACCGCCACCATCCCGGCCGGCGCTGTTGCCCCTCACCAAGCAATTGTGCAATGATGGTGAGAAGATCGTATCTTGGTCGCTGCCTCCAAAGTAGATGCCGCCGCCTGACTTGGTCGCTCGGTTGTCTGTGAAGACGCTGTCAGAAATGTCAACTACTGAGGACAAACAATAGTAACCACCTCCCGCTCCCAACACATTGACAAAGCCAATAGCTGCATTAGGATCATTGGGGTCGTTGGGTTCAATAGGAGCTGCTAAGGCACTGTTACTACGAATAGTTGAGCCTGCAATTGTGCTCGTCGAATCAACTGAGTACAAACCTGCACCATGGTAGGCTACATTGTCTGTGAAGTTACAATCAATAATTGTCGTAGTTGAGTTAGACCAGTACACTGCTCCGCCGATACAAGCTTCGTCACCGCCAAAGACGCAGTTTACAAACTTCGCTGAGCAGTCATCCTCGATGGAAACAGCGCCGCCGTAGCTAGTGTAAGGATCATCATTGTTCTGAACCGTGGATGGTGTGCCATCGGTAGCAATAAAGTCGTTCGATGTGTCAGCTGAATTGCCAATAAATCTGCTGTCTACGAATTCGAGACTACTCATGTCACGGGCATAGACTGCTCCACCTTGGTTTTCAATCTTAATGTTTCTGTCCGGAGTCCGAATACCTGCGGCATCTATACCGCCAATGCCGCAAACACCGCCATATGTATTGTTGTTTGTAAATGAACAATCTATGAACTTTGGTGCGCTGTAGTTTTCGCAGTAGACAGCACCACCGTAGCCGCTATATTTGTAGTATGGGTCAAGGTACGCATCGTACGGATCGTACCCGATGATAATATTAAGTTTGTCGCCGTATTCCCAGCCGTCCCACCAATAGTTGGCGAATTTTTCCTCATGAGAATCGCTCCATTCCCAGCCACCACCTCTTCCGCCTTTGTCGCCCAGGGCGCCATCGCCACCGTTACCGCCATTGCCGCCACGTGCAAAGCAATTTGTAAAGGAGCAGTTTTCAAACATTGGATTGCTGTTGTATCCGCAGTAAACAGCACCACCGTAAGCCTTGCCGCCCCAGCCGCCATCGAATCCTACAGTGTGTTGTTGAGTACCAGGGTCACCCGGTGCGCCATCGCCACCTGTGACTGAGCAATCTACAAAGACACAGTTGCGAATTGTAGGTGAAGCATTGAGAATCTGCATCGCACCACCGTACATACTCTCACCATAATAACCATCGTCATTCTCAGGACTGACATTTACTGTAACAAGACCATCACGCTGCGCATTCCTTATGGTAATGCCATCAATGATTGCCTCGGGGCCAACGTTAAAGATGCGGAACCAGTAGCTATCAAGGACCGTGGCTGCGACAACTTCTGGATCGTCGGGATTGGTGCCCGTAAGAGTAATTGCCTTGTTGCCTATCTCGATCATATCAGTGGCCCATACCCGATATGGATGAATCTTAGGAGGATAATACTCGCCGGTCTCCACAATAATGACATCACCATCATTTGCATCATCAATCGCATGCTGGATTGATGTGTAATCGGTGTCACTACCTACAACAATTGTCCTTGTCTGTTCAAAGGCAATAGTCACATGCCTATCCGTCTTCATGACGACAACATTTGTTAGAGGCTTTGAACCATCATCAGCAGTTCCAGACCAGCCGGCAACGCGCCAGCTTACTTCAGGCTGAGCTGTGAGGGTTACCAACGTTCCGGCATAGTAAGTACCACTGCTTGGTTCGACTCTGCCGTGTCCTTGAACCACAGTGACAGTTAAATTGTATTGCGGAATTCCCGAGTGGTCCGTGTAATGGTAACCGATGTCAACATCTCCTGTATCCTCATTGCCGTCCGTACGGGTTGTATACGTGCTCAAGCCACGGTCAGAGGCTAAACCACTGCCTGCATCTACAGCGGGACTATTCGCAGACTGGCCTGCTGCAATTTGACTAAAATAGTAATCACCGAATGGCCCGGTCACGAACAACGGATCGCCATCAATGTTAGTAACATCAAGCTCTGACGGCGCAATAGTGCTGGTCTGCTCTGCAACCGTATCATAAATCCCATAATCACCATCGCTATTACTATAGAACAAACAGTATTCTACGACCGCGCCGTCAAAGTCCTCTTCAGCTATTGCATAGTTGCTGCACTTCTGGAACACAGAGTCAGTAATTGTCGCATCAGAACTCCAGTCACAGAATATTGCGCCACCCAAAGCGCCCGCAGTATTGCCGCTGAAAGTACAATTCTGGAATTCTGGCTTTGCAAACAGGTTGCAAGAGACTGCACCACCTTCGCTCGTAGCGGTGTTACTCGTTAGCAAACAATTCTTTACAAGATGATTAACATATCCACCAGAGAAATTGATTGCGCCACCAGAGCCGTTAGCACCCTCGGCCACATTGTTCTGGAGGATACAGTGTTCGATCGTTGCATGCGTATCGGCGCAGACCAGACCACCACCCATATCACGGCCACCGGCCATATCAATCTCGCCAAGACCATCATCAGGATCATAATACCAGTGATCAATATTTTGGAGGTCGTCAATTGCGTATAAGGGATAATAGCGAAAAGCATCCAAGTAACCTTTGGTATCGATGCCGCTGCCACCTATGGCTTTATTCGAACTTATGACTGCCCGGCGTAAGGTGATATCTCCACCTACAAGGAATAAACCGGCACCGTTCTTAGCGGTATTATTCATGAAGTAGCAATCAGTAAATGTGGCATTGAAGTCCTGAAATCGTACGCCGCCGCCCCACCCGGTCATACCATCGATAGCCTTGTTGCCGGTAAAGACGCAGGAATCGACATCAATTGTCAATATTTTCCGGGTATTTGGATCGCCGGTATCACAATATACATCTACTGCACCACCATTATCACCGGCCTCGTTTCCACCAAACGAACAGTCCGTGAGGTTGGCGTCACTGTCGCAACAAATAGCACCACCATCTTCGAGGGCATAATTACCATGGAAACCGCAATCCCGAAGGTTTACACCATTACAATCCGGCCCAATGTAGACAGCACCGCCTACATAGTCTATTTCTGTCCTGGCAGTATCATAATAAGGATATGGATAATATTGATATTCGTACTTGTCTCTTCGGTCAATCATTTCGTTATTCTTGAAGAGACAATCGTTCAGATCAACAACGTTGTTCGATCCTACATAAACAGCTCCACCAAGATTATCCGTAAACTGACAGTTATTGATGGCGGTAATGTTGCCAGGCCCGGAATACAGAGCTCCACCAATAGTGTATAAATGAACTTCCTCTTGCTGGCCATATATACCCTGGTAAATATCGGAGTAAATAGGAAATACTTCGCGTGCCTTATTGCCAATGAATTTGCAATTAATGAAGTTTGGATCCGCGTCGAAATAGTAGGCTGCGCCACCAGCTATGCCAGGCTCGGGATACACATTACCAGGGAAGCCCACCCAGGCAGGACCCGGGTCGTTTCGCTCATTGCCTTCACCTATTGCTCCACCAGGACCGCCACTACCTGTCATAGCGATATTATTGATGAAGGTACAGCCTTCGAAAACCGGGCAGCTTCCAACCTCGCAGTAGATTCCGCCACCGATACCACGGCCGTGAGCTTCTCCGCCATTACCGCCAGAACTTTCTTCACCTTGATAGTTCGTACCAACATACAAGGCTGGCCCACCTGGACCACCGTCTCCGCCGCAGCCGCCTTTGGCAATATTGTCCTTGATGGTACAATTGATAATAACCGGACAGCTCTCTCCAAGACAAGCGATAGCGCCGCCATAGCCGGTTCCATAGCCGACACCACCATAGCCGCCCCACTGGCCATCCTGAGTTTCTTGCACATTTACCTCTGGATCGACCGGCTGCCATGACCAAGTTCCCGACTGGCCAGGTGCACCATCGCCACCCTGCCCGCCGGTAACGGTACAGTTAGTTACTATACAGTTCTTAATAGTCGGAGAACTTGCATTCTCGCATAGGATAGCACCGCCATAGCCCTCGCCGGTGGCGTCTCCAGCGAGTTCGGCTCTCGGTGGGGTCGTGTCAGGATTAGGATTGTCCACAGGGATCAGCTCGAACGGTTGAGGAGTGAAGACTCCATACCGCCCGAATGTACCTATAGGACCACGAATGTAACCGTTTCTGATGGTTAAACCCGTTACTATTGTGTTGGGATCTTCTCCGCTGTGGAAATGAAAGGCACGACGAGGAATATATCTTGTGCCTTGGCAGTCAATTATCGTGGACGCTATCACGGCCGGGTCATCCGGGTCAGTGGAAGTCAAGGTAATAGTCTTGCCCTGAAGGTCGATGCCTTCTTGAGAACTTATATAATGCACACCGGGGCTCACGATAATATTGGTGCCACCACCGCCTGCCGCAGCCACTGCGTCCTCAATCGTCCTATATTGAGATGGAACGAGTAGGTTACGCGTAATATCACGCTCGAATTCTACAACGACTGTCTTGTCACTGTCTAATTTCACCGTATTAGTATTGCGATTCCAGGAGGGGTCATTATCCGTACCAATCCAACTTTTAACACGATAGTCTGGATCGGGATAAGCTGTAAGTTCAATGACACCGCCGTTGTAGATACCACTGCCTGGCTCGACCGAACCATGGCCGCCACGCACAATTATAGTCAAGTCCCAGATGTCAGGCTCAAACTGCACAGTAACGTGTCTATCCCCAATCATTGTGACAGTATTAGTCAGGGCCTTAGTCTCAACATCATCGGTACCGGTCCAGGCCTTGACACAATAGCCCGGCTCAGGATGTGCAACAAGCTCCGCAACTGCATTTATCGGATAGAACCAGTCATTCGGATCGACATATCCATGGCTAATATTTGGATCGACAACACACCCTTTGTCATCAACCACGTCAACAATTAACCGTGCCATATGATCAATCAGATAGTGGTATCCTATATCAACAATATTGACGTCGCCAAAACCATCCGTACGGGTCGTATATACATTCGGATCCAAGGCAACATTCGGGTCGTTCACATCAGCGCTTCCGGCATCAACACAGGGGCTGTTTACATCTTGTCCCGCAGCGACCTGGCTCAGATAGTAACCGTCTTTGAAAAGCGGATTTTCGCTGAAGTTGTGAGTGTTGGGGTCCCAAATGTTGGGGTCCCATCTGTCAGGATCCCAGCCGTTGAGCATACTGAACTGGTCAACATAGATAGGCTCACCAATAGGTATTTCGGGAGCGCCCATCATAACAGAAAAGACGTACCGCCCACTAACATCACTGTTGTGACTACTGTGAATCAGGCCTGTAGGACTACCATCCAAAAATGCCCCACTCAGACCTGAACCGCCTAACTCGTAGAATGTTCCGGGTTCACCGGTACCGTTGGAGAAACCCGCACGGGCCGTATATCCACCGAAGCCATCAACTCCCTCGCTTGCATCACCAGTTTCCCAATTGATCGTTTCGTAATTGAACTCCATATCGAAGTCACCCGGTGCACGGTCAGAACGGTCAATGAGAACCAACTGGAAGGTACAGAGCTTATCGTAGTGAATGGCAAAATAGCCCATATCGATCCAGTTGACACCAAAAGCGGCATGGCCATCCACAACACCGGGACCAAAGGTCGCTATATTCGGAATGAAATTGGCGTCGGCAGGCGGTCTTGTATCAACATCAGCAAAAAACGGCGCAATGACTGATGTGCCAATATTGGTAGTCAAACCAAACGGCGTATAAGTCCACATGTTCGCGTCAAACGTCACATTACCATTATTGTTGACGTAGAGCTGGGAATAGGCTTTGCCAAAGTAATTGATTTCGAATCCGATATTAACCAAACCGGTTGATTCGTCATCATTCGCAGGCAGTGAGCTGGAACTGAATCCAGGTCGGATGACAGGCAATGTATTCGCGTCAATAGGAACGAATTTTCTGGGCTGAAGGTTATGTATGTTACTGTATGAAATGTTCACTGTGGAAAGTATCGGGTCGTATGGACTTCCGGCAGTGACGGCAATCTGCGAACCAGTTCCAGCTAAGTTATTCCATATAATCGTGTCAATTATATTCGTGAAACTACCGTAGGAACAATACAGTCCGCCGCCATATCCGGCATCAAAGCCGCCGCTCGTTACTATATTATCTGAAATAGTACAATTACTGACGATAGGCTGCGCGTTTCGGTTAATGGAAATACCACCACCATCTCGGCCAGCGGAGTTATCGTTTATAAGACAGTTTTTCAACAACACTTTCTCACTGCCGGATATCCATAGCCCGCCGCCTGATGCTCCCGCCCGATTATTAGTTATCCAGTTATCGATAATATCCGATTTTGTCTGAAAACAGCACAATGCTCCGCCAGAGCCCGACATTTGCTGAATGGCAGATACGTTCGGATCATTGGGGTCACTCGTGGGTCTGGATACGGCTTGATTTGCACCAAAATAGCTTCGGGCAACTTCAACTGCCCCACCTGCAAAGTAAGCACCGCCGCCACGGAATCCACTGTTATCAAAGAAGCTGCAGTCCTCGACAAGAGACTGTGCATCCCTACCAAAGACTGCCCCGCCAACGGTGGCCTGGTTGCCGGTAAATATGCAGCTTTCAAAGTTTGGGGTCGCATTTTCATGGAAGGCTACCGCACCACCGAAACTGACATATCTGTATGCGTTTCCTTCGGGAGAATTCATATCAGCGACGTTATCATTGAATTCACAACCGATAAACACCGCAGAGCTGTTTTCCTCGCAAAATACCGCACCACCTGAAGTGTCGATCTTCCAATTTTCACTCGGCTCGTATCTTAAGCCTTCGACCTGGCTCAGGCCAGAAATACCACAATTACCACCATTACTGCGATTATCCGTGAACGTGCAGTGTATGAACGCTGGGAAGCAGCCTTCGCCGACATATACTGCGCCGCCACGACCGCTGTATTCCGTGTAATGCCCGAATGGACCCCATTCGTAGGGCGTTGGTGGAGGATCAGAATAGTACCAACCACCACCATTTCCGCCCCAGCCCCCTTGATTGTCAGCGTCGCCACCGTCACCGCCGTTTCCTCCATTAGCTCGGCAGTTCTGGAAGGTACAATTGATAACATATGGATTGCTGCCGTACAGACAGGCCATCCCACCTCCCCAGGCTGCGCCAGGCCAACCACCGTGGCCACCATCTGGATGTTCGGCGCCACCGTTTGCACCAGTACCACCGTCCCCACCGCTCGTATTACAGTCTGCGATTATGCAGTTCTTAATAGTAGGTGATGCCATGTAGCAGACTATTGATCCAGCTACGGTGGTGCCTTCTATGCCATCCCAATAAGGTGGATCGAAGCCTGTATCACCATCTAATCCGTCCGTACCATTTAAAGTAAATCCCCTAATAGTAATACCGCTCAGAACCGTGTCACGATTCACCATGTAAAATACGAACGGCTGGCCAACACCAGCCTCGTCGCCGTAACCCTGCGATATAACTGTTGAGGCAACAACACATGGGTCATCCGGATTCGTGCCGGTAATAGTAACTGCCTTACCTTCTATCCAAAAACCTTCTTGAGTTAGATAAGGTTCGTTGGCCGCCGCAATTACAATAATGTCCCCATCTTCTGCAGCATCTATGGCAGCTTGTAGATAAGTGTAGTCACCAGGAACATCAATAGTACGCGGCAGATAGAACGTCACTTCCACTTCCTTGAATTCCCTGCCCTGCGGGTCTATAAAAAACGGCTCATCCATAGTCACGGTATTAGTCCGTACTGTTGAGTAATCGTCATCCGTTCCGCTCCATCTGACCGCACTTGCGGGATTAACTGGAGTGGCAGCAAGCTCAACAACTGTGCCACGCGGATACGAACCGGTGCGCGGACTGACCCTACCATCACCGCCCACAATACGAGCACGCAATCTAACTAAGATAGTCTGAAATTGAGCAACAATAGTCTTATCCGAATCCATGGTGACAATATTGATTTGAACCACCTCGACCTTCCCTTCATCAGTGAGGTCTCTGCGGGTATCATCATCGGTTCCGCTCCAGGCTTTGAACTGATAGACATTAGGATCAATGGGCGTTGCTGTCAGAACCACCTGAGTGTACTGGGTATAGGTATGAGGATTGCCCGACGGGTCGGGAGTGATTGAGCCAACTCCACCAGGGTCAACATCCGTCGTCAAGAAGTACTGGACAGTGGGTATTGGATCATTGTAATGATAACCTATATCAACTTGCCCCAAATCCTTATGACCGTTGGGATCTTCATAGTTGTCCGTACGAGTTGAAAACAGATGCATCTCCAGCGTGACCGCCTCATCGCTCCCAGCATCTACAGCAGGGCTGGTCGCATCCTCCGGATTAATATTCGGGTCGACAATCTGGCCGTTGGGGTCTAATATCTGTCCAGCTTCATATTGGCTCAAATAATAATTGCCCAATCGGCCGCCGACAAACATCGGATCACCGCTAAAGTTGTTCCTGCCAGACAACACGTTGCCCGGCGCTGGTCTATCGACAAAATAGGCTGTGTCACTGTCTTTGTCGTAGTAATCACCGTCCTTATTGAGGTAGAACAAACAGAATGTCACGTCAATGTCGGCATCTTCGTCGTACTCGTAGATCGCGATATCATTGTTGTCATTGAATATACAATTTGTAACTGTAGGTGATGATATTCCCACACAGCACAATGCGCCACCTACTCCATCGTAATCATTGCTGGAGTTGCCGACGAATGTACAGTTAAGAATTGTAGGTGAACTATCAAAACAAAATACGCCACCACCATCCCAGCTATCGACGGAATTATTAACTATAAGACAGTTTTTAACCAGTGGAGAAGTGCCGTTACAATAGATTCCACCACCGTCATAATCAGCAACGTTGTCGGTTATCGTGCAATTTACGATGTTAGGCTCTGAGCCCTCGTCGCAATAGATGCCTGCTCCGTCCCATGCCGTTCTGTTGCTGGTGATTACACAGTCGCTGATATCAGGTGAGCTGCCGATACAAAAGATGCCGCCGCCTTCCCATTCCGCCATGTTGCCGCTAATTGTACAGTGACTGAATTTGGGCCTGGAGTCCTCGTCGCAATAAATGCCGCCGCCTTCACCCGACGCACTGTTTCTTACTATCGCACAATTAAAGAGGTTCGGCTCCGAATCTCCGGCGCAATAGAGACCTCCACCATTGTCGCCTGTCATATTGCTGGCAATATTACAGTCGCTTATCTCGGGCAATGCGTTACTACCACAAAAAACGCCACCGGCACTATTGTCGGTAACAACACACTCGTTGATTTGTGGCGAGGAGTTCTCAATGTGTGTACCAACTGTACCATCGACAATCGTAAATCCCCGCAGAATCGTACCGGTACCTTCACCCTGGTCAAACGTCACTACTGTACCGTCATCGAAAAGGCCGGAGATATACGTGTTCTCCGGCGAAGGAGTACCGAACAAGGGGGGAGCATTCACATCGCCACTGCGTACAGTGATTGTCTTTCCCTTGAAGTTGACGGTTCCAATATACCAGTGATTTGAATCAGCTATGATGACGTCGTCAGTCCTCGCAGCATCTATCGCCAGTTGGATAGTCGGGTATCTACGGTACGTCCTTGTAATTATTACGGCACCAGGTCTGCCCATAAGCAAGGCCTGGTAAAGGTTCAATCTACCACCTGAGACACACAAACCCGGTAGCACTGGGTCAACCGAGCGCATAATTATTTTCTTTACTTGGACATGAGTCAAACCAGGACCAATAGCTCTCAGTAGAGCGCAAGCACCAGTTACATGAGGCGCAGCTTGCGACGTACCACTCAATATCCCATAATCCGTGTCTAACTCCAGATCGCCCATAGCATCAGTTTCAAATGTCGGCATGGTACTGAGGATTTCATTGCCAGGAGCACCTAAATCGATTCGCCTGGCGCTGTAGTTGGAAAACCAGGCCCTAAGGTCAAACTCGTCCGTTGCCATGACGGAAATGACGTTGTCAAGGCCCTCCACACCACCGAAGGCTGCCGGATATAGTGCACCAAAACCTGGTGTATTGGCATCACTATAACCGTCATTGCCTGCAGCGGCCACGAGAAGCACCCCTGCCTGTCCTGCAGCAGCAATGGCGTCATAGAGCGACTGGTCGTAATAATAACTTCCCCAGGAGGCGTTTATAATATCGGCACCCATAGTAACAGCATACTGAATGGCTGATACGGCCGACGCTACCGTCCCCTCACCCTCAGCATCGAGAATCCTCAGGGACATCAACCTGACGGACCAGCAAACACCGCTGATACCGGTTCCATTGTTGCCCACTGCGCCGATGATACCGGCTACATGAGTGCCGTGAAAATGTTCGTCGTTCGGATCACCATCATTATCAACAAAATCAGCACCGTAAAAATCGTCCGCGTAACCATTTTCATCATCATCCACGTCGTTAATATCGTTCGCATCCACGGTGCCTGGCACGTTTACCTCGCCATCATTTATCCACATGTTATTTGCAAGGTCGGGATGATTATAATCAATACCTGTGTCCGCCACTGCAACAATGATACCAGGAGCATTACTGAGGATGTTCCAGGCCTCCGGCGCATCAATATCGGCATCCTCTAATCCGCCTGTCTGCCCAACGTTGTTCAGCGCCCATTGATTAGTGAACTGGGGGTCGTTTGGGATGACCAGCGCTCGAATCTTGTAGTTTGGCTCGGCGTACAAGACACCAGACGACTGCATGAATTTGTTGATGGCATCTGAAACCGACGTTCCCTCAGGCAGTTTTACAAGAGTAAGGCCTGATACGACTCGGTCATATTCCTCATCAACAGAAGCACCTGTGACTATGAAATCTGAGACTGCTGTACGGATTGCCCATTTGGTCCTCGGGCCATATATGGCTTGTCCACGTCGTGGTAAGGCATCAGTCTCAACAAAACGAACAATCAGCTCGCCCGGTTTAAGAGAAGCCCCTGATTCATAGTGATACTGCAACAAATCCGTGACCGGTAACGCCGAAAAATCCTCAGCAGATACAAAACCAGTCTGCGCGCATATAACGATTATTGAGCCGACCAGGAGCCGCCAAGTTCTGCGTTGCGTAGCAAACCGCCAACTCTTCGGTCGCTTCTGAATCTGTCGCCTCATTTGTCTGCTTCCTGTCTTCTCTTTCCCTCTAATTCGTCAATATAGTAATGGGTGATAAACCCCACTTTCGCGATAAGCCCCAGAGAATGAAAAACATCTCAAAATTGATTCTCCATCGCAGCAATTGCTTCTCTTTCACTTTCGTCCTGAAGAATTATCGTCGGCTTGACCAGGATAAGTAGAATTTTATGATCTCTAACTTTGCTGCGATTAGTGAATGCTCGACCAATCAAAGGCAATTTGCTCAATACGGGCACCCCCACTTCCTTTGCGACTTCTGCGGTGATTTTCTGACCTCCCAGTAGTAACGTGCCTCTATCCGGTACGCTTACACGCGTCATAACCTGCGACATTTCTGTCTCAGGAACGGTTACATCATATTCAGCAACCTCGCCTTCGGCACCCACAGGTCCCTCAACCCTGTGTGTCCTGAACCTGAGCAAATCCTGCTGCTGGGTAAGTATGTTCAGAAGCACATTTTTCTTATCACGAGAAATAGTTGGTGTAATATTCAAAACACTGCCAACGGGAATCATACCCACATTCTGTTGCACAGCAGAAGTCGTACCACCGCCGCCAGCATATGCACCGCTATATGCGCCATACTGGACGTTGGGTGGCAAAGCGTATGAAATAGTATTCTGGACGTAGAACGAAGCTGACTCTCCACTCAAAACGGTAACTTTTGGAGCAGTCAAGACCTTGGCATCCGCGTGAGCCTGGGTTGCACGAAGAAGCAAACTGACCTCCAGATCATCAAGCCAGGTCCCGTAGCCACCTTGGATACCGATGGCTGACGGAGTGCCTTCTCCTCCCCAACTACCCGGTATTTTCGTTGCCTCCGATCGAGCACCAAGAAAAGATTCCTGGCTGAAATTGACATCACGTATATTACCACCAAAGTTGTACCGTATGTCTAAGTCAAGACCTATATCTTCGAGGAAATTCTCACTAACCACCAAGAACCTGGCCTCGATTGAAACCTGGTGTCCGAGAGATTTACGCATCTCGTTCAGCAATTTCTCTATTTCTCTATGAACCTCACGGCTTGCAAGCACCGCCAGCTTCTTGGGCATCTGACGGGGATACATGGTTATGCTTCCCTCCCCTCCATACTCGTACCAGCTCTCTGGCTCAATTGTTTCTTGAATCAAATATGCTAAATCCTGGGCTCGTATACCTTGCATATAGCCGCCGCCCATCATGCCGCCGCCCATCATGCCGCCGCCCATCATGCCGCCGCCCATGCCGCCGCCGTAGCCGCCACCCATGCCGCCACTCATGCCGCCGCCGCCGTAGCCGCCGCCCATGCCGCCGCCCATGCTGCTCATGCCGCCGCCACCGTAGCCGCCCATGCTGCCGCCCATGCCGCCGCCGTAGCCACCCATGCCGCCGCCCATGCCGCCGCCCATCATGCCGCCGCCCATCATGCCGCCGCTCATGCCGCCGCCGCCCATGCCGCCGCCGTAGCCGCCGCCCATGCCGCCGCCGCCCATGCCGCCGCCCATGCCGCCGCCCATGCCGCCCATCATGCCGCCCATCATGTTTATCATACCGCCCATTCCCAGGTAGTTGGCTGGCTCGCCAAGAAGATCAGTGACATCATAAACACGTGTCTCCAACTTACTCGGCAGCGACTCCACCGTCGCTACCGTAATCACCCCACCATCAATGACATACCCAAGTTCTGCAAAACCGCCAGCGACTGCCTGCAACAACTTCTCCAAACCCGTGCCAAGTTGCACCGACGGTATGCCGTCCATGTTTATTTCTGTGGTCGGTTCGATCTCTGCGTTGTCAAGCAAATCACGCCAAAGTACTACTATCTTCAACGGCGGCTCTACCGATCTTCTTAGCTCCTCAACCGCATCGCGGAAAGGCATTTCGGGTGTTAGGTAAGAAAGGTCAACAATCTGGTCAAGCTGTTGATAAACAAGCACATTAGCAGGGTCTACTCCAATCGGCTTATCAGGTTGACGCGTCGGTTTTTGGACAATCTCCCGCCAATTCTTTGGATAGGTAAGCTCTTCCGCATACGGAATTCCAGACTCGTCGGCTCTCAGTAACATATCGGCCTGTTGCTTGTTCGATTCTCTTTGTACATCCAATTGCTTGCGGTAGTAAATTGTATCTTCAAGCGTGTCTTTAAGTATCAGTGCTTCGTCATTTTGTGGGTCGAGCGCTAACAGGCTTTCCAACTGACCAAGAGCTGCCTCATAACGCTGCTGTTTCTGATATGCCTTGGCCTTATCCAGCAGCGACTCTATCCTCTTCTGTCTGTCAATTTCCATTTGTTCTCTGTACTGCCGCTGGGCCTCTTCTGCCTCCGCACGCGTCCTCTCTTCTAATCGTCGCGTCTTTACCCGCTTTACCCCAGTCATCTCCTCATTCAACTGCTTCAGAATTTCTGTGTACTGCTTGAAAAGCTCATCACCCAGATGCAATTGGTTTTGGTTAACTATGCGTTGGGCGTTCTGAATACTTTCATCCGCTTTATCGAACTGGCCTTGGTCCATGTATTTTTGCGCTTTATCCATCGCATCATGAACCACGGCTCTTGTATAGCTTCTGATGCTGTTTCTTCTGCGATTAATCACGTCAATGTGGCTGTCACGCTCTGCTACTGGCACAGCAGCAGGCCAATCAATCCGTGGCATAGCAACTTCTGAATTGGCCATTGTATCGGGCGCAAAACCTCGTGACCTTAGAGCTTCAGGATTCACGGCTCTACGTCGACGCGATGACTCAATTGAGTTTATAGAAGGAATTTCAGATAACTCATGTCTTGGCCTATACACCGACATACGAAAAGACTCTGTATCCACCGCTCTGGGTCCCAGAATGCCGTCTATCCGCAGCAGGTAATCCTCCACCGTTTTCATCATTATCGGGGGAATCGATCCGCTCTCCATGACTTCAACAAAACCCTCGCGAGCCTTTTCAAGCTGGCCAGCATGGTAAGCTCTTATGCTGCTATAGTAAATATCAGCGATTTCTTCTTCTCTGCGCTGACTCAGGCGATTCTCCGATATAACAAACCCTTCTGCAGCCCCCTGACGCTTATCGGTTAGTCCCATAGATTCCGTAGAGCCGATTAACTGCTCTTCTATCTTGCCAAGCAAAGCCGTAATTTGGCTTCTTTCTGTATCGGTTAGAAACTCATTATCCTTGACCTGTTCAAGATGGTCTTTAGCTTCGAGCCACTGGCCTTTTAGACCCAACTCGTCAGCAGTCTGCCTGTGCTCCAATACACGATTTCTTTCGAGCGCAGCAGTATGTGCCTTTTTAGTAAGCCTTTCCAACTTACTGAGTTGCACAGGCGTCAAATATTCCTTGTAGGCCTGGGCCATAAGAAACGTTTTTTCCGCTTGTGCGTAATAACCGCGCTCATGCTGCTGCGTCCCAATTCGAATTAAATACTGTACCACACGGCTCATCACCTGATCGTCATCTTCGTTAGCTTGTGCCCCCTGGGATGGAGCAACCTCCGATAGAATAGTCAGCAGACATATCGATGCCAAAATTATGGACAAAGACCATCTGCCCAAGGACTTGATTAAGGAACTTGGCTTGCTCAAAACTCACCTCCTGCCAAAAATCACCCTCTTGGGAAACAAATAAACAAATTGTATACTATTCACAACCTCCATTTAGTAAGGTAGGTTGGGTTTACAACCATCTAATGTATAAAAATATAATTTTTTTTGCAAGAGAAAAATTTCACTGGGTTTCTTTGGCCGATAATATCAAATAAGCCGTTCAGCAAGCTTATGTTGTGGGGTGTACTACCGAGAAATTCGCAACCTAAAATCCCCATATTATCAGTGCCCTGTCAGACCCTGGTGAAAGCATTAAAGCCTCAACCGTAAAAGAATGCCAAAAGAGGCACTATGACATATAAAATACCCATATTAGCGGTCGAAACCTCAAGCCGAATAGGCTCTGTTGCAGTAGCAATAGGCCGGATATTGCTTACTGAAGCCAGTTTTTCGGCACCCCTCAAACATAGCGCCGAGATATTCCCCACCATCCAGCATCTGCTCAAACAGTGCCAACTTGAGCCGCAACAAATCCAGCACGTCTACATTTCTGTCGGGCCGGGCAGTTTTACAGGCCTGCGCATCGCCGTCACCATCGCAAAAACAATGCACTTTGCCAATGCCGTAAGAGTCGTGGCAGTCGATACACTCGATGTCATCGCAGCCAACGTAATCGACTTTACAACAACCGACCCAACGGCTAACTTGTCTGCTCCAGCCACAAACTGCGAGATAGTCGCACCCATCGTCGATGCTAAGCGAGGCCAATTCTTCATCGCTGTTTACCAACGCACGAGTCAAGGAGTCTGGAAGAAGACTCTTCCGGATTCCCTAATGACCGCTTCGCAGTTTCTTAATAAGTCTGCTTGCGAACGGAAGCCTGTCTGGTTGCTCGGCGATGGTTTACTATACCATAAAGATAAATTCGAAACAGAAGGTACTCGATTCTTTGCAGAAGAATACTGGAGTCCTAATGCTGCGAAGGTTCATCTACTTGGATGGCAAAAAGCTCAGGCAGGTCATTTCGCTGACCCAGTGACACTAACGCCCTTCTATCTGCGCGCACCCCAAGTGACAAAGAAAACCTCATGACGAAACACTTAATCCCGCGTTTTACGCGGGGTTGTTTAGCCCCCAATTTTACATTGGGGGTTTATTAAATTGTATTTAGCCCTGCCATCACTATGGCAGGGTTCGTCTTTATATTTAGCCCCCCGATTCATCGGGGGGTATTATATTTTGATCCGCTTTTTACGCGGGATTTTGTTTTGGACATTCGGTAATTTGAATTTAGAATTCTTCCTTTTAATCTGTTCTATATCACCGAACAACGAACTTTATAATAATCAATCATCAATCGGATTGCCTCCATGTCATTCCGTGCTTGACACGGAATCCATATTTAACCCCCGGACCTGTGCCGGGGGGATATTGTTTAGCCCTGCCATCACTATGGCAGGGTTCGTCCTTATATTTAGCCCCCTGATTTATCAGGGGGGTCTACCCCTCTCACGCAATACGAGTCACGAGCGACGGGCCCCGGGCCACGATTCACGAACAACAAACTATGAACTAATCAACGATATACGCAACACAAAATGTCATCCTGAGCGTAGTCGAAGGATCTCTACTATAATAATCAATCATTAATAATCATTTACTCTGTCATTCCCGCGCAGGCTTACCCTGAGCGCAAGTCGAGTTGGCGGCTATCTAATCGGTAGGGTGTGCTCTGCACACCTTCATCACTCAAACATCTGGTGTGACGTAATCAGCGTGCTGATCGCGAATCAGATGTTCCCAGAACCGCCTCTGCCAAATGCCGCGCTCCCCTCTTTGGGTTCTCGATGCCGATACAGGCACATCCTGACCGCCACTGCTAAGCCATAATTTCGTAAATCTCCTTTTTATCATTGCCCATCTTACAGAAAAATTGTCATCGTTCTCCGCCATCTTCCATATAAAATGACAATGGTCGGGCAAAAGCACAATACCCAACACTTCAAAAGGATGCGAGGCTTGGACTTGAGATACAGCTCGATGCAGAGATGTACGGGTATGAGAATTACAAAATATCTTTCGCCGGTTGTATGTCACGACGGTAAAAAAATATGTCCCACCGTCACGAAACCATCGCCTATAGTCCGGCATGTATATATTCTTTCATAATTGGTGCGAATCATCGCACCCTACCTATAAAAATTTATCCACCAATTCGTTTGGCTGATTTATCAGCCTCAGGCGGATAAACAACCGATGATAACGCCCGATCTCATGAGCGCCGCGTCAGGGACGTCCCTATCAGCATTTTTGTTAGATTTAAATGATCACAGGTATTACTTAACCTTACGGAAAGAATTAATGGCTTCATTCAATTCATCAGTAAATGAACTAGTGCTTTATTACTGATAATATGATGGATATATAAAGGTCTTTTTGCCGATATATAAGCAAAAGGAAATGCTTATATTTAAGACAAGGAGGCCTGACATGCGAAAAATATATATTGTTACTTTG
>Ga0315543_1000902_pt1 | contig 34036 bp, 32 predicted proteins | sample SalMarSW160210MG_2_FD_203098 | JGI IMG/M metagenome (GOLD analysis project Ga0315543, IMG submission 203098) | Salt marsh sediment microbial communities from the Plum Island Ecosystem LTER, Massachusetts, United States - Salt Marsh Sediment SW1601-210 ...
CGGGTGGGCCGCTCATCGTCGTCTTCAACCATATGGCCCACCTGGATGGTCCATTGGTCATGGCCAGCGTGCCCTGGGAGGTGGAAGGCATTGCACTCTCAGACCTCTACGATGTACCTGTAGTTGGACAACTGCTGCGACTCTACGGCGTCATCCCGGTACACCGTGATGAATATGACCGTCAGGTGCTACGGCGTGCGCTCAACGTGCTGGCAGAGGGCAAGGTCCTGATACTGGCCCCGGAGGCCCGCCAAAGTCCATTGCTGGCCCTGGAGCGAGGACGACAGGGCGCTGCTTACCTGGCATTGCGCAGCGCTGCGCCCGTATTGCCCGTCGGATTGACTGGCACAGAGACCGTTTACTCGGCACTTAGACATCTACAGCGCCCGCGTCTCACGATGAACATCGGGGCACCCTTTCGACTGGCTGGGCCATTGGCACGCGGTGCTGAGCGGCGCGTACAACTGGGGGCTGGCAGGGATGAGATCATGCGTCGCATCGCTGCACTGCTGCCAGCAAAACACCGGGGCGTGTACGCTTGAGGAGGGAGAATAGATTGTTTCGCCGTTTCGCCAATTTCTTGTTGCGTATTCTCTTCAACATCTTGCTGAAAGTAAAAAAAATTGGAGCAGGCAACGTACCGGCTCAAGGGCCTTTCATTGCCATGATCAACCACATCTACTTCCTTGACCCAATCCTCACCGGCGCGCTGGCTCCGCGCTTCATCGTCATGATGTCCAAGATCGAGAACTATAATAACCCGCTTTTCGCCCTCATCCTGAACCTTTATGGCTCCTTCCCCATTCGGCGCGGCGAATTGGACTTGCGAGCCATCCGCACATCTCTACACGTGCTCAGGGAAGGGCAGGGGCTCTTGGTAGCGCCAGAGGGAACGCGCAGCCTAACGAGGACACTGCAACAGGGCCGTGACGGCATGGCCCTGATCGCTCTGCGCACAGATGCCGCTATTGTACCTGTTGCTATCAACGGTCAAGAGCAGTTTATGCACAACCTGAAACGTCTGCGGCGTACTCCAGTGCGCATGGTATTTGGCGAGCCCTTCTATTTCCGTCCACGGAAAGATGTGCCGCACCGCGAGCAACTACGGCGCATGACCAGCGAAGCCATGTACCGTCTGGCTGCGCTGCTGCCCCCTGAGTATCGCGGCGTGTACAGCGACCTGGAAAACGCAACCTCTCAGTTCATCGCTCCTTACGAGCCTAGGCAGGGATAGCGTCGTGTGAAGCTTCTCAGTGGTGGTCAGGTAGCCCACGTCAGGCCGGGCAGTCCGGCTGAAGCGGTTGGCCTGCGTGCAGGCGATGAGATCCTATCCATCAACGGGCACGTCCTTCGTGACGTGATTGACTACCGCTTCTACGGAGCGGAAGAAGACCTCGAGGTCGCCGCAAGGCGGCGCGCGGGCGAGCGCCTGACTTTGCACATCGAACGTGATTACGGCGAAGACCTGGGCCTGGAGTTCGTCACTGCTACCTTTGACGGCATCCGCCGCTGCCGTAATCATTGCGACTTCTGCTTTATCCACCAGATGCCCCCTAGTTTGCGCAAGAGCCTCTACGTCAAAGATGATGATTACCGCCACTCTTTCCTGTTCGGCAATTTCATCACGCTCACCAATCTTGACGAAGAAGACTGGGCACGCCTCGCTGAGCAACGACTGAGCCCGCTGTACGTCTCTGTACACGCCACAGACCCCCGGCTCAGGGCTAGGATTCTCGGCGTGCGTGCACAAGCAGATATCCTGGCCCAGATCAGGCGGCTTGGCACACTGGGCATTGCCGTGCACACGCAGGTAGTCGTGATACCTGGGCTCAACGACGGAGCGGCTCTCGAGCAAACGGTGCACGACTTGGCTGCTGTACACCCCACAGTGTCTTCCATCGCCCTCGTTCCAGTGGGCATCACCCGCTATCAATCCCGCGGCTTGCGCCCACTGACCTTACAAGAGGCCGAACTCATCGTAGCGCGTGTTGAACCGTTGCAGCGGAAGTACCGGCAGCGGTTCGGAGTGGGGCTGGTTTACTGCGCAGATGAATTCTATCTCATGGCCGGTTTGCCCGTGCCTTCCACCAGGGCCTACGACGGCTTTCCGCAACTGGCTAACGGCGTGGGGCTGACGCGCCAGTTGCTGGATGACTGGAGGCAAGCCAAAGGGCAAGGCCCACAAATCACGTGGCCGGTTGCCAAAATCACTATCGTCTGTGGCACGCTCATCGCCCCTACGCTGCGAACCCTCATATCTGAACTGGCAGACCTAGTGGGCGCCACAGTAAAAGTGGTAGCTGTGCCCAACCACTTCTTTGGACCGACCGTCACTGTTTCGGGTCTGCTGCTAGCTGAGGACGTCCTGGGTGCATTGCGCGGCAGGAAGCTCGGCGAACTGCTCGTGCTGCCAAGGACCATGTTCAATGCGAGCGGAGACCTGACGTTGGACGACTGTCAACGGACAGACATCGAGGAGCAACTCGGCGTACGCGTGGCCGTGGCGGACCGGCTGAGCAAGATGCTGCACCTCCAGGACTAGATACCGGGTTTCTGACAGAAACCCGGTATCTGGACGAACTTGACCCGTTGGATACATCGCCATAAAATGAGCACATCCGCAACGATTCACATCAGGAGGTCACAAGCTGCAAAATGAACCCTAAAGCCTTACACAAGATCAGTTACGGGATGTATGTTGTTAGCTCCAAGATGAACGCCAAGTTCAACGGTCAGATCGCGAATACAGTCTTTCAAGCCACAGCAGAGCCCCCACGCATAGTGGTATGCATAAACAAGCAGAATCTGACCCACGAGTTTATCCAGACAAGCAAGGTTTTCACTGCTTCCGTCCTATCTGAAGAGACGCCTATGACGTTCATAGGCCGCTTTGGGTTCAAGTCGGGACGCGACGTTGACAAGTTTGAAGGCGTCAACTATAAGATTGGCCAAACCGGAGCACCCATCGTCTTGGACTATGCGTTGGCCTATGTAGAGGCTGAAGTCATTGGTAGTATGGATGGCGGAACGCATGCCCTCTTTCTGGGGAATGTGGTCAATGCCGAAATCCTTGACAGCGATGCAGCACCAATGACTTATGCGTACTATCACGAGGTCAAACGAGGCAAGGCTCCGAAAACGGCGCCGACTTACATTAAGGAAGAGATTAAGGAAACGGTAGAGAAAGCAGCAAAGTACACATGCACAGTTTGTGGATACGTCTACGACCCTGAAGCAGGTGACCCAGATTCTGGAATCAAGCCGGGGACACCCTTCGAAGACCTGCCGGATGACTGGGTCTGCCCTGTTTGTGGAGCTGGTAAAGACGAGTTTGAGAAAGGGTGAAAGACTAGATACCGGGTTTCTGACAGCAACCCGGTATCTGGATCACTAGAGAGGTGAACCACAATGTGAGCCAGCCTAAGTAAGGTGATGGGAGGGAGAACAGCGCATGGACTGCGCCAACTACGTGGCGCAGTTGACGAGGTGGAGGTTCCCTGCCACAAGGTAGGGCTAACCCGCGTGTAGTGGGCGGGGAAAATCGACAAATCAGCGGAAGCCTCCGGGGAGAGCCACCTCCCCCTTAGCCCTCCGAGACAAAGTGTCCCCACAACGCCCGCAGGTGACTGCTGGGACAAAAGGGGCATAGAGGCGACTACAACAGCAAGCAGCAAACGCTCATTCCTTGGGGCCTGTCCTGGCAACAGTTCAGCCGGGGCCTCATCCAAAGGCATTCGCTCGCTTGCCACTAACAGCTTCTACAGGAGGGAAACATGTGCGGTATAGTAGGCTACATCGGAGCCCGTGAGGCGACGTCCATCGTCCTCGAGGGCTTGCGTCGTTTGGAGTACCGTGGCTATGACTCGGCCGGCCTTGCCGTGCTGCAAGACGGCCAATTGGTTCTGCGTCGCAGTGTAGGGAGAATAGAGAACCTGGCAGAGTTACTTGCCCGGCAGCCCATCAGTGGTCACGTAGGGATAGGGCACACACGTTGGGCCACACACGGCAGCGTGACAGAGATCAATGCTCATCCCCACACGGATTGTAAGGGCGAAATCGTGGTCATCCAGAATGGCATCGTGGAGAACTACCGGGAACTCAAACAGCAGCTGCTCGCCGAGGGACACGTCTTTCGCTCACAGACCGACACCGAGGTGATTGTGCACCTGGTGGAGAAGTATCGCAACGAGACCGGCGCCTTAGTCACTGCTGTACGCCTGGCATTAGCAAAACTAAGGGGCTCCAGCGCAGTGGTAGTCCTCAGCGCCCTTGATCCTCAGCAGATCGTGGCCGCTAGGCTGGGAAACGCCGGCGGCATCGTAGTGGGCCACGGACAGAAGGAAATGTTTGTGGCTTCAGACATGCCTGCCATCCTTGAACACACACAACAGGTCACCTTTCTGGAAAGCCAGGAAGTGGCTGTGATCAAGGACAGCGGGGCACGCTTCCTCACCCTGGCAGGTGAACCGCTGGAGAAGGAGATACACACTATCCCCTGGGACCCGGTGGCGGTAGCCAAAGGGCGTTACAAACACTTTATGCTGAAAGAGATTGAGGAGCAAGCCCGCTCGGTGACGGATGTCATTCGCGGCCGCCTGGATCTGGACGCGGCGCAGGTTCACCTGAAGGGGCTGCGGTCCTTCAGCACTGAGCAACTACAGTCCATCAAGCGCATCTACTCCGTTGCCTGCGGAACCGCCTGGCACGCGGCGCTCCTGTCCAAGTTCATTATTGAGACACTGGCGCGCATACCAGTAGAGGTGGACTATGGCTCCGAGTTCCGTTATCGTGACCCACTGCTGAACCCGAAAGAGGATGTGCTGCTGGTCATCAGCCAATCCGGTGAGACAGTAGACACACTGGCGGCGATGGAGGAGGCGCGCAGCAAGGGTCTGCGGAGCATCGGTATCGTCAACGTGATGGGCAGCCAGGCTGCACGCCTGGCCGACGGACTGGTCTACCTCAATGCCGGGCCAGAGATCGGGGTGGCTTCTACCAAAGCCTTCACTTCCATGCTGGTGGCTACATACCTGCTTGGTCTTTATCTGGGCCAGGAGCGCGGCGTTTTGGGCAAGCCACAGAGGGAACCCCTGCTGCAAGACCTAATCGAGTTGCCCGGCCTGGTCGGTGAGGTACTGGCCAACGGCAATGACTACGAAGCGCTGGCTCAGCGCTACTTCAAATGCCGCGACTTTTTGTATCTGGGGCGTGGCTTGAATTACCCTATCGCCCTGGAAGGGGCACTGAAGCTGAAGGAAATCTCCTACATCCACGCCGAGGGCTACCCTGCTGGCGAGATGAAACACGGCCCCATTGCCTTGATTGACGAGAACATGCCAGTGGTGGCCATCGCGGTGCGCGACAACGTGCGTGACAAGATGCTGAGCAACATCGAGCAAGTCCGAGCACGAGGAGGTATTGTGATCGCGGTCGCCGCGGAGGGTGACGAGGAGATTGCGGACAAGGCCCACCACACCCTCTTTGTGCCAGTAGCATCGCCGCTGCTCACGCCAGTGCTGACTACCATTCCACTTCAGCTTCTGGCCTACCACATCGCCGTGCGGCGCGGCTGTGACGTGGACCAGCCCCGCAACCTGGCCAAATCGGTGACGGTGGAATAAAGTAAAGAGGGCCCGTTCAGCTTTCCGTACACGAACAACAAACTTGTTTACCAGGGAGCCGTTCCCAAAGCGACGAAACCTGGACAGAACCCAGGCCGCTCGTAACACCCTGGCTGTCCTAGACGGCTGCAAGAGTGTCACAAGCGGCCCGAAGAGATCCTGGGACGCTTAGGGGTCACTCGATAATCGACACTTGTATCGCTCGGGGCCCTTTAGGGGAGGCTACCACTTTGAATGTAACCGCCGTTCCCACATCTATGGCGTCGGGATTGACAACGTCTGAGATGTGAAAGAACACATCCGCCCCGTTGTCCGTCGATATAAACCCAAAACCACGGTCTGCTTTGAAGGTCTTGACGTATCCATCAGGCAACGTTGATGTCTCGTGGCCTAGGTCTAATTCGAGTCCGGTAGCGCTTGGATGTTGCTCAAGGGCAGTGAGTCGCTCTTGAGCTTCTGGAAACTCGAGGTCATAATGGCGCTGGCGTAGCTTGATGGCGCGGATATAGGCTGTGTGTGCTGGAATGGGTTTGTCACAAGCTTCATAAGCCTGACCAAGGAGATTGTATTGGTTGTGGTTTTTCGGATCGAGCTTGGTTGCTGTGACCAAGGCTTCTATGGCTTGTTGCGGCTGCCCTTGCCTCAATCGTAGCTTACCTATGTCATGCCACACATAGGCTTTCCGTCGTCTCACAGGAATCCGTTCGAGAGCTACTTCAGCTTGCTGATAGTGTTCCAAGTCCACATACGCACGCGCCATATAGACCAAGACGTAATCCTTGCCAGGTTCGATTTGATCGGCGATTTGGAACTGCTCCAATGCCTTACTTGGTTCGCCGTTCCTGAGCAGAGCTTTGCCAAAACTGTAGTGTTTATGCACGTCTGGCGGGCCATATCTCACTGCATTCGAAAGGAGCTCCTCCGCCTTGCGACTCTGCCGGCTCGACAACAGAATCTTGCCAAGTTGAAAGCAGGCGTCAGAGTAGTGTTTAGCTTCACGCTCTTGCCCTTCCCCCTTAAGACTTCGCCACGCAGCTACACACCTCTGAAATGCCTGCCTTGCTAGCTTTGTCTCGTTCAACTTAGTGTGGGCGTAGCCCTTGCGATAGAGCACGACAAGATAGGTGTCCCGAAGCTCTAATGCCCGATCGAACCACGTTAAGGCTTCTTTCCACCGACCTTGATCGTAGTATTGATAGCCCACCATATATGGCCACTTGGCCTTATCAGGATCCCTACGAACAAGGTCACGATGCACCTCAATGGACTCGTCGTAGCGCTTGGCGCGAGAGAGGTACCACCCCAGTTTATCTAGCACGACCATATCATCTGGTGCAATCTCGAGAGCCTGTCGGCAGATATCGGCTGCGTTCGACCAATCGTGTTCATCGGCCAGTCGCTCCGCTTGAGCGAGCAGACTGGGAGCACCCGTGCGAACTCCGGAATTCATGATTCACACTCCATTAATCAGAGGCTATGACTCTCTTGGTCGTTTTGAAATGCAACTTTGCCACCTTGGCTAGCTCATCCCGCCCGTAACGTGCAACGATTTCTTTGGCGAGCTCAACAATGCGAGGATCAGATGCACCTTTTGGCAAATCAACCCCGTATTGCCTGGACAGACGCTCAAGCCACTGTAGGAACTGTGCACGGGCAAGGACTGAGGCAGCAGCTACAGCGATGTTCGCCTCCGCCTTAGGCAGTTGAACGAGGTCGAGATCGGTTCGCCTGCCCCGTTCAAGTAGCTTGCTCTGGATGTAGCTTTCATTCGCAAATCTATCGACCAGCACAGTGATTCGTTGCTGTGGGAATTCGGAAAGTATGTCTTCAAGCGCTCTGGTGTGAGCCCAAGCTAAGAGCGTGTTCAGATTTTTGCCTTCCTTTCCGAATTGCGCATAGAGGGCATTGTACCGCTGCGGTGGTATTGTCACCACTACTGCTCGCTTGCCGCACACCTGACGTATCTGCGCGGCTAACTCACGAACACGTTTATCAGATAGTCTCTTGCTGTCTTTGACACCTAGTTCACCAAGCAACTCTGCAATTCGCTCATCAACCAGGACAGCAGCGCCAACGAGTGGGCCAAAATAATCGCCTTTACCGGACTCATCGGTGCCGATCCATTGCGCTCCTAGCTGGACAGCTTCTACCGCTTCGATTTGAGCACGCAAGCGTGTCTGGTGTTCGTCGTTCCCACCAGAGTGCGCCTCTGGCACTCCAAGAATCGCTCGGATATTTCCATCTATCTCTTCAAATAGAGGGCCAGGGGGGCCATCAACTGTAAGCGTCCCGCTAGAGAACTGGCGCACGAAGACAGTCTGATGAGCCTTCATAACCCTTGCTCGATAAGTGCAGTTGTTTTCGGACTCTCGTGTGGCGTCACCGCACCCGAAGATGTATCTTTCCACCCTCTGTTGAATATCTGGATCGCGAACAACATAACTCTTGGACAAGCGTTCTGTCTTGGTGTATTCTGTTGCATCCCCCTGCGGTTTTGCACCGAAAACTTCGTCACACTCCTCCTGTACTATTTTACCTAGGTCCGTATCATTAGGTTGGATAACAGGCTTGAGTCCCCTTCTTCCATGGTATACACTGACACAAACCTCCTCCAGATGATTGGTGAACACAACTCGTAGCGAGAACTGCTCTCTTTGACTATGGCCCGTCTTTCTAATGCCTTGAGAACTAAGCCTAGTCTCCAGTTGACTAATCTTGACTGCAGCGAGCCCCTCCGATGGCGACTCGTAGGTCCTGCTTCTCAGGTACTCTCTCGCCTCAGCAATAGAACCCACTGGCACGATCTGGATACCAACGACATCACCAACATCCTGCATATTCTCGTGCGGGATGAATACGCGCCGAATACAAAGCTCCTCGGCAGCCTTGAGCTTCGTGCCAAGTTCCCCAACCGGCGTCACATCACCTGTATTCGATTCAACAAGTCCAGTAAACGCAGTATAGGCATCAATGTCAAACCCCTCTGCCTCAGCGAGGATGCCAATTGTCAGCGCAAGCGCTATTGATTCGCCCCCGAAACGTATGTCATCCCTACCTATTTCCCACTTGTAGTTCCATCCTCGGGTCCGGGGCCAGAACCTTCCGACGCAGGCTGCTGCTCTCTTAGCTGCCGTTTTCATCTCTGTGCCGATATCATTGAGACAGTCAATTCGCCCAGTTCCCTGCGCTTCTGGGACTATTTTCAGGCCGTGAACCTCGCCTCTGCCTCGTACTGCAAAGAGGGCGTACACCCTGTAGGAGTGGGCGCGCTTATAACCCTCCAGTGCCAATTCAACATGTGGCTGAATGGTATCAACAATACTGCGAAGGCCATGGTCACTTAGGTGTTGGAAATACACCTTTAGGAATTCTTCCAACCCATGCTCTGTGCTACTGCTACTCCTGGCCTCATGTAGTTTATGCTTGATTGTGTCGTCAAAGCTGCATACGACAGTTTCATCTAATTGTGGCCATTCATTGAGATACAGAGAGAGCAGTTCATCTAGATTCTTGCAGTTAAGTATTGCGTACAACTTATCGTGGATTGCGCGGATCGTCGCTAGGTGTTGACATAGCCCCTCAAGCCTACGCCTTGACCTTTCACCATAGCGAGGAGAAAGAAGATGAAAAGCTTCGGCAAGGAGCCTTTCGTCCCCAATAGATTGGTAACTTTGATTATCCAGCAAGTTCCTCTCAAGTGCTGATACGGTCCTGTTAACTTCGTGTTTGTCTTGCTGAGATAGTGCGGCTCGCAATCGTTTAATGCAAGGTTCTATTGTCGAAATTGCGCTAGCCATCTAAAGCACTCCTAGACAATCTCCACTGCGGTCGACTTAACCTGACTGGGATTGAAGTTAGGATCTTTACCTACTTGGATCTCTGCACCTACCTTTAACTCGGTAGGCATCGATTGCAACTCTCCTTCCACGGTATTGACAGTGACAACACACTTGCGACCCCCAAGCTCTGGTGAGATCTGGCGCACGATCAAGTAGACCTCATATGGGGGAAGGCGATTAACCAGAAGTTCAAATGTGAAGTAGTCCTTATCACCAAACTTGGAGACAAAATAGACGTCCTCCTCTCCTGTTGTTCCCGCAGCGTAGGCTACTGCCGTGGCATTTCCGAAGTCAGGGAGCTTACCAATTCTGAGGGGCAGTTCCAACACCCGATGTAATTTTCGGGGAGCAGCAGGCATTCTCGCAGATTCCTGAACGGTCATTTCGAGTGCCAAAGCAGCTGTAGCCGCTCGCGCAAGGTAAGCAACCGCTTCGACCTCGGCCTCCTGGAAAGCAAGGCGAGGATCATTTTCGCCCATGCTGCGGAGGCCAACCCATCCTGCCAATGTAGATGGGACGTTCTCGTTGAGCAGTTGAGCCGTGTAGAGACTACGCAGTGCTACTAGAGCCTCATCAGGCAGCTTTCCCAAGAACCGTCTGAGATGTCCCTCGAGCACAGGCGTTTCATTCCACACTTCTACCATGAAATCGAACCCCAGCGGGCTTGCATTACCCGAGACGACTAGATCAAATTCTGTCGCCATTGGGATCGAAAGGGACACGGGCGCTGCCGTAATTGGATCTAGGAACTCGGATGGATGGCCCGTCCCATGAAGGATAACGACCAACCGTGGCTCGTCTGTTTCAAAGCAGGGACCATCTGGGAGTTCAAAATGACAGCGCGTAGACCAAATCTGTCCGGGTTCGATTTGATTAGGCAGTGAAGAATTCAAGATTCTATGAAACTTGAGTGCTCTTTGGCGCGATAGCTTTCGGATATCCTGTGGGACTATGAGCTTGCTCATTTGGCATTACCCTCCGCAGTTTGGTATGGAGAGCCGAACGCGCTACAATTAACTTGCATTCCCATCAGTCTTTTCGAGACAGTGCATACAGAGCTCTGATAAATATAAGATCACCTTTTCTGCTTCCTCTTTAGTTGCGCCAGTAGAGGCGATGTGTTGTGTGACCACAGTTAAGTCATTGTGTATGGTGCTCTTCGATACACCAATACGTTTGCCGATTTGTTTCAGTGTTGGATCTGTTAGCGATAGACGCAGGGCTAGCACACGCCGTTGGCGGTCTGAAATCATCTCAAAGATATCCTCTGCGATCTGCACAGAGGTCACCTCTGTCTCTGGATTAGCCAAATCGGGTACAATATCCGCATAAGTCTGCCCGCGATCTTCATCCTGCCTGCCAACCGGCTCGTCAAGAGAGATGGCAGCAGATTCAAGTAGGCTAAGCCTATAGCGCAGTCCTTCCATCAGCAGGCCGAGACTAATGTACCTATCAACGGTGCGAAATGTTGATTCGAGCAAGCGCCCCAGGTCAGCATTGCTAATCAGGTGCGAAAGCTTCTTGCTGTCGGCGCGGTATCTGATGAGAGGCGGAAGTTCAACAGTAAACATAGCTTCCACAACTCCGTCGAGCTGTTGGGCAATCTCTTTGTTTGTCCACTTGTCAAGCCCCCAAATGCCGGCGGCGGCGTTCCCATGTGCGCGGTAAGCCTGAAAGCGAGGGTCATCGCGTAGGATTTTCCTTACCCTACCGAATAGATTCAAATACTCTGACCGTCTCCTACGGCTGATGAGGAAGTGGCGGAAGTCGCGTCTAAGGACCCGCTTAAGTCCGGCAATGGTCTCTTCTGCTAATAGGTGATGCTCTAACCACCCAGCTCCAAGCAGCTTCTCCACAGTGAAGTCGTGACACAGTGCGGTAATCGCGTCGTCGTCCCACACTTGGTTGGGGGAATAGATCCCCGGTGGATAGCGCCTAACGACCTGCCTAACCAAGTCCAAGATTAAGGCATACAATAGTGTGCCAATGCCCTGGGCTTCGTACTCTCTAAGGTAGTCCTTGAAGTCAGGACAACTCATCTGGTCATCTTGCCTTCTGTCAGCGATCGGTAGAAATCCACAATCTTCTGTCTCCAGCTTTGAGGTAGCCGTCCCACGTACTCAAAGCTTCGGAAATCCCTTGCGACAAACGACCGTCTGAGCTTGAGTACAATGAGTCCATCCTGATCCAAACTGGGCAGGATACCTGCTGGTGTTACGATGCCACGCTGAGGGTTGCTGGCTGTGGTTGTGCGAGGACATGCGATGATGCTAGCCCGTCTGGTTGAGTAGCTTCGTACGACGACCCACGGGTGCCTTTGCCCCTCTCCAAAACCACTAACATCATCGGGGATCCACCACACATCGCCAAGTCTCAGCTTGGGATACACGTACTCTTGGAGACCATTTTCATCTCGAGCTAAGAGCTGCCGTAGTTGACTAAGGTCTTTGACCTGAGCTGTTTTGCCATCCGTGGTCACTGCATTTTGTTCTCCTTAGAAATCTCCCTACTATAGAAGAACTGAGAATCCACGGGATTTTCCAAGCAAGAAAGGTGCCTGGACTTGAGTCAGCAAGGTATGCCCCTTGATCAATCCTACTCAAATGGCGGCTCTACACCTCTGGCCTTGCCCTCGCAACACGCTGTGCAACTCGATTTCGAGGGAGCTTGGTTTGATCCCTACCTACTTACCTAACATGACTCGCGCACCTACTCTGCAACAATGGCCACCTGTCGTCACCAATGATTATAGCCCAACGGCAGCGCTTCCACAAATCATAGCGGCCGCCGCTCTTCATCTCGGCCGGGGCCAGTAGGTGAAAAAAGTGGGCCGCACGCTTGTCTTGGAGCAGACGGTGTCGTCAGATCCAGGCCGAGCCGCCTTACGCCTCTCGTGCGGCCGCCTCCCCGAGGCACGCGTCGATGAGGTGCCAGCCTGCTACTGCCGCTAGCGAGAACAGTTCGCCACAGAGGAGGGAGGGCGCGTCTGCGGGAGACGGGCGGTGCTGGCAGTGTCGCACCCACAACGGTTGCACTGCGTCGGTAGACTTGGACTCCCGTGCTGCTCTACAGTATAATGGGCCGATGAGAATCGTCTTCGTCGGCCCATTTGCCATGCAACCAAAGCGCACTATGGCCGTGCGTGCGCTGCCAATGGCCAAAGCGCTGGCAGCACGCGGTCACGAGGTGCTTATCCTTCTCCCTCCCTGGGATCGCCCGCAAGATGCGGGGAAAGAGTGGGTGGAGGGCACTGTCCGCGTATGCAATGTGCGCTTGCCAGTGCTTCTGCCCATCCTGTATCACATCTCGCTCACCTGGCGCTTGCTGCGTGCAGCCCTGCGGCACAAACCCACGGTGATCCACTGCTTCAAGCCCAAGTCGTACGCCGGCCTCACTGCCTGGGCCGTGTGGCAGCTCAAGCGCCTCGGGCTGATCCAGGCCCGACTCGTCGTGGACGCCGACGACTGGGAAGGCGCCGGCGGCTGGAACGAGCTGGAACGCTACTCGTGGCTGCAAAAGCGCTTCTTCGCCTCGCAGGAACACTGGGGGCTGACCCATTGCAATGCACTGACGGTGGCCAGCCGTGCCCTGGAAACCATCGTTTGGAGCCTGGGCATGCCCCCGGCAAAGGTGCACTACCTGCCCAACGGCTGGTGGCCAGAACAGAACGCGCCACCTGCGCACGAGGTGACCGAACTGCGCGAAAGGCATAGAATTGCCGATGCCCCTGTTGCGCTCCTCTACACCCGCTTTTTCGAGTTCAGCACTGAGCGAGCACTGGCGATCATGCAAGGGGTGTTAGCGGAAATACCTGAGACACGCTGGCTGGTCGTGGGCAAGGGACTCTTTGGCGAGGAGGAACAGCTGTTTGCTCAGTCCCGCGAGCAAGGGATTGCTGAGCGCATTGTGTATGCAGGCTGGGTGCCTCCGGATCAACTGTCCGCATACTTCGCACTGGCTCAGGTAGCCATCTACCCGTTCGACGATACGCTGATCAACCGCACCAAGTGCGCTGTGAAACTGATAGATCTGCTGGCAGCAGGCGTGCCGGTAGTTGCGGACAACGTGGGGCAAAACAGCGAATACATTGAGGATGGTGTATCCGGCCTTCTCGTCACCCCGGGTGACACAAAGGCTTTTGTGGCAGGCACGGTGCGTTTGTTACACGACCCGGACTTGGCGAGCAAGCTGGCGAAGGCAGCTCAGCAGCGTATCCAAGGCGAGTTCACCTGGCAGAGACTGGCCGAGGTAGCAGAAAGCGCCTATAGGGATTAGGCTACGGCCGTTCAGGAGCCGTAGCGCGTGCTGTTTCCGTTCAACGGCAGTTGCACTTGTTGTTTCTGTTCAGCGGCAGTTGTACTGCCGCGGGTCCTGGCAACGCGTGCTTGAGCCCCCGCAGTACTTTTGTCTTCTGGCCACCTCTGGTCTTTACGCCAGAGGCGTAAACGGCAACTGCGGGGGAACATGGAGGTTCCTGCTCGGCGGCAGTTGTACTGCCGCGGGTCCTGGCGCTGCGATATCTCGCGCGAGTCGGTGAGCCAGCCTCCGCAGTACCTTTGTCTTTACGCCACCTCTGGTCTTTACGCCAGAGGCGTAAACGGAAGGCGTAAACGGCAACTGCGGGGGAACGCATGGATATTGTGGGAAGCTGACAATGAACCCAATCGCTCACAGAATCAACATGAAGACGCTTCTGATCTGGCTGTGGCACTGGCTGCCACCCCTCATCGTGATGGCAGTCATCTTCTACCTCTCGGCCCAGCGGAGCCTGCCGCAGGCCCCGGGTTACTGGCTGGACGCAGTCCTGAAAAAGCTTTGCCACGCCATTGAATACGCTATCCTCTTCTTGCTGCTCTTCCGCGCCTGGCGCTGTGGCCGCACGACAGATCAGGCCCTCTGCACATCGCTGCTGGCAACGGCGGCCTACGCCCTCAGTGATGAACTACATCAGGCATTCGTGCCCGGAAGAAGCGCGAACTGGTACGATGTCCTGATTGACTTGAGCGGGGTGCTACTGCTCTGGCGGCTCCTGCGCAGCGGATGTTGGCGCGGCCTCCTCCGCGGACAAGACAAAGATCTCGCCGAATAGTCGTTCCTGCTGTACTCGAACGCGACAGGCCTTGATCAGTTCCAGCAACGCCAGAAAGGTGACAATGATCTCTTCACGAGAAGCGGCTCCCCTCAACAGGCCAGCAAAACTGAAAGAACCCTGTTGTGCAAGCAACGACTCGATGTATGCGATCTTGTCGGAAATGGAGATAGCGACAGGTGCCACGACCTCGTCCACCGGGCCAGGTGGCGGCTGCAGAGCCAGCGCCTCGCGCACGGCAGCAACAAGGTCATCGAGAGACACGCCGGTCAAATCGAGTTGTCTCTCCAAATGAGGAGGGGACGCGACGCGCAAATAGGCGCGCAGACCGCGTTCTTCCCTTGCCCGCAATCGATGCGCCATTTCTTTGAACTTTTTGTATTCCCGCAGCTGCAGAGCTAGGTCATCCCCAAGGTCCTCCTCTTCCTCTCGCTCGACTGTGGGGGGACTTGGCAGCAGCGCACGCGACTTGATCAAGAGGAGTTTGGCCGCCACTATCAGAAAATCAGCTAGGTCTTCTGCGCTGAGGCGCTCGAGGTGGCTGATGTATTCCAGATACTGGTCTGTCACTGCAGCGAGTGAAACCTTGGTGATATCCAGTTCCTGCTTCTCTATCAGATGCAGCAACAAGTCGAGTGGCCCCTCGAAAATCTCCAACCTGACGCGATAGAGCTGAGCCTCGTCCGGCGAACCCTCCTGCACTGTATTCACCTCGTTTGCCATCAAGGCCCCCAGACTTGCACGATTACTCAAAGGCCAGTATGATCGTACTGGCACGGTGCGCCGAAGCAATATCAGGCGCATAGATTATATACCAAAGAGACAAGTTCGTCTATGCTGGGCATTTTCGACTGCCCGTTACAGTCCTTGAACGGCTTTCGCTGATGGTCCGCGTCATCCCTGGGCAACTGCTGGCTCACGACCTGACCGCAGCAGGAATACGATCGGCATCGCCCCCGTCGACTGCGTAAGGTAACGCTAACTCATTGATGCAGAAACCATTTTCACCACAAACCCGGCTTTTCCAAAAAACTGGGTTTCCAAAGAACAAGACCTCGCCCGGCGCGATCCCCTATGTAGATTGGGGCGGTCAAGGCCCTCCGCTGCATTTCGCTCACGCCAATGGCTTCCCCCCCGGCACTTACAACTCATTCATCCAGCACTTGACAGGCCAATTCAGAGTGCTTGGCATGGGATGTCGTGCTTTGTGGGGGACACAAGACCCGGCGCGATTCCAGCATTGGCGTCAGATGGGAGAGGATCTGGCCCGCTTCCTTGTGGAAATGGAACTCACAGGGGCTTATGCCGTCGGACATTCGCTTGGTGCGGTGACGAGCCTGCTTTGCGCCGTGGCCCACCCAGGACTCGTTAGTGCCCTGATCCTGATTGACCCCGTTATACTGCCAGCCTGGCTCGCCCCCATCTGGGCACTGGCCATGCTACTGCGCGTGAACCGGCGGTCACCCCTGGCAGCACAGGCACGGCGGCGGCGCGTCGAGTGGCCCAGCAGAGAAGTCCTCCTCAGGGCCTACCGCTCGGCACGCGCCTTTGAGCGCTGGCAAGAGCCGTTTCTGCGCGACTACATTCAAAGCGGAACCGTGGACAATCCCTCAGGAGGCGTGCGCCTGCGCTATCCACGAGAATGGGAGGCGCGAATCTTTGAGACACCCCCGCCAGACGTGTGGCTGGCCCTGCCACGGCTGGGCCGTATGCCCTTGTTAGTACTTCGTGGTCAGTACTCAGACACCTACACCAGGGATACAATGCACCTCATGCGCTGGCTGTTGCCTCACGGCACATTCCTGGAGATCAAAGGCGCTGACCACTTTGTGCCCATGGGCAGGCCAGAGGAAGCGGCAGCAGCAATCACGTCTTTTCTGCGTCCATTTGCGTGAGCGTCGGGAAGCCCGTTTTCTCAGAGAAAACGGGTTTCTCATCCCTGGCAAGCACTGAGTACCTGACGGAACCAGTCAATCGTGTGCCTCAAACCATCTTCCAGACCAACCCTGGGTTCCCAGCCCAGCACCCGCCGTACCTGCCTAGTGTCCGGCTGGCGCACTTTGGGGTCATCAACGGGAAGAGGTTCATAGACGATGCCCGCCTGGTTACCAACCAGCCTGTTGATGAGATGGGCAAACTCCAGGATGCTCATCTCTGCTGGACTACCAAGATTCAGAGGCTGTACATAGTCGGACTGCAGCAGACGATAGATGCCCTCGACCAAATCGGAGTAGAAGCAAAAACTGCGCGTCTGTGAGCCATCGCCGTGTACGGTGAGCGGCTCACCCCGTAAGGCCTGACCAATGAAATTCGGCACCACCCTCCCATCGTCTAGCCGCATACGGGGGCCATAGGTATTGAAGATGCGGGCAATCCGCGTCTCCAGACCATGGTAACGGTGATAGGCCATGGTCAAAGCCTCGGCGAAGCGCTTGGCCTCATCGTACACACCACGCGGCCCAATAGGATTGACGTGACCCCAATACTCCTCCGGCTGGGGATGTACCTGCGGGTCTCCATAGACCTCTGATGTCGAAGCCAGGAGGAACCGTGCGCCCCTGGCCCGCGCCAGGCCCAAGGCTTTGTGCGTGCCCAGTGCCCCGACCTTTAGCGTCTGAATGGGCAATTCGAGATAATCAATCGGGCTCGCGGGCGAGGCGAAGTGCAGCACGACATCCAGTGGCCCGTCGACATAGATGTACTCTGTTACATCGTGCTTGATGAAGCGGAAGCGTTCGTGGCCCGCCAGATGCTCAATGTTACGCATGCTGCCAGTAATCAGGTTGTCCATGGCGATGACCTGGTAGCCCTCGCTCAGAAAACGGTCACAGAGATGAGAGCCGAGGAACCCTGCACCACCGGTGACAAGAACACGCATCAACACCCTCCTATCGTGGCCATTTTCCTACGTCGCTGAAGCGCACTCGGAAGAGGCCCTTGATGTCTTCCCACGCCGTGCTGACGATATGGACCCGGCTATCAGGATCATCAGTCCACTCCACAGGCACTTCAAAGATTCTGTAGCCCATGCGCTCCGCCAACAGCAGCAGTTCGCTGTCAAAGAACCAGGCCTGGTCCTTGATTAATGGCACGATGTCGTGCACCGCCCGGCGCGTGACCGCCTTGAAACCGCATTGTGCATCGGAGAACCTGTTACGGAACATCACTTTGATTATCAGGTTGTAGATGCGAGAGATAATCTCACGCTTGCGCAGCCGTTGTACCTGCGCCCCTTTTTTGAGCCGGGAGCCAATGGCGACATCATACTGGCTGTCAATCAAGGAATCAATGAGCGGAGGAAACGCGCCAAGACCAGTGGACAGGTCAACGTCCATATAGCTGACAATGTCGGCATCGCTCTCCGTCCAGGCTTTGCGCAACGCGCGCCCGCGCCCTTTCTGATCCAGGTGAACGTATGTGACCTGGCCCGGGTAACGCTCTGTCAGTTCCTTGGCGATTTCGAGTGTCCTATCTAGCGAGGCGTTATCGCCAATCACAATGCGCCAGTCATAGTCCACGTGGTCAAGCAGAAACTGCCGCAGCGTACCTATGCTGCGCACCAGGTCATCCTCCTCATTGTAGACGGGAATCACCACGTCCACGCGAACTCTGTTCTCCATCATCGTCTCCTGCTCCTTCGTATCCTACCTCAGGCTGAGTTCCTTAGCACTCCTTCCCCAGGGCGAACCTGCGGGAGGATGCTCATTGCTCGTATCAGGCCAAAACTCAAGAAAAACATGAATGCCAGATCCACCAGAAAGTAAGAGTTATCTATCAGGCCATGCGCCAGCGTGGCCGTCATGCACGCGATGGAGCCAAGGACCACGGCACGTCCATCGCCATCTGGCAAGCGCTGGTACAGACGCAGCGCCAGCCTCAGAAATGCCGCTTCCAACCAAAACAGTACAATCACGCCCCCGATTCCGAGACGAGTCCAGTAGTCCAGCACGATATTGTGCGGATGAGACAAGTCTGGCTCCTGCCACGCCTCACGCGACATGTAATGCGGATACTGATACAGGAAATTGTCCAAACCGACGCCAGTGATAGGATGATCCCGAATCATGTCCAGTGTTGCCTCCCAGAGCTTCAAGCGGCGGAAAGTCGTGCCCTGCTCAAAGTCGAACAATGAAGCGAAACGCTGTGTGCCAACCAGCGGCAAAAGCATCAGGCAGCCCAACAAGATGGCAGTCACAGCAAGCAGGGCAGCACGACGCCCACGCAAAAGCCCAATGGCCAGCAATGCGGCAGGTAGACTGAGCAACCAGCCGCCCCGCGAATACGTTAGAAATAAACAGAGCCCAAGCGGCAGCAGGGCAAGGCCATAGCTAGTACGGCGTTGGGAGGCCCTCCCAACAACAAAGACGGAGATGGCAAGAGGAATGATTCGTCCCAGAAGCAGGCTGAGGTTGTTCGGCGAGGCATAAACTCCTCCGATGCGCCGCACGCCCTCAGCCACAATCACGTCACCACTCACAAAGTACTGATACAGTCCAAAGACGGACACAGCAAGACCCGCCAGTAGCAAGGCATCAGCCAGTCGTAACAGTTGCTTCTCGTTGCAGTCAGCCTGGCAAAGCAGGAAGTAGAGCAACACAGGTTCGATAATGATCACCCGGAACTCACGGATGCTGACGCCGCGATTGGCAGAGACCAGCAATGAAAGCGCCGCGATCACCACAAACGCAGCAACCGCCCAGTCAAGCGGGGTCATTGCACGCGGCATAGCGCTTACTGTGCACCGCAGCTTCTTCACAGCAGAGCGCATCCCAGAACCACGCACCCCTCGGCGCAGCCGTGGCCAGAGCCACGCCGCAGAACACACCAAGGTCAAAGTCTCCACCAGTGAGAATGACTTGCCAAAGATGAGCTTGGGATACAAGAAGAAGGGAATGGAGAATACCAGATACGCGAGACCTATGTCCAGGCGCAGGCAAATGAGCACGCCAGCCAAGGCCAACATCACCAGGCATGGCACTGTCCACGGCAGAAAGTAGTACATCGCCAGAAGTAGGCCCAACACCGCCCACTGAGCCCACTCTGGCGCAGCCAGATAGGCAGTCGCCAGGCGGTTGGCCCATGCCTCCCAGGGAAAAAGCGGCCACAAGCGCACGAGCAGCGCCACTACGATCACGCCCGCCACTACGACCAGCGCCAGTCTCAGATAATACGCGGTGTGCTCCGCCTTGACCCTGGCTCCCGGTGTGGAGATGGCCTCCTGCAAAGTCCAATAGAAAGGACTGGGCTCGAAATCAGAGCTGAGGAGAGCAAACCCCCACAGCGGATCATCAGCAGGCACCGCTGGCTGAAGCTGGGCCCAACACGATACTCCCAACCACGCCCACTCCTGCCGGGCGCGCCGCAAAGCCCGCGCTGTGCGGTCTGCCTGCCTGGCTATGTCATCCGTGCCCCAGGGTGACGGCCGTCCCTGCCAATCCCGAGGCAGCGAATTCCACCCGAACTCTACTGCCCAGATAGGCACGTCCCCATCGCCGTGACGGACCATCTCCTCGCGAAGCATAATGAGCCGCGAGAGATTAAGCACTTGCGGATCAACCCGCCGATCCTCTGGGCCACTCCAAAAACCGTATGGTTTGGCAGCGAGCACGTCAAAATGGCCGCTTCCGCCAGCCTGGTAGATGCCGCGCAGGAACAGCATCTCGCTCGTGTTGCGCCCACCAGTTTCCGTATTCGGAGCAAGGCCAGCGCTCAGCACGATGGCATCAGCATCTGCGCGCCTTAGCTCAGCGGCCGCCACTTTCAAGAGACGCACGTATGCGGCGGGATCAATAGAGCCTGCGCCCCAATGAGGGAAGATGTTCGGCTGATCCCACACCTGGTAGCAGGTAATTTGCTCCCTGTAGCGCTGAGCAAAAGCCCGCGCAAACAGGCCATAGGTGGTCACGAACTGTGGTGGAGCAAAGCGGTTGTCACGGTCCAGCGGGCTGCGCGCCCACGCTGGTGAAGTGTCCAACACAGCGATGATTTCCAGGCCCTGCCGCTTGACCTCCGTGACAAGACGATCCCAACGCGCCCAATCATACTTGCCTGGCAGTGGCTCGATCTCCGCCCAGGGAAAATGCTGGCGTACCCAACTGAACCCGCCATCCTGTACCAGGTCCAGAGCGCGACGCAGTTCTTTGTCGGACCGATACTGGTCCAGCGAGACGTTGACACCGTATAGGCCATCACAAGGCAGCGGCAACGGGGGCAGGGCCTGATAAAGGATACCCCGCTGTGCATACTGATGTTGGCTGACAAGCCGATAGCCCAGAAAGGCAAAGACGGCCAGGGCCGTCAGAGCGAGAATGAGAGCAACCGCCAAGAGATGTGGATGCCTGGCATCAGGTGAAAAGATATCGCTCATACTCATACGCAAATTGTCCGCGCCTGTCTCCTCTGACTGTCAACACCTAGGCTGACTTGCCCTGAAAGTTCGTGACGGCAGGCGAATGGCAAGACAGAAGCAACAAGGAAAACACTCATGAGATGCTCTACTCGGAGCTTGTAAGGCATGGCGCTTCTTTATCTATCCTACCACAGGTTATACGCACCGACAAATGAAAGTGGCAACCCCAGTGAGCACGCTAGCCCGCCCGCTTTGTTTGACATTGTATGGGCTCTAGTGTATGATTACGCAGACGCAGTTGGAAGACCGCGTGCCAACTCCGCTATCGTCATACTAATATGTAAAGGAGAGCGAGCGAGATTCCCATGGAAGAGATTATGCTTGACGCTGAACGGCGTCACATCACAGGTAAGAGAGTCAAATACCTGCGGTCCGAAGGCTACGTGCCGGCAGTCGTGTACGGACACCGCATAGAGCCTATCAATCTGAAACTGACAGAGCGTGCTCTGCGCCAGGCTCTGACGGAGGCAGGCGGCAACCGTCTGATCACCCTCAAGATAAAGGGCATCAAGAATCCTAAGTACGTCCTCGCGCGAGAATGGCAGCGAGATGCGATCAGCCATGCCATGCTGCACATTGATTTTTACGAGGTCGTGATGACTGAGAAAGTCAAGACTCAGCTCCCTGTCGTCCTGATCGGAGAGCCGCCGCCGGTCAAGGACGGCGAGGGCCTCCTTTTCCAGGGACTGGACACTATCGAGATTGAATGTCTGCCTCGCGACCTGCCACCACGCATTGAGGTCAATGTCGAAGGATTGATTGCCATCGACCAGGCAATCCTAGTCCGTGACCTCAAGCTGAGCGACACCGTCGAGATCCTGTCCGGGCCGGAAGAAATCGTCGTCAAGATCCTGCCGCCGGTGAAAGAAGAGGTTGAGGAAGTCGTTGCAGAAGAGGTACCCGAGGTAGAGCTGCTGGGCGAGGAGGAAGAGAAGCCCAAGGCTGAGGTCGAGGAAAAAGCCCCTTCAGAGAAGTAGCAGCAGCCTATGCTTCCGGACCAGAAAGCACATTGATTACAAGCAGAGGAGAGATTCTGTGTTCAGCCCACTAAACGCCCTTCTGGGGCTTTTCTCCCGCGACATGAGTATAGACCTAGGCACCGCCACAATTCTGGTTCTCGTTCGCGGCCAGGGCATAGTCATTAATGAGCCCTCCGTCGTCGCCATCGAGAAGAAGACCAGGAAGGTACTAGCTATTGGCTCTGAGGCCAAAGAGATGATTGGCCGTACACCGGCGAGTATTGTGGCTATACGTCCTCTCCGTGATGGAGTGATCTCGGACTTTGATGTCACGGAGAAGATGCTGCACTACTTTATCAACAAGGCACACGAGCATACGCACATGCCTTTGCCACGCCCTCGCGTAGTTGTGGGCATCCCAAGCGGTGTCACTGAGGTGGAGAAGCGCGCCGTGCACGACGCATGCCTTAGTGCAGGCGCGCGTGAGGCCTACCTGATCGAGGAGCCTATTGCCGCGGCCATAGGCGCGGGCCTGCCTATCACCGAATCCGTGGGCAGCATGATCGTTGACATAGGTGGCGGTACGACGGAGGTGGCCGTTATCGCATTGGGAGGCATCGTGGTCAGCCGCTCTATCCGCATTGCTGGCGATGAAATGGACGAAGAGATCATCCAGTACGCGCGTCAGAAGTACAAGCTGCTGATAGGAGAGCGCATGGCCGAACGAACCAAGATCGCTATCGGTTCGGCCTACCCCCTGTCTGAAGAGAAGACCATGACTATCTATGGACGCAACCTGATCACAGGTCTACCACAGGCTATTGAAGTAAGCAGTGTAGAGATACGCGAAGCTCTGGCGGGCTCGCTCAACATCATCATCGCCACAGTGAAAGAATCCATAGACGCCACACCACCTGAATTGGTAGCAGACCTCATGGAACAGGGCATTGCCCTGGCGGGAGGCGCCTCCCAACTTCAGGGTATGGCCGAGCGTCTGACCCAAGAGACCAAGATGCGCGTATACGTGGCTGACGACCCGGTCACCTGCGTAGTGAGGGGAGCAGGGCAGGTGCTGGAACATCTCGATGCCCTGCACAAGGTATTGGTCTCCGCTCAGCGCGGTCGCGGCGTGCGTTAGCGGGAGCCTACATAGCCGATAGCGCCCTCCCGCCTATGAGAAAGGCTTCGACCAAAGGATGACAATTTGAGCGTGTTGCAGAATCGCCCGGTAGCGCTGGCGCTGCTACTGCTCGTGGGACTGCTGGCTGGCATGCTGTTGCACCCGACTGGTTACCTTCAGCCTGTCGAGGACGTCGTCTTCAGCCTGCTTGCGCCCCTGCAGTACAGCTTTAGTTGGACAAGCACAAAGATCGCCAGTCTGGTGCAAGCATTTCGAGACCGACGCTCACTCCAGGCCCAAGTTCGTGACCTGCAAGAGACTGTAGACCATCTCATGATCGAGAACGTGCGTCTGCACGAAGCAGAGATAGAGCTTACGAACCTGCGTGAACAGTTGCATTTCAAGCTGGCGAACCCCACGTACGAGTTGCTCGCTGCCGAGGTCATTGGCCACGACCCCAGTAATCTGTTACACTACCTGATCATTGACCGGGGGGGCAGAGACGGGGTGGCGATGGGGATGCCTGTTGTCACTGCACGCGGTCTGGTTGGCCGGGTCACATCCGTTTACCCATACTCGGCGCGCGTGATGTTGCTCACAGACCACGCAAGCTCGGTCAACGCTCTCATCCAGAGGTCGCGCGCCACCGGTGTCGTGCAGGGACAGGGGCGGCGAGGCCTCACGATGCTCTACATCGAACAGAGTGAGCAAGTGCAGGTGGGCGACATCGTTCTAACTTCCGGACTGGGGGGCAATTTCCCCAAGCGCCGGGTGATCGGCCAGGTCACAGCCGTCAAGCAGAACGATGTAGAAATGTTTCAGGAAGTGCAGATACAGTCCGCCGTTAGCTTCGACCGCCTAGAAATGGTCCTGGTGATTCAGGACTTTGTGCCCATTGACTATGCTCCTTAGCCTGTCGGCACTTTCCGGAAAGGAGTATCAGCATCAATCCGTACCTTGCATGCGCATTGCTGCTCATTGTAGCCATGCTACAAACGACCACTGCACCCAGGTTTTCGCTATGGGGCGTAACGCCCGATCTGATGTTGCTGGTCGTTGTCTCGTGGAGCCTGCTTTGCGGCGCCAGGGAAGGCATTACTTGGGCATTTGGCGGTGGCCTAATACTCGATCTGCTTTCCGGCGGCCCGTTTGGGGCTGCAGCCATCGCCCTTGCCGTGTCCAGCCTGCTGGCGAGCCTGGGCGAGCTCAACATCTTCCGTGGCTCACCTTGGTTGCCACTGGCCGCCAGCATCCTGGCTACTGCCATATACAACGCGACCTACTTAGTCATCCTGCAGGTTTTCGGCCGTCCCCTGCAATGGGCTCCAAGCTTGCTGCAGGTAGTCATGCCTTGTATGGCATTAAATGCACTGGTCATGTACCCCACGTATTGGGCCATGCGTTGGCTGCACCGGCACACGAGTTAGACAAAGTGTCGCCCAGCGGGGAGTGAAGGGCATAGCCAGAAGATGAAACCGATCCGGCTTTTAGGGCATGCTCGCGAGAATATGCGCTATCGTGGTGCGACCGAGGAGGAGGTTGTTGAGCCGTTCAGACTGCTCCGTGGGATCCGGCAGAACGGGGACGGTTGGAGTGTCGAAAAGACTTCGCCTATGGGCGGGATTGGAACGGCAGATTGTATGCCACAAAACAGGTTCGGCCTATCTTTGTGGAGGAGGCTGATGAGATTGTGATCGTGACCGTTTATGTGTATTATTCCTGATGTGGAGGTCTGAACTCATGAGAATCACCTACGATCCTGAAGTAGATGCGCTATATATTCGCTTCATCGAAACTACCGTGACAACCGAGCATGTGGCCGAAGGGATCGCCGTGGACTATGCGGCGGACCGGCGGATTGCCGGTATAGAAATCCTGGATGCCCGCAAACGCTTTGGCGACCCAGAAGTATTCCGACGGGTAGTGTTGGAAGACATTGCGCTGGCAAAGCCCGCTGTGGCTGTGAAGTTGTAGCCAAGAATGCGTGATATTCTATCGGTTCCCTTCCAACCCGGCGAGTATAAGTGAATCGCGGTGAGAGTGATGGGCTTTCGGGGCAATGAGGCAGTGAGGGTCATGCCAAAAGACAGGGCAGACTATGAACTTGACAGGAGATGAAAGGATGAAAAGCGTTGAAGAGCGGATTAAACAGTTGCCACCTGAACTCCAGCAGGAGGTAGAGGACTTTGTGCAGTGTCTGATCGAAAGAAGGGCACGAAAGTCTAAAGGCCAGTTAAAGCTTGATTGGAGGGGCGCTTTGCGGGAGTTACGGGACCAACACACCTCGGTGCAACTCCAACACAAAGTTCTTGAATGGTGGGGGGATTGATGCATCTTCTCGATACCAGCATCATCCTAGAGCTTCTCCTGGATCAGGTGAAGGCCGATGAGGTGGAGCGGTTCTTGCGTAACACTTCAACAGAAGATCTTCATCTCTCCGAATTCACTCTCTATTCCTTGGGCATTGTTCTTGTGCGCCGCAAACTACACGACACCTTTTTGCGGTCGGTGGAGGATTTGCTGGTGACGGGTGGAATTCGTTTAGTGCGGCTTGGGGTAAAGGATATCCAAGACATCGTCCATGCAGCCCGGAGGTTCAACCTGGACTTTGATGACGCGTATCAGTACGTTGCTGCAGAGAAATACAATCTGACCCTTGTAAGCTTTGATAGTGACTTTGACAGCACTGAGAGAGGAAGGAAAACTCCGGCCGAAATCATAGGAGGTTGAGTGATGCGTCCTCCCCATACCTCTGTCTTCCAATCCCGTCCTGAGCAGTGGTAAGATGAACAGCTCCAGTCCCAAGTTGAGAATCGTTCTACTTCAGATCCTGGTTCTTGTCGCCTTTGCCGTACTCACTGCCCAGCTATGGCGACTGCAAATCCTGCGTACGCAGGGCTACCAATCGCAGGCAGACGCCAACCGCTTCCGGCTGGTCTCAATTGACGCGCCCAGAGGCGTTATCTACGATCGCCAGGGACGTCTATTGGTGCGGAATACTCCGAGCTACACGATCTCCATTGTACCCGCCGCCTTGCCAGAAGACGAAAGCCGGAGGCTCGCAGTCCTCACCCGCCTGTCACAGTTGCTGCAGATGCCCGTTAGTAGCAAAGTAGCGTCCACTGGCGGGGGAGGCGCCAACCCGGGCATCGAGGAAATCCTGGAGCAGGACGCCGTAACGCCCTATGCGCCAGTGCCAATCAAGGCTGATGTGGACAAGCAGGTGGCTTTTCTGATCGAAGAAGAACACCTGTATCTGCCGGGAGTGATCCTGGAGATTAGGCCTCGGCGCGAGTACTCAAGCGGGACACTCACTTCTCACGTGGTCGGCTATGTGGGGCACGTTCCTGCCGAACGCGTGCAGGATTACCTCAGTCAGACAGACGAGGACTATGATATTAACGACCGCGTCGGGCTGATGGGCGTGGAAGCTACGTATGAAAAAGAACTCCGAGGGCGCAATGGCCTCAAACACATCGAGGTGGATGCATTCGAGCGTGAGGTAAACGTGCTGGCCGTAGACCCACCCCAGCCCGGCCACGGTCTAGTGCTAAGCCTGGACCTGGATCTGCAACGGGCCGCAGAAGCGGCACTTGGAGAGGGGATGCGCCTGGTCAACTCGACCGCAGGTGTAGTGATCGCTATGAACCCGCAGACGGGAGAGATACTAGCCATGGTCTCGCTGCCAAGTTATGACAACAACCTCTTCGCCAGGGGTATCTCGGCCCAGGACTACAGTCAACTGAGCGCCGACCCTGAACGCCCATTGGTCAATCACGCTATCAGCGGCCAATATCCACCCGGATCAACGTTCAAGATCATCCCCGCAGCGGCAGCTCTGGAAGAGCAAGTCATAGACCGTGAGACCACGCTTACCTGCGAGGGTGAGCTCTTGCTACCTAACAAGTACTTTCCGGATGACCCTGAAAAAGCCCAGGTGTTCAAATGTTGGTCCGAGTGGGGCCACGGCAGCTTGGCCATCATTGACGCAATTGCCTATTCGTGCGATATCTACTTTTATCAAGTGGGCGGTGGATTCGAGGACTTGAACGGGCTAGGCATAGAAAGGCTGCGCAAGTATGCCGACGCCTTTGGCTTTGGTGAACCAACTGGTATTGCACTTACAGGCGAGAGCGCGGGGCTTGTTCCAGACGAGCGCTGGAAGCGTGTGAACTATGGAGAGTCCTGGGTCACAGGTGATACGTACAACGCTACGATTGGCCAGGGCTATGTCCTCGTCACACCACTGCAGTTGCTGAACGCCACTGCCGCCGTAGCCAATGGCGGCACACTGTATCGCCCACAAGTGGTCCATCACGTTACTGATACTGAAGGCCACGTAGTGAGAGATTTTGTCCCTGAGGTCATCCGCCGAGTTCCGGTCTCCGTGGAGAATCTGGACCTCGTCCGTGAGGGCATGCGCGCTGCGATAACGCACGGCACGGGGCATCGCGCCAATCTGGCAGAAATTGCCGTCGCGGGCAAGACAGGAACTGCGGAATACTCAGGCCCGCGAGACAAAGAAGGGGACCTGCCTACGCACGCCTGGTTCACGGCCTTTGCGCCCTACGATGAACCGGAAATCGCGTTGATAGTGTTCGTGTCGGGGGGGCATAATGGCGCCAAGGTCGCTGTGCCCATTGCTGCGCGAATCTTACGAGCCTACTTTGGCCTGCCGCAGCCTGTCGACGAGGACATTGTGGGGCCCCCTCCTGGAGATTAGCCAAGTGACGCAAGCATCAGAGGTCAGGATCAAGATCAAAGGATCGCGCAAAGGGCTGTCCATCACCCTGGGTGAAGGTGACTGGCAGGAACTGTTGCCCGAACTGGATGGGCGTTTGTGTCAGGCAGACGCGTTTTTCCAGGGCAGCCGCGTTAACCTGCGCACTGGCAAGCGGAACATAGACCAGAAAGAACTGAAAGATCTAATCAACGTGTTGGTGAGCCACGATATCGAACTGGTTTCTGTGCAGACTGCATCCGAGTTCACCGCTGAAGCAGCACGGGACTTGGGACTGAGACTGGCACTGCCCGAAGCTGCTAGTGCTCACCCGGAAGTCCTGGCGTTGGCCGAACAAGGGATCAGCGAGGGCCTGTTGATACGCCGCACGCTGCGCTCGGGGCAATCGCTCCGGCACCCCGGGCACGTGGTTGTCATTGGCGACGTTAACCCTGGCGCAGAAGTCATCGCTGGCGGCAACGTAGTGGTGTGGGGTAAATTGCGCGGGTTGGCGCACGCTGGTGCCATGGGCGACGACGAAGCCATTGTATGCGCCCTGGAACTGACACCCACCCAACTGCGCATCGGCAGCTACATTGCGGTATCGCCTGACGAAAAGACAGGCAAAGATATGCAACCAGAAATCGCCTCCGTACGCGACGGCCGAATTGTGGCTGAACCTTGGAGCGCCAAATAGAGCGCGCGGTCGCAGAAAGGAATGGGGCAACAATGCCGGGTACAGTAATCACCATCACTTCGGGAAAGGGCGGCGTGGGCAAGACGACCATCACTGCCAATCTGGCAGTTGCACTGGCGCTGCTGGGACGGCACGTGACGGCCATTGACGCAGACATTGGGCTCCGCAACCTGGATGTAGCCATGGGCCTGGAGAGTCGCATCATCTACGACATCGTGGACGTGGTCGAGGGGCGCTGTCACTTATGTCAGGCACTTATCCGTGACAAGCGTCTATCAGGCTTGCATCTGCTTCCCGCTTCCCAAACACACAACAAGACAGCCATCAATCGTGAAGATATGACGGCCATCTCTCAAGAACTGAGGGCCGATAACGATTTTGTTCTCATAGATTCACCTGCAGGCATCGAACGCGGCTTTGAGAACGCCATCGCCGCCGCGGACGAAATCATCATCGCTACTACACCAGAGATCGCAGCCGTGCGCGATGCCGATCGGATTATTGGACTGATTGAGGCGGCTGGCAAGGGGCCTGGACGGTTGATTATCAATCGCATCAAACCAGCCATGGTGAAACGCGGCGATATGCTGGACACCTTTGACGTGATTGAGTTCCTGGCTATCGAACTGCTGGGAGTCATTCCAGAAGATGAGGCGGTAATTGTCTCCGCCAACAGGGGCATACCGATCGCTTCCGAGCAAAGCGCGCAGGCCAGCTGGGCTTTTCACAACATTGCCCGCCGGCTTGTAGGCGAGAAAGTGCCCTTCATGCCCCTCTTTGAGGAACACGAAGGCATATTGAGCCGCCTGCGACGTTTCCTCGGCTTGAAGTAGTGTTGATTCCGCTGAACGACCAGCCGGCATTGGGCACGGGGCCAGGCTGGCAATCATTTGCGGCGCAGCCGCGTATTACAGGATGGGGGAAAACATGAACATCCTTTCCAGGCTATTCGGCAAATATCGTAAACCCAGCAAAGTGGTCGCTAAGGAACGGCTTCGCCTGGTGCTCATCCACGATCGCTCTGGCATTCCGCCCGAGTTGCTGAACATCATAAAGAATGAGATCATCACTATCATCTCCAAACACGTGAGAGTAGATCGTGAGGGCATTGAGATAAACCTCTCCCACACTAAGGGTCGTACCAAGCTCGTGGCTAACATCCCCATAGTGAGTGCGCGCCGTGGCCATACTGCTGACCACAGGTAAACGGCGACTAGCCGAGTAATGCCGTTGGAGTACTGATACATGAGAAAAAGGGTCTGGAGGAATTTCGACCCCCTCCTCCTGGTCATCGCAATACTGATAGTCGGCATGGGTGTAGCCCTTGTCTACAGCGCGACGATTTCTACCGAGGGCGATAACGAACTGCTGGAGCGGAGCTTTATGCGGCAGATGCTATTCGGGGCCAGTGGACTGCTCATCTTATTGCTCGCCTCAGCCATTGACTATCGCCTCCTGGGAAGCATTCATTGGCTCATCTACCTGCTGGTTCTTGGCATCCTGGGCCTTGTCGTCGTTGCGGGACAGGCCGGCTTCGGAGCACGGAGTTGGCTGAGCCCACGGCGGGCAATACAGCCATCAGAGCTATCAAAAGTGCTCATGATCGTGTTCCTGGCCAAGTACCTGGCTGACCGCGAAGAACAGATGCACGAACTGCGCTGGGGATTGTTCTCAGCAGCGCTTGTGATCCCGCCAGTGCTCCTGATCTATCGTCAACCTGACCTGGGCACCGCCCTGGTGCTGGCCGTCATCTGGATGGGCATGGTCTTTGCCGGGGGCATTCGCTTCCTGCACCTGGGTCTGCTGGGCATGGGAGCCGCTGCCGCTGCTCCTGCAATCTGGTTCTCTCTCCAGGACTATATGCAAGAGCGCATTATTGTCTTCCTGAACCCCGCCCGCGACGTGTCAGGGATGAGCTACAACGCACGACAGGCCCTGATCAGCATCGGCTCCGGAGGTTGGTTTGGCAAAGGCTTTCTGCATGGCACGCAGAGCCAGTTGTACTTTCTTCGTGTGCGACATACGGATTACGTGTTCTCCATGCTGTGCGAAGAGCTGGGCTTTGTGGGTGCCATGGTGCTGCTGCTGCTGTTGCTGATCCTGCTCTGGCGCATCCTGCGCGCGGCCAGGCTAGCGCGCGACAGCTTTGGACGGCTTATCGCTTACGGTGTAGCGACTATGATCTTCTTCCAAAGCGCTGTCAATATCGCCGTGAATGTGAACCTTCTACCAGTAACTGGCCTGACGTTGCCTTTGGTCAGTTACGGGGGCAGTTCACTTTGGACTACTTTGCTCGGCCTCGGACTGGTGGAGAGCGTGGTCATGCGCCACAAGAAACTGGATTTCGGGGACTAGACAGGGAAGTAAGAATGTCCAAAGTACGGGTGCGTTACGCTCCAAGTCCAACTGGATACTTTCACGCCGGTGGCGTTCGCACTCTGCTCTTCAATTGGCTGTTCGCGCGGCGCCACGGCGGGCAATTCATCCTGCGCATCGAAGACACCGACCGCACGCGCTATCAAGAGGAGGCGCTCTCGGACATGCTGGATGGTATGCGCTGGCTTGGTCTGGACTGGGACGAGGGGCCAGACGTGGGTGGGCCATACGCCCCCTACTTCCAGTCTCAACGTCTGCCCCTGTATCAGAAGTACGCACAGCAACTGGTCGAGGCAGGGCACGCCTACAAATGCTACTGCAGCCGCGCACGACTGAAGCAGATGCGTGAGGAGCAGCAGCAGCAGCGCGGAGAGCTCCCAGGCTATGATCGCCGCTGTCGGGAACTGACTGCCAGGGAGAGAGCCGAGAAAGAGACGCAGGGCATTGTTCCCGTGGTGCGGCTCAAAGTACCCCTCACTGGCGAGACTTCCTTCCACGACCTGATCCGCGGTGACATCCGTGTCAAGAACGGGCAGATGGACGATCTTGTGCTGCTCAAATCCGACGGCTTCCCCACCTACCACCTCGCAGTTGTGGTTGACGACCACGTGATGGAAATCTCGCACATCCTGCGCGCCGACGAGTGGATCCCAACCACGTTCCAACGGGTGCTGATATACCGCGCATTTGGCTGGACACCGCCACTGTATGCACACGTGCCAGTCATCCTGGACCCCGCCGGCAAGGGCAAGATGAGCAAACGCAAGACCGTTGGCACTGATGGGCGCGAATACAACGTTCTGATCCGCGACTTCCGCGCCGCAGGCTATCTGCCAGAAGCTCTATTCAACTTTCTGGCTCTGGTCGGCTGGTCCTACGACGACAAGACAGACATCCTGACGCGCGCGCAGATCATCAGTCACTTTGACCTGGATCGCGTCAGCAAGTCAGCGGCCGCGTTCAGTTATGACAAATTAGACTGGATGAACGGCGTGTACATCCGTCAGTTGGACGTCGAGGACCTGGCTGCGCGCATTAAGCCATTCCTGGACAAAGCCAACGTGCGCGCCGATATGGACACTGTGCGGCGCATCACACCGCTCATCCAGGAGCGCATGGTCAAACTAGCCGATGCCGTGGCGCTGACAGACTTTTTCTTCACAGATGAACTGCATTATGACCCTCAGCTGCTGATTCAGAAAAAGATGACAGCAGAGCAAACGCGCCAGGTGCTGGCCGAATCACACCAGGTGTTGAGTGCGCTGCCCACCTTTGATGAGGCGGCCATCGAAGAGGTGCTGCGCGCCAAGGCGGAGGAGATGCAGCTCAAAGCGCGGCAGTTCTTCGGCACGCTGCGCATCGCCACCACGGGCAAGAGGGTTGCGCCGCCATTGTTCGGCACGCTGGCCGTCTTGGGACGCAACAAGGTGCTGGCGCGCATCGCGCGTGCACGTGAGATGCTGATGTGAGCAGGACAACTTGCCAACCATCGTGACCTGTGGTAAAATCGATCTGCGCTGGGGGATCGTCTAGCGGTAGGACGGCTGACTCTGGATCAGCAAACCGGGGTTCGAATCCCTGTCCCCCAGCCTGAAGCGCCGAATCCGGCTAGCGGACAAGACTCTGCTAGCCGGTTTTTCGCTTACGACTGGTCAGCCACGCGGCGCTGGATGTTACCAAAATGCGGCGTACGGTTTTCCTTGGGGGCGAACCCTCCCGCAGGTTCCGATGACGTGTTGAAGGCCCTTTTCAGACGCTCGACAGATCAGGAGAAAGCGGAAAGCGTTGCTAGCAACCTGCGGGAGGGTCTGCTTGAATGTATCACAGCTTTCCAAAGGGCGAACCGTGGTGTATAATCAGGCGGCAGGCAGGGGACAGAAGCACTTATCACTCCCAGGAGTTGCCTCGTGAAACGAGCCGTAAGCGTTAGCCTGGGAAGGCCCGCCCGCGACAAGCGGGTCGTTGCCACTTTCAAAGGCGTGCAGGTCAGCATCGAGCGCATTGGCACCGGCGGCGACGAGAAAAAGGCTCGCCGCTTGTTCGCCGAACTGGACGGCAAGGTTGATGTCCTGGCCGTGGGCGGCATAGACCTGTACGTATACCTGGATGGTCGCGACTACCCAATACGCGCCGCTCTGAAGCTGGTGCAGGACGTTCACCAAACGCCCGTAGTTGATGGCCGTGTGCTCAAACGTACCATGGAGCGCCGCGTTTTCGAGTTGGCAGCGCCAGCGCTGGGAGGCATTCCTCATTTCCGCCGCGCTTTCATACCTTTCGGGACTGACCGTATAGGCATGGCCGAGGCTGTGACCGAAGTGGCCGACGAAGTGGTCATCGGCGACCTCATGTTCGTCTTCGGCATCCCCATTGCTGTGCACGGCCTCGACCGTTTCCGCAAACTGGCTCGTATCCTATTGCCTGCCGTCGGATACCTTCCCATGTCCATGCTCCTGCCTCCTGGGACCAAGGAAGAGACACACCAGCCCAAGTTCCATCGCTACTGGATGGAGGCCGATCTGATCGCCGGCGACATGCACTACATACACAAGTACTCGCCTGATGACCTGACAGGCAAGACAGTCATCACTAACACGACCACCCCGGAGAACATCGAGCTGCTGCGAGCTCGCGGCGTGAGCAAAGTAATCACGATGATGCCGCGATACGAAGGCCGCTCTTTCGGCACCAACGTGATGGAAGCAGCCCTTACCGCCTATGCAGGCAAAGGCCGGCCTCTCACGGAAGCCGAGCTTGACGCCCTGGTTGACGAACTCGATCTCCGGCCCAGCGTGGAACAGCTCAACGACTAGTCTGGCCCTCAGGCAGCGCTGACGACGGAATCACATCTACTGCGCCGCATTGCTTGGAGGTGATAGCAGATGCCACACGGTACTGCGTCAAGCTCCAAAGTCAACCACCCGTTTTTGTATCGTTCATCCCGCTCGACGGGACGGTAATCCGAGCAGGGAGGTTTAGCAATTGATGCACGAAGCACTAGACACGACTGTGCTCATAGACAGTACTACCGTCATACCGGAAGAGCTGATAGAAGAACGTGGCGTTACCGTGATTCCCGTACCCATATATGCTGACGGGAAGGAGTACAGGGACGGAATTGACATCACACCTGAAGAGTTCTATGCCATACTGGAAACATCCAAGCAGCGTCCGTCAACTGCAGTGCCTGGAATCGGAGAGTTCGTGTC
>Ga0315543_1000907_pt1 | contig 33968 bp, 31 predicted proteins | sample SalMarSW160210MG_2_FD_203098 | JGI IMG/M metagenome (GOLD analysis project Ga0315543, IMG submission 203098) | Salt marsh sediment microbial communities from the Plum Island Ecosystem LTER, Massachusetts, United States - Salt Marsh Sediment SW1601-210 ...
GCCCGCACCTACCTGGCCCTGGGCTATCTTCACATTCAACAGGGGGCGTATGACAGCGCCGAAGATGCTCTTGATCACGCTTATCAGTATCTTGTCACAACTAATAGTCAGCGGGATGAAGTGATCTACCTGACCTACCTTGGAGAACTGCGCTATCTGTGTGGGAGGCTACAAGAGGCTGAGCAGTCACTCGAGAGGGCTCTGAAACTGGCAGAAGAGATGACGCCTGCGCCAGCCCTGGTGGGGCGGATACTGCGCCATCTGGCGGAGTTGCATATCCGCCTGAAGAATTACACTTCATCTCAACGTTATGTCTCTAAGGCCATGACCGCTATGAAGAAGATTGGCAACAAAGTTGAGATCGGGGCTCTGTGGAAGATCAAGGCTGTCATTGCGGAAGCGAACGGGCAAAGCACTGAAGAACGAGAATACTTTGAGAAGGCCATTAAGATTCTCGCAGAAGAGGATGTGAGATTCGAGGAGGCCCAGGCTTTGACGGCTGCTGGGAGTTCGGAGCTTTTCAGTGTCAGACAGCGCCTTACTTACCTGTTCCGAGCGGAAGAGTTCTATCGTCGCAATAGTGCGGAGGCGAAGCTAAGAGAACTCGAACGCATTATCAACTCCATTGATTACCCTATTGGTCCAGCCATCAAAGCTACCCCTCCCATATCTTCTTCACACAACCGCGAACAGGACTATCTGACTAATTGCCCTGAGATTAAACGTTTCAAGACTCAACTTCCTTTTATCGGTCGCTCCGATTTGCCGCTTTTATTGTCCGGAGAAACAGGCGTGGGTAAGGACCATATAGCGCACTATTTTCACCACTTGGTTCGACCCGATACTCCGTTTGTCTCCGTAAACTGCGCTTCCCTGCCGGAGACTCTTCTTGAGTCCGAGTTGTTCGGATACCTGAGGGGAGCATTTACCGGCGCTGATGGTGACAAACAGGGTCTTTTTGTAGCTGCCAACGGAGGAGTCTTGTACCTTGATGAGATCGGCGATATACCTCTGTCGCTCCAAGCCAAGCTCTTAGGGGTTCTGGAGACCAGGCGTGTTATACCTCTCGGAGCGGTGGACGAGGTGCAGCTTGACATTAAACTGGTGGCTGCTACAAACAAGGATCTGGAAACGATGGTTGAGCAAGGGTCGTTCCGACGTGATTTGTATTACCGGCTCAGCGGTATCACCTTCCGCATTCCGCCCCTGCGTGACCGTAAGGAAGACATCCCACTTCTTCTGCGCTACTTCATGCAAAGGTGCCGCCTTCTGAATAATGGAGACATATTACCCTCAGAACTGGTTCACCACTTCGTCGATTACGACTGGCCCGGCAACACTCGAGAACTGTCCAATAAGGTAAAACAACTCAAGGTGATGGTTGAGCTTGTGGAGGGGGGCGATCTGATAGAGTTGTCACGTTCCATCTTCTCTGTTGAAATACCACAGGCCAAAGGGACACTTTTTGATCGGGTCGAGCAGCTTGAGCGGCAACTGCTGGTTGAAGCTCTACTGGCGTCCGGCGGGAACAAATCCAAAGCCGCCCGAATCTTAGGAATCCATGAGGCCACAGTTCGCACCAAGCTGAAGCGTTACAACATTACGGTAGAAGGAGGTGTCGTTCACTGACGAAGACAGTTCTACCTAAACAGACCAAGGCGTTACTCTAACGAAGTGGTACGGCTGACGACGCCACTCGTGACAGAGTACGATTTCATAAGGACACTCCTTGAGGGCGGTAAGCGTTTATTTTGCAAGCGTTTGCCGCCTTTTTCTATCGCTGTCATTCGTGCCGGCGTACGAGTTAGATAACGGATATAATTTGTCCAAGCCGGGAACCTTATTCTAATCCTTTGCCACACAATCTGTTAATGCCAAGCTGGCCTCCGCAGACTGTCACCGGCACAGCCGTTGCTAAAAAATCAGATGCATTTTTACTCTCTAAGCACTGCTGAGAGTGCTTGGTTTTATCTTTTCTCTTTGGCGGATTGTCACCCGCACCCGAGGGGAGTGCGGGTGGCATTTTTTTTGCCATGACCGGTGTATGTGAAAACATCTAGTGTGTGTGGATAGGGGCTGCTTGGTCGAGTTGACAAGTTCCACCTTTTTGGTTATTTAGAGATGGTGAAATTGAGAGTTCCATAAGTGAAAGAAAGGAGTCATCATGCGTAACTTGAAGTGGTACTACCTATTGGGTATTGTGATTGGCTTGATCGCATTGGGCGCTGTTGCGTACTGGATATTCCGTACCGGTGGCCTGCTGACGAAGTTGACGGCCAAGAAAACCGAAGAGATTGAGCAGGAAACGTAACAAAGCCTCGGCCTGAAAGCGCTGGAGGGATGACGGTGTTAGAGTCTACCCTTCGTTTGGCAATTGCGTGCGTTCCAAAGGAGTTCATTTTCGGTCGGGTCACACTTACCTAGGCGGGCAGGATCCAGCCCAGGTGCTCGATATCCCCAGCGTCACCGGCACTCAAATTCAAGTGCTGCACCGTATCATCATTTTCACTATTTGCTCGGCTCAAAAAATTCAACTGATATTGGTGTACGAGACTTTATGTCAAAGCTACTCTTGGAACCTGGTTTTATTATTAAACAATAAGGTATAAAAACACTCGTCTGTTTAGGATGTCTCGCCCTTATCGATTTAATGAACTTCATGACCACTTTTTTCAACTTTCCATTGGCTGGATAAATATGCTCCAGATAGAAATCAGTCGCCCCACTAGGATTAATCACTAAAGTTCCTTTAACAAAAACTGAATCAGGTGGTTGCTTGAAAGAAGACGGCCAGGACAAATAGCGAGGCAGTTCGATTTGAAGGGATAATATAATGTCCCCCCACCCAGGAAAGCTGTCATTTAATTTGAATACCACTGGCGGAGGTGAAAAACTCCGATTTTTACTAGCTGAAGATAATTGCTCGGAATCAAGGATACCTAATCGTTGAATATACCCCGACTCTGAAATCAGTCCCGAAAATTTCGAGCCGAATCCATCACCAGTATTCAAGACAGTTCCGTCCTTTGAATCACTGACTACTTTGACTTTTGAAGATGTAGCCTCTGGATTTGCTGAGGAAAAGCTTACTACCTGTACCGGCTTAACGAATAATACATGCCAGCTCACAGGCAAGGATGGTCCAGTAAAAGTAACAATTGTCTGTCCATAAGATTTAGAAAGAATCATCAGAATAAGGGCTGCCGCGCCACATGATGCGGTGACAAAGAGCGTTGCCAAAAGCATGTGCTTCTGGTAACTGGATTTGCGAGCGTGCGTTCCGATCAATGCCGAGCTCATCGTTACCTCTGCCAAGAACGGCTCGTGATCATTACAAGCCGTCCTCCATTCGCTCAGCCAGCTGTCAGGACTCCGTAGACGATTCCTTGGGTGATGGTTTCCGTCTTAAGTCAGCCAGCCACCAGTACACAAGAGTCGTCAAGCCACCCAGACAGTAAGCAACAACAGCCGTAGCCCATACTGGCCAGAATCCAGATGTGCCAGCACATGTAGATATAGCAAATCCGTAACCGGTACCAAGGCCAAGACCAAAGAAAGCTCCCGGGCCTAGCCAGCCCTTCTTTCTCTGCTCTCTCAGACGCGCTCGTGTATCCATTCGAGTCCCATGCTTGGGAAGATCCATAATTTATTTTCAGAACCTCCTTTTTTGAAGTTAGGGTGTCTGCAGTCGGGAAGTAACCGCATTACACCCACCATTCTGTGCAAAAGGGATCGCTTCCACCTGGATCCGGACAAACCGGCGGCCCATCCAGTTCCTCAAATGTACAAGAGATCACAGAAGCAACAAGCGCCAACGCACACCCAGTCGCGACGCATTCGGGGTAACTGGGTCCCACATACGCACACGAAGCTATGGCAACGAAACACCCAGCCGTAGTTCCGGCTTCCACACAGTCAAGATAACCATCTAAGCTGGCAGCCATCGGTTCTCGATTTTTACCGAACGCAGGCACAACCTTTCCCGTAAGGAACTTTTGCCAGATTCCGTCAGTGACATACTCGAATCCTGGCTCATCCGGCGGCACGAAAGACAATAGGTATGGTGTAATAATATGACCCAACTCACATTTGCTATAACGGATGTACGCAGCTCTTGTCGTATCACTGTCGTTCACCATCGCCACCTCTACCATTGAAAAAGCTATAGAATCGGTCGTGTCAGGGCTGTGAACATATGCCTCCACAGCAAACGAATAGCCAGGAGCAAAATGATAACCTTGTGCTCCGAACTCTTCCAAGTATGGCTGCACAAAGGGAGAGCCAAGCACCTTATCAATACTGGTCCACCCAGTGGCACCGGAGGTAGTCAGAATCTTGACATTCTCTGTTAGGTTATCTTTGTGTGTTTCTTCCTCTACGGCACGAGTGACAGTTCTGTCTGTATCATTAGCCAACGGATATCTTGGCTCTTGGTTGTTGCACCCCACCATCAGACTCACCATTGCCGCCATCATCAAAGCGACCATGACCTTTGAAGTTAACTTCGTAAACATAATTTAACTCCTTGTTTTTCAATTGACATGTTTTTTTTACTTTTCAGCTATTACTCTGGGGGCTGAGCTCCATGACATTTATTGACAAACTATAGGTCTCACCTCCTTTCATATTTCCCCCGCCGGGCCCGGTCTTTTGCTCCAAAGTACTACAGTGCTTACCACCCGAACCCGGCAGAGTTAGAGAGAGGTTTTAACCAACGACCGCACAACGCAGGGAGAGGGCTGCCCCGCGCCTCGAAACCCCGGTTGTCAGCCTCTCACTTCGCCTCTTATGCTCGGCGATGGTTTCTATGCCGGCACTGACTTGCCAAAAACCCACCGCGTTCACCACCCGGCCAGTCCCGGCCTGACATTACGCTCGAATGAAAGGTGCTTCGTTGTCTCTCGTTACTGTGGCTCTCGCATTATCTTATGGCAACCTCCGTGCCGGTGGATACTGTCGCCCTCGTTGTTTCATGTAACCAGTTGTCTACCAGTAGGATGTGATGGGGGTGCAATGCGAACGAACCCTCGCTGGGGATGGGTCCCGGGAGTGTGTTTACGAGCCCGTTTACGAGAATGTTATGGCAGTTTTCCTAAGGGAGTGAAATAGAAGGGAATACCTTTTTACGTGGTTTACGAACCCATTCGTAAATTCGTAAGAGACAATGCCCCCGAGAGTGGAAGCGAAACCAAAGAAGAGATCAGTCGGCAGTCTTAATGCAGTATTTTACTGTGATTGGCTGATGTCCATATCTGCCACCCTATTGTCTTTCTGAACATACTTCAGCTAAAAGTTGTTCGATAACACGCCTCGAATGGATGCGTCCGCCCGATGGACCTATCACTTTCACTGGCTCACACTGATTGTCGAAAAGAACCTTGATAGGTGTTCTGGCTTTTTCCCACTTGAGAGCTTCCACCAACTCTGCACTGAGAACCCGAACCGGCGTTTTCATCCCTTCCAATTCCATAGCCACCGCAACATCGATTGAATCCTCCAGAGGTGCCCAGAGCGACAAAACACCACCACATCCAGGGAGTTTCTCTTCAAGCTCCTGCCAAGCTTCCATATTTTCGCAGCACGACAAACAGGCATGGACATCAAGGTAGATGGCAAGATGCCAATCAGCATTGTCTTCTGAAATTTCAGCGATACTTTTACAGAAAGCGGTGTAGGCAGGGTTGGTCCCGCAGGAGGCTAAGACAAGTATTGTTCCTATTAGTATTGATGAGACTATTCTGTGGTCGGCAGATGTCCACATCTGCCACCATATAGCTCTATGATTTTTCATGGTTCGATCCTTGCTGCAATGATCACAACAGTATGTCCTGCTATATCGACGGTCAGGGTCAACTGGTTTCCTTTCACCGACCAGGTGCCACTTTCGAAGTATAGGTTCTCGGCACCGATAGTAAAACTGTTACCATTTACAGAGAAAATACCCGTTTCAGACCACTGAACAGTGCCTTCGCTGCCCAGCGCTTCAATTACATAGGACCCTTCCACGCTGATCGTGATTCTAGCGGACACGGAGCCAATTATATAGACAAGAGATGTGCTATCACCATCGACGGTCGCTTTCTGAAATGTCCAAGTACCTACGAGCTCGGACGGGATTTTATTACCTACGTTATTGGAGCCTTTATTGTCATCGCCACAACCGGAAAAAGTTGCCAATAGGAGTATTGCGAGGACGACGATAGTTATTCGTATCATCATAGTACGCATCCTTTATTATTTTGTGGTCAGCAAATGTCCACATCTGCCACCCTATTGTCTATTGTCCTTCAGGGCTCGATCCTTGTCACGTGCAGTATTATTTCTTTCGCTTTGTTATCTTTCATAAGATAATGTGCAAAGATCACCCGCCCATCAGGCTGAACGCCTACAATCCGCCAGTCCTTATCAACCTCAAGCTCCACCGGCTGGCGGTCAGCTGTCCATACAAGAGTTGAAAAAAGCTGTATTGAATCTGCCTCAAGTCTTCTCCAACCAATCCGGAACTGTAGGAGAAAATATCCGGGTGGAACGTAACGAAATGCGGAAACAGGGGTGCACTTGGAAAACCAATCCTGAAACACCGCATTCGAGTGCATGCGCGATCTTGGTGGCTGAGGCAGGCGGAAATCGGGATCAGTGATCTGAACACTATCCAGAAGATTCCCGTTCATATCAACAATGTAGATATAATCGTAGAACATAAACGCCAACCAGATACTGCTTTCAACAGGGTTGAATGCAGGACGGCAATTGGGATCCGCCCAAACGGAATCAAGTTTGCGCTTTAATGTTCCCGGACACTCAAACACCATATGAAAATCCGAGATGTCAGGTCCCGACACAGCCAGAATTGTGTCATGGTAACCTGAACTAAGACCATAGAGAATAAGGCCATTGTAAACAGCTACCGTGAATATGGAGAATTTCTCATCAGGGCTTTTCCAGAGCTTGGCTGTGACGTTATTCCGATTTTGCAGGTCAATACTATATAGAGAACCAATGTGAGCATCAAATACTACAATTTCGTGAATCCCTGCTATCTGCCATAAGCTCCAAGGACCAAAAAGAGCATTCCTTTTTTGGGCCGTCTCATAATCTTCCCACCAGTTGTTGCCATACGGTTCACAATCCAATATTCTCCGCCAGGATTCTTCATTAGAAAACTTGGCCAGAACACCACTCTTAGCAGTGGCAAAGGCACTGTCACCTTCAAGAAGGACACCTGAGATTTGAAGCCTTCCGTGTTTATTACCACTGTAAGTCGCTTCATCAACCGGCATCGTCATCTCGTCGATGATTTTGAGTGATTCTCCGTTACACAAAACAGCCAGAAACAGGCTCATAAGAAAAATGGTCAGAAGGAATATTGCTTTCTGCATACAACTGCCTCTCCTTGCTAAAGGTAAACATCTGAACTGGAGGAGTCTCCTTAGTAAATAAAGTCGACTCCTACCAGTTCTTTGCATGTGATTACTTAAACGAAAAGAATCGGCTAACCACATTGCCGGGACTACATTGAGTTGTTTCTGTCGCCTTACATTCGTCTCCCCCTGAGAAACACGTTTTCTTTCCCCAAACGTCAGTCACCCAATGCCCATTATACCCATTATCATCAGAACAACCAGCAATCCCAATGATACTGAACATACAAAGAGTGGCTGCGGCGATTTTTAACTTTTGGATAATTTTTGACTTCAACATGATTTACTCCTGTTAATTAAGTTTCTGCCCATAGATTGTCAAGCCAATCCATTTTCCGGCGCGATAGCGGGGATCGTGCTTGACTACTTCACCATCGCATCACCTCCTTTCATATTTCCCCCGCCAGGCTCGGTCTCTTGCTCCAAAGTACTACATTGCTTACCACCCGAACCCGGCAGAGTTAGAGAGAGGTTTTAACCAACGACCGCACAACGCAGGGAGAGGGTTGCCCCGCGCCTCGAAACCCCGGTTGTCAGCCTCTCACTTCGCCTCTTATGCTCGGCGATGGTTTCTATGCCGGCACTGACTTGCCAAAAACCCACCGCGTTCACCACCCGGTCAGTCCCGGCCTGACATTACGCTCGAATGAAAGGTGCTTCGTTGTCTCTCGTTACTGTGGCTCTCACATTATCTTATGGCAACCTCGGTGCCAGGGACGTTGCCACCCCCCCCCTTGTTTCATGTAACCAGTTGTCTACCAGTAGGATGTGATGGGGGTGCAATGCGAACGAACCCTCGCCGGGGATGGGTCCCGGGAGCGTGTTTACGAGCCCGTTTACGAGAACGTTATGGCAGTTTTCCTAAGGGAGTGAAATAGAAGGGAATACCTTTTTACGCGGTTTACGAACCTATTCGTAAATTCGTAAGAGACAATGCCCCCAAGAGTGGAAGCTAAACCAAAGAAGAGATCAGTCGGTAGTCTTAATGCAGTATTTTCTCATGCGATAACGGATGGAGCCTTCGCTGACGTCCAACAGCCTGGCCGCTTTTGTCTGGTTGCCACCAGCTTGTGCAAGCGCCTCGAGCAACTCATCCCGCTCAGACTCCGGCGTGCTCTGCTGTGCCAGCTCAAGCATCCGCCCCACGTCACTCTTTGCCGACAGCCACAAGCGGCTCACTTCGGTCCTAAGCTGACGCACGTTCCCCGGCCAGCGGCGCCGCGCCAGAACCCGGCCCAGGCGCTCGATATCCCCAGCGTTGCCATCACTCAAATCAAAACCGGCAAAAGTCAAAAAGTGTTCTACCAGTGCCGGTATGTCGTCCTTGCGCTGATCCAGTGGCCGCAGGTCGATACATATCTCATTCAGACGGTGATACAGGTCGAGGCGAAACAAGTTATCCCGCATCCGTTGACGCAGATCGTGATTACTGGCTGCGATCAACCTGAAATCGACTTTGCGGGTCTTGTTCTCCCCCAAACGCCTTACCACCCGGCTCTCAAGAACTCGCAGCAGCTTCACTTGAAACTCAGCCGAGGCATCAGCTATCTCATCCAGATAGAAAGTCCCCTTCTCCGCTTGCTCAAACAAACCGGGGCGATCTGTACTACCGGTAAAAGCCCCCTTGACGCTGCCGAACAGTTCCGCTTCAATCATCGTGTCAGGTATGGCAGCCGCATTCACCGCCACAAACTCTCCCGGACGACCACTATGGTAGTGAATATAATGAGCAAAGATATCCTTGCCGGTGCCGGTGGCGCCGGTCAGCAGCACCGTCATCTCTGACTCAGCTATGTGCTCGGCAAACTCCACCAGCTTCTTCATCTGGGGATTGACAGCAATGATTGTAGGACAAGCAACACCTGGCTTTTCTGATTTCGTGACTTTCCTTCGTGGCCATTGCGTCCGGCGAAGCTTGACGTCAATCTTTTCGACATAATGCCTGACGTCTTCGGATTCAAAGTACTCTCGTGCCAAGTATAGCATTGCTATCCTCTCAGCATTGGCGTATAGCCCGGAGGTAGCGGCCAGATACCGTGTAACTGCCAGCTCGTAGCGTGAACCGATCAGATTGAACAGATCAATCGCTTTCTTGTACCATTCACGCGCAGTCGCATCATGGCCGCGATGTTGCTCAACCTGCGCCAAGACGCGCCAGCAGGCGGCAATCTCGACTCGCTCGTTAATCTTTTCAGCTACAGCTAAGGCCTCCCTCGAATACTTCTCAGCTAAATCGAACTTGCCCGAGGCAACATAGAGGTCTCCAAACAGGCGTTTGATTTGAGAGACCAAGGCGGATTCAGGAGCGATCTCAAGAGAGATCTTAAGGCCGGATGTCAGCGCTTTCTCGGCGGCTTTGTAGTCGTGATCGAGAATCGAGATCAAGCCGAGGTTTTCAAAGTAAATGGCTTTGTCGCGGATATATTTATCCAGATATGGTTGGCATTTTTCGATTGTCTTTTTAGCTGTGGCAATGTCACCTTTGAGAGCATGAGGAAGAGCGGACATGTAGAAAATAATAAGAGTATTCTTCTCACCCTCTTTCATTATATCTGTATGAATCTCGTTATACTTTGAGACTGAATCGTGAAGCTTTCCGGCCATAAAAAGTAAGTAAGCGAGATTCATGGAAATGACAGACTCACTTGATTTATCGCACAGTTCACGATATATCCCAACACACCTCTCCAGGTTCTGAATTGCAGAGTCAATATTACCCAGCTGCAGTGATACGAATGATAAACGGTTGAGCGCTCGGGCTGCACCTGAGAGATTTTTACATCGCAAATAATTGATGTTTGCTTCTAATAATATTTCTTGCGCTTCAAAATATTTTCCTTGAGTAATTAACCACCATCCCTTAAGAAACTTTGCCCTAGCAAATTGATCTGTAGTAGCATCATAACGGAATATTTCAATAGCATGGTCAATGCAATTGATGGAATAATCACCGACATAAAGGCTCGCTTCAGTCAACAAGATACAATAGGTACCATATTCTTTCCTATGAAGGGTTGAAGAATCTATGGATCTTAGATTTTGAAGCGCCTCCGGAAAACGCTTATTCCGGATTAGATCTTCTATTGTTTCTAAGCTCTGTGAGGCTTTCACTGTCATTTTTATCCTGCGAATCAGAATTATCGATCACTCTAATGATGAGAAAATTGGCGAAAGGATAAGCAAAGTTCAACCTAGAAAAAAGGAGTGGTTCAAATGATTTGCTTTTGCTTTTCTCAACAGGATCACCCCAACCTCCTTCATCTCCGTTCGGCCTTGCACCAGGATCCATCCAGGGCAGCGGCTTAGCCGGGTCATGATCCTTAGCTGCCAAGGGTGGCGCGAATAGCATTACACAGAAGCCCACCGCAACCAGCAATGCGATCAGACTTTTCATATCTGCACCTTTATCTTTAGATTATTGCCCGACTTGCCTACGTTCATTTCTCATAAATCTCCCTCTTTATATATTATAGAAAATTCCTACTGGACTGTCAAGTGCATTTTCAACTATTCTTTGAAAATTTTCCTGAACATTATCTGAATCTAACCTGTCACCGTGCTGGGTTGACTTTTACAGGCCGTCTTTTATAATATCCCATGCGTAATGCCGTTCTTTTACTGATTGGCATAGTCCTGCTGTACGTGTTAACGTCTCTTGTACTTCAGGCAATCTACGGCCCTTCTTATGGCTTTCTGGCGGGAGAAGATTGCTGGTTACCCGACGACCACGGGGGATGGGTGAAACATGGCCAGCCCACAGAGCCTCGCCCGGCTGTGCCGAGTGTTCAGGTTCCTATTCTGGTTCGGTATCTCTCGATTTTTCTTCCAGCTCTTCTTTTGATCCTGTTCATTTTTTCCCCCCTTAGAAAACATCTTGAGAAGACGGAGACCGACGCGGAAGAATCACCACCGGCTACCGGTGATCAGAACGGTACCTGAACTACTTAGCGAAGAATAGAGGCCGCCCGCCTGGCGGGAGTCATTATTGAGAGCCGCTTATGGATTACGCCTTTGATATCATGGTCCACAATAGAGCACCGCTTGATAAACTGACCAGAACAAAAAAAGGTTTTTCCATTGCACACGATTAGCCCTTAGGCTATATTCGCCGAAAATTGGAGAAAATCATGTCAGATAGGGTACAAGAGTACAAAGAGGAAAGGGAATGGCTCAACAAAGTTGTCCTCTCCCGTGATAATCTTGATTTAAAGCGTTTCTTTACCCCTGACTCTGCGGTTTACCGAGATGGTGCCTTGGATACAAAAGCCAAAGAGCTAGTAGGGCTGGTGGCGTCAGTTGTGTGAGGTTATGGTGATCGGACTGTTAGTCGGCGGATCTATTACAATACTCCACCTCAGGTGGGCCTGTCAGTTGTGGAAGGAGATGAATGGCTGATGCGTATTGTTGCTTCGATACTAATTGTTTTTATTTCTATCATTTTCCTGACAGTTGCTTATGGCGAGGAGGGCAGCCAACCGGAGACTCTTCGCGATTGGTACCTCAAGACCTATGATTTCTACAGCATTAAAGACACCGTTTTCACGTTTGAAACGGAATTCGAGATGCCCGTGGGCTACCGGCGACTGGACTCGGCTGATCTGACACCGTTTCAAAACTGGGTTTCACACTTTCCCCTTTGGCATCGGTGGAAACCGGTCGGTATCTGGAAAGGAGGCAAAGCATTCGAGGCTGACCAGATTTCGCGAGTTGTTCATCTCCCTTGGAAGGGACCAGTTTTTAAAGATTATGCTATCCCTTTAAGAATCCTGGCGGAGTTTCTTCGCTACCGCCACTGCGAATTCGACCTGCACGTCATCCCCAAGCTGGGCGATACCTTACGATACGAAGACTGGCTCAAAGGTAAACCGGTATACACCGGCATTGGCAAGGTCTTTTTCAAGCCATCAGAGCCGAGAGAACCCAGCCCCTTTGAGTATTTCCGCTTTCTCGATCTCTGTATGCGCAACACTTCCTATTTGAGTCTGGCCGAGAATTGCGACTCGATAAATGATAATGAAATTGCTCCGGGGGATTTGTTCATAGCTCACGATGAAAAGGGGAGAACGGGGTCTGTGTATGTCGTCATAAACATGCTCGTTAATGATGAAGGCAAAAAATTGTATATAGTCGCTACGGGATGCTCTGAGGCCTGCGACTTTCACGTTCCTCTGTTTAATAACAATCGCAACTATCCGTGGATAACGGTGGAAGGCATCAGAAGCCTTGACTCCGGCATGGCTCGCTCCAGCTTTTTCCGCTTCAGAATCAAGTGAACTATGCTTAATTAAGAATGGAGGGAGGCTGCCGGGAAATCAGGGCTGAAATCCGGTGGGCACCGGATGATCCGGCATAGTCTGCAGGTTCGGTCAAAAACGGCGGCTATGAGCGCAATCTTGACAATTCATAACAGGTTAATGTATGTTAAATAGTTGTGCTGAAAGCGTGTTTCGGTTTTATCGGAGAGTGTGATGCTAATCCTTCCTGCTACACCTGGATGGCATAATATTCAATTCACGAGTCAGGTACCTCTGCAACCGCCTTTGGTTCGTGTTGAGTGAAACAGCATAAAAAAGGTTCTGATAGGTGAAATATCGAAGGTTTCATGACTGGCCGACATCCAAAGCGGAGGCGAGCGCAATTCAAGACGAGATGGCCGGGCAGGTAGAATTACATGGCAACATTGACTACCCCAAGCTGATTGCGGCTGTCGACACTTCTTATGGGTCAGATGGTGAAATCGTGTTTGCCGCAGCAGTCGTCACGTCTTTTCCCCAGATCGAAATAGTTGAACAGACGTATCACTTCGACTCGGTTAATTTCCCATACTACCCCGGCTTGTTTTATTTCCGGGAAGGACCGGTGATAATTGAAGCTCTGGCGAAGATTACAAGCGACCCCGAGCTGCTCATAGTTCATGGTCATGGACTGGCCCACCCCAGGCTGTGCGGTATGGCTTGCCATATCGGGATCGTCTTTGACAAGCCGACCATAGGATGCGCCCGAAAGCTGCTGGCAGGACGCCACCCCCCGGTTGGTTCCGCCAAAGGGAACTGCCAACCTATCGTCATTCGTACGAAGGAGGTCGGTATAGTCTACTGCAGTAAAGACAACGTTAAACCAATTATTATATCCCCTGCTTACAAATGCAACCTGGCTCAAGCAAAAAATATAATCGTAGAATGCTTGCGGGGTTTCCGGTTACCTGAGCCTTTGAGGTTAGCACATCTGTATGCGAACAAGTACCGCAGACATATGGAAAGAAGCAATGTCGGGAAGGCTTAACTTGAAGATCGGGTATCATGAGCAACTCCCTTACGCATGACATGATTGGTGCCGCGCAATCTCATCAATTAATGAATAGCACGTTTCGTCTAATCGTCGCTTGCTTAGTCGTTTTCCACTATCTGCCGGTGGCAGCCGCCAAACTAAAGGGACAAGCCGTTACGTATGCCGACTTCAACTTCGTTAACTACATTGCTGCTTCCGAGAATTATGTATACTTTGCCACTACGGAAGGGATTACTCGGTACAACAAATTTCAAGACAAGTGGGAAGATCCGCTGACCGGTGTGGACGGTATTGATAGTAGGGATATTAAAAGGATTTGGGTTGATTCCTTTGATAAAATGCTCATTGCCGAAACGTCAGGAGGTTTGTTTGAGTACGACTCCCTTTTCTACAAATGGCTGCCGATAAGTGAGCTGCCCGATTTCGACAACAGTAGTGTGCACATTCAACCACCCCGGATCATGTTCCCGCCGATTGGCTTCGACTACACCGGTGAAGGCCAAATCACTGACTACTATGGCCGCTACTTTGCTCTGAACGACATTGTTGATGACCGCACCGGCACCCTGTGGATCGGCACCTGGGGGTACGGCTCGGCTAGAGCCGGTATTACCTCGGGCATGATCGATCTTTTGCCTTTTGGTTTGCTCCAAGACCGGGTAAATGCCTTAGTAAAACTTGACGATCTGTTATGGATGGGGGGGGCGATATTCGATAGTTATCGGTCGGGCCTATCGGTTTTTGATCTCAAGAATAACAACTTCTTTTATATTGAGTCGGGCCTTGGCAGCGATTTTCCCGCGGTTGATGTTAATTGTCTTGACGGAAACGACACCGGTATTTTTATAGGTACTCCGGTGGGGTTGCTTTGCCTGGACAAAGAAACGAAAAGAATCACACAACGGTTTTCAAGCCGCTCTGGGCTGAGCGACGACAACGTCATAAGCGTCAAAGTCATTGGCGACTCCATCTTCGTCGGTACTGCTGCCGGATTGAGTGTTGTCATCGCCGCTGAGGACTCAGTGCGTCTGGTCTGGCCCGGGCAGTTTTTGAATGACGTGATTTATGACCTGGAACAGGTGGACTCATCTCTCTGGATTGCCGCCAGCTCTGGCGCTTACCGCCTCAAACTACCATCCGGCAGACTTCAGAAATTCCGGGACCCGGATTTGGTACTCTTCAATGGGGTATATGATATCGAAAGCTATGAAAGCGACCTCTGGTTTGCTTCCGAGGGTGGTGTTGTCCGTTTGAACATCCGGACTGGTGAAACGGAACCATTTCGGCTGATCAACCAAAAGATCGTCCCGCGGGCACTGGCTGTCAATGATACCATTGCGGCTCTTGCCTCAGATAAAGGGATGATGGTTATTTTTTTCAAAAACAAAAATCAATTTACCCGCGAGTTCACAACTGATGACGGCCTGGCGTCAAACTATGTCTACAGCCTGTTGATTGATGGTGATTACATCTGGATTGGTACTGACAAAGGCCTCACCCGTTTCTTGTGGAATAACCCTGAGAGGGTGGACTGACTGGGCTGGCCTCCCGATTAAAAGTTGATTGACGAATAACGATATATTACAATGGAGTCAGCATGTCCGGAATGTCGGCTCGATATATCATGGACTTGATGGAATGCCGTAATGAAGCTTTTCGATAACATTTGGCTTAAGATTATAGCCATAGCAGCCGGTCTTGTGTTGTGGTTTCATGTGGTAACTGAGAAGGTCTACCACCATCAACTACAACTTCCTATAACCGAAATCGTTCTGGATGAAAAACTAACCCTGGTGGATGCTCCTCTCGATTCCTTGATGGTTGTGGTACACGCCTCAGGAAAGCAATTGCTCCGTAAGAAGTGGCGTGAACGAGGGGTAAAAATACATGCCGCCCAACTGCCAACCGGACACCACACTATAAACCTGACCACAGCGAACGTCTCTCTGTCCGACGCCGGTAACCTTGTTACGCTCGACAAAGTTGTTTCACCGACATCTCTAGGGCTCTATATCGACCACCAGTCGGAAAAGACCGTCAAGGTGACTCCCGATATCAATCCGGTGCCTGATGAAGGTTTTGCGGTGAGTAAGATTTCCATCCCGGAACCTTCGGAGGTGACGCTCATCGGAGCACGGTCGCTTGTGCGCCAGCACACCACCGTTTCAACTATACCCAAGGAACTGACCGGGCTACGAAACAACCTGACTCTAACTCTGCCCCTGGTGAAACCTCCCGGCTACAGGATAGAACTTCAACCGGATTCGGTGACAGTGACAGTAGAAGTTGTCGCCGTCAAGACAAGAATCTTTGAGGATGTACCAATCGTTGTCTACAATGCGCCGCCGAATAAGAAGGCACTCACTTTTCCAGCCACGTTGCGGATCGAACTCACCGGCCCGCCTGAGGAGATCGATGGGCTGAATCGCAATGCGCTGATAGCATCTGCAGATTTTCGGGGAATTGATTCCAATGGTTTGACCTCGGTAAAAGTCGACTGCCCCTCGTATTTCAAAGTGAAAAAAATATCAGCCGACGCGGTGAGAATAATCGTCCAATAGCCATGCTCGTTTTAGGGATTGAGACCTCCTGTGACGAAACTTCGGTGGCGGTCGTACGTGACGGGCGGGAGATACTGTCGAATGTCATTCTCTCTCAGACCGTTCATAGTAAGTATGGGGGGGTGGTTCCGGAGGTTGCCAGCCGCGCCCATCTCAAAACAATTATCCCGATTTACAACCAGGCCCTTTCCGAGGCAGGAGTCGCTCTGAATGATATTGAACTGATAGCGGCCACCATGGGGCCGGGGCTGGTGGGGCCGCTTTTGGTAGGGTTGACTTTCGCCAAGGGACTGGCCTACGCCAGAAAGATACCGTTCGTGCCGGTGAACCATATTGAGGGACATATAGCAGCCAACATCTTGGAACACCCTCAACTGGACAAGCATCATCTTACTCTGATTGCCTCTGGTGGGCATACCATGCTGGTTGAAGTCAAACAATTCGGCGATTATGAGTTATTGGGACAGACTCATGATGACGCCGCCGGCGAAGCGTTTGACAAGGTCGCCAAGCTGCTTGGCTTAGGCTATCCCGGCGGCGAAGAACTTGATCGGCTGGCACAACAGGGCGATCCCAACTATGTCAAATTCCCGCGAGCAGTCTTGAAGGAACCCGGCTATCGCTTTTCATATTCCGGCCTGAAAACTGCGGTGGCTGTCTATCTTCGTAAACTAAACCAAAAAGACATTGAAAAGCACAAAGCTGATATCGCCGCCTCGTTTCAGGAAGCAGCAGTGGCGGTATTGGTAGAAAAGACCGTCCGTGCGGCTGTTGAAAGAAACATAACCGACATTACTCTTTCCGGAGGAGTGGCTGCCAATAGCCGCTTGCGCGAATTACTCACTGAACGCCTCAGCGAGCAGAATCGCCGCCTGTTCTACCCGTCAACTGAGTTGTGCACCGACAATGCCGCTATGATCGCCGCCGCCGGCTACTACCGCTACGAAAGAGATGGCCCCGGCGAACTCATCGCCAACGCCGTGCCCTACCTGAAGCTGGTGTAGACGAACCGCAAGTACTACATGCCGCCCACCGCTTCGAGACTGTCTCATAAGTAGTAAATTGAGTTCGTTATTACAAGGAATTGAGAAAAAGTTGGCATTCCAATTGCGCTCTATTTACATTCTTGTAAACATCATGGCAGAGACATAGAGGAGGCAAACATCTGTGACCGACAAAGGCTCTTATGGGCAAACAAAACCTGCCTTTGATCGTGTTCAGGAATTCATCCAAGCATTAGAAGAAGAAATCAGCGCAATAAAGAAGGGTAAAGGCGGAAGCATCGTAAAGGTCTTTGACGGCCGGTTTCTCACTGAAACTGCGGGGTTTTTCGTCTACATGTTTCACTTGGAAAACGTACTCGTTGTTCTTGATGATACTCCTGCTGAAATCGAAATCGCTGGTCGGAATTATCGGTGCCAAGTAGTTTCTGTACAAGGGTTGGATGTCCAAATCGGGATTGAAGAATTCGTTGGGCGGTACGTAGCGGAAGGTAAGTTACAAACAAACTTATGGTATCTACTCGACCTGCTGAGAAAGAAGTATGAGGAGTCATTGCCGATCGCGGATAAGGTCTTCGCCTTTGGTGAAAAGCTGTTTAGCGGAAAGGCTGAAAGCTTAGAAGCTACCCCCGCTGGTCCGGAATATGGTCGAGTGAAACATCCACCAAACCGATCCCAGGAACAAGCCATACAAGCCTGCTTTTCCAAGAGCCTTGCCATCATATGGGGTCCGCCAGGTACCGGGAAGACGCAGACAATATCGAAGGCCATCGAAGCTCACCTGAAAGCCGGTAGGCGAGTGCTACTTGTGTCACACGCAAATGTCGCTGTTGACGAAGCTCTCGAAAAGGTTGCTGAACAATTAAAAAGCGATCCTTTATACAACGAGGGGAAGTTAGTACGATTAGGGATACCACACAAAGATTCCCTTAAGAATGATTACTGGATGGTAATTCCGGAAAGAATCGTTGATGAGTTAGCAAAACCTCTAGTTGACGAGAAAACTAAGCTGAGTTCACAAAAAAACGAGCTAAATGAAAAGTTACAAGCCCTTGACACTGTCATTGCAAAGCTGCAGGAACTAGCGAAGATCCGACAAGACATTGACGCTCTTGAACGATCAGTTACCGAGTTGACAGATCGCATAGATGAAATTGACTTTCTGCTGTCGGGCAAGACTGATGCTTTGGAGCGTAATCGTGTCAAACTGAAGGAAGCAAAACAGTCGAGTACTCTTAAGAGGTTCTTTAAAGGGCTTAATGCAGAAAAGATACAGAAACAGATAGATTATTCAATGATCGCAATTGAGACGGATCGAAGGGTAAGAAGTGAGTGTGAGATCAAATCAACGGCTACAAAATCCATGCTCGAAGCGAAGAAAAATGATCTTCGGCGAATGTCTGCTGAGGTAGTCCGACATACAGGCATTCAGAGTATAACCGAAGAATCACTTTTAAAGCAGAAGAGTGAATCAGAAGCCCAAATAGCCGCAAATGAATCGAGAATAAAAGACATTGAAAGGAAACTTGAAGAACTAAAGGCAAACATCCTAAATGAAGCAAGGCTTGTGGCTACAACTTTGACCAAAACATATACGGCGCGAGAATTCCCTTCGTTTCCTTTCGACGTTATAATAGTTGATGAGTCCAGCATGGCTCCTTTACCTCATCTATATTGGGCAGCGAGCAAAGCATCAAAAGCGATAACAATTGTTGGGGATTTCTTACAGTTGCCTCCGATTCGAATTGCCGACTCCGATACCGCTAAGCAATGGCTGGGTCGAAGCATTTACAACATTTTGGGTATTGATACTATAAGTGAGGCAGAAAAAGACACCAGAGTTACGCTCCTTGCTACCCAATACCGTATGCATCCCAAGATATCAGACATTCCTAACCGATTGTTTTATGGGGGTAAATTGAATGACGCAAAGGAGACAAGTGCTCACGAGAACGTACAAGACTCGTTTAGCGGATATGAGGCTTTAACATTAATCGATACATCAAGTGCCAATCCATGGTGCAGCCAACTGTCACAGGGTGGGCGTTTCAATCTTTACTCTGCGTTAATCTGTGTTTCACTCGCACACAAACTTGTTCCCGATTACGAAAGCAAAGAGATTGGAATTCTTTGCCCTTATAAAGCACAAACACGCCTTATTTCAAAGATAGCCGAAGATAGGGGTATACTGGACAAGATTAGAATAGGCACGGTGCATACCTTTCAAGGTGGAGAAGCAAAAGCTATGATCATCGATTGCGTGGAAGGTCCTGGCGGCAAGCGATGGTCCATGCTGGATGAAGTGAAATCTAATCCTGACGCCCGGCTACTCTTGAATGTCGCATTTAGTAGAGCGAAAGCAAAAGTGTATTTAGTAGCCCATTCTGATCACCTCAGACAACTCTTCAGCGAGCGTACCTCTTTAATTCAAATACTCGATCTATTCAAGACCACCGGTGTAATGGTTCCCTCTGAACACGTTGTGCCAAATTACGTTACCGATGATTTTGAGAAATGGGCAGAGGACTTAATGGGTAAGGCAAATGAACCCATGCCGTTCACTGAAGCGCTGTACACTGAAAAGAACTTCTGGCCAGTATTCCTGACAGATTTAAAGTCAGCTACCAACAGTGTAATTATTGTTAGCCCCTTCATCTCTTTAAATAGAGCAGGTCGGCTTATGAATCTGTTCAGAACCCTGTTAGTGAGAAATGTAGGTATTCGAATTTACACACGCCCCCCTTCTGGACAACCTGACTCCCTGTTTGAACAATCAGGAGTGGTCCTGACGGAGTTTAGGAAGATTGGAGCAACACTTATCCTGAAGCAAAAACTTCACCAAAAAGTTGCCCTTATTGATGGAAAAATCACGTGGGAAGGAAGCCTCAACATTCTTAGTCACAAAGATAGCACTGAGCAGATGCGCCGTATTGAGGGCACAAAGACTGCCTGCGAGATAATACGCGATCTGGAACTGGATCAAGATGACGCCGCTGGCACTTTGACCGATGAGCTGTGTCCGCTATGCCTAAAGAGAGGAATCGAAAGTCCTCTTGTTATCCGCCAGGGCCCAAATCGTCGTCGATTCATAGCTTGTTCGTCATGGCCGAAGACCCGCTGCCCCTACAAAGAAGACTTGTCAAAGTGGAAGCGGCACAAGCATCAATCGTAGCATCAGCTACAACCGTTAAGGTTTTCAGCTTAATTGTGCCCAAACATACCGTGCTTCAGCTTTCCCAAAGAGTCAAGCTGAGACATTTGTACGGCTAGTGTCACTTTCGGCATGAGTTAGCAAGTATTACCGTGAACAACGATTGGGTAGATTTTCGTGGGCGGCAGATGTCCACATCTGCCCCAGGGGAGTCGCCAATCATTTCATACGAGGAACCCACCCCTCAGGCAAGCTACCACCTGACACTGCTAATCCCCGTAGGATTTGTTACCATGAAAGCCAGAGTTGTCGCACGGGTTGGCGTCAGTGGTAAGCTCACCTTTCAAGTAAGCCGTCACAACTTCTTCGGGCTTTCCATCTGGTGTACCAATAATAACTTCGATGCCGCTTTGTCTAATTTTAGGCGGCACCCAGATTCGAACTGGGGAATGGAGGTTTTGCAGACCTCTGCCTTACCACTTGGCTATGCCGCCATAAAAAAAAGCGGGAAACGAGACTCGAACTCGCGACAGCCACCTTGGCAAGGTGGTGCTCTACCAACTGAGCTATTCCCGCATACGTTCTTAATTATATATCGGAAACTGTATTTGTCAACTTCTTTCCAGCATCTCTTTTATCGGTGTTGCTGACGGGAGGAGATAACCAATTGCGTTGCATCAGATTCAATTCGCGGCCAATACCAGGGTGCCAGTTTCTTTAACTAGCGTTCGTGGATTTTTACTTTGGCTGTATCTTCCATCAGCATGGCGTACTCGTGCTGCCCCAGTATTGTGATCAAGGACTTTTATTGACTGCTTGAATAACAATGTCGACAGGTTTATCCGCTTACAAGCCGTTCAAACAGCTTACTGTATTTCTGGGCCGATTTCTCCCAGGAAAAGTTCTGTCGCATACCGGCCTTCATCAGTTTTGTCCAGGAGCGTCTTTTTGTGAACAGCTCCACGGCTCGCTGCACGGCTGTCAGCAATGCTTCAGGTGTATAGGGCTTAAAAACAAAACCGCTCCCCTCGCCGGAATCGGGATCATAGTCTACAACCGTGTCGGCCAGTCCACCCACCTCCCGAACAATTGGCACCGTGCCATATTTAAGAGAATACATCTGGTTGAGGCCGCATGGCTCGAAACGTGATGGCATCAAAAAGATGTCTGCCGCCGCCTCGATGCGATGTGCCAACGTGTCATCAAACGTCAAATACACCCGGAGCTTCTTGGGATGTTTCCTTTCCAGATTCGTGAAAAGCTGGTGATACTTTTGTTCTCCGGTTCCGAGGAGTATCATCTGGATATTCATCTCGAAAAGCTTGTCAGCGGCTTGAGCTATTAGGTCGAATCCTTTTTGGTCAACCAGGCGAGATATGATCCCAATCAGGGGCGTTTTCTCCCGAATGGGCAGTTTGGCCTCGCCCAACAGCTCAACTTTGTTCATCCTCTTTCCTGAGAGATTGTTGACGTGGTACGGGTAGGGTAGGGTTTTGTCGCGTGACGGAGACCAAACGGTATAGTCCACTCCGTTAAGAATGCCGCTGACATCCGAGGATCGATCCCTCAAAACCCCGTCAAGTCCGCACCCGAGCTCTTGAGATGATTGAATTTCCATGGCATAGCGCGGGGAAACGGTGGTGATTTTGTCGGCATGAGTTATGGCTGCTTTAAGAAAGTTCACCTTGCCGTAAAACTCAAACGGCCCCATAGCGTCGACCAAGTCATCAGGCAGATTCAACTTGCAGAACCGGTCTCTGGTAAACACCCCTTGGTAAGCAAGGTTATGGATAGTGAGGACCGTTTTGATTCCCTCAAAAAACGAATCTTGCGCGTGGTTCGTTTTCAAATACACCGGGATAAGACCCGCCTGCCAATCATGAACGTGAATGACGTCCGGCTTGAAGCCGATTTCCTTGATTGTTTTTAACACGCTGCGATTAAAAAAGATAAATCTTTCGTCGTTGTCGGCGTAGTCAGCCCCCGTTTTTGCGTCGCGATAGAGCTCGCGGCGGTCAAAAAAGGCCTCGTTGGCTATAAAGTAGCTTTCCAGCTTTGATTTTTTGTCCTTGAAGACTCCCACCGACATCGGCAGCCGTCTTTGGTGGATAGGGATTTCTGCCGACCAATCGAGCGTTTCCAAGGTGAAAGTGTTCTCGTCAATTGAGCCATAGCGCGGGATAAAGGTTTTCACCTCGTGCCCAAGTTTTGCTAAGGCCTTTGGCAACGCCCCTACCACATCTCCTAATCCGCCCGTCTTGGCGAAGGGTGCCGATTCTGAAGCAGCCACTAGTATTTTCATTTCAAACTTTTTCTCCAGCTGTTTCCGTGTTAACAACGGGAGCAGCTTGAGCCGGGTGAACCTCTCTGAGGTAAGCCGCCGCTTCCTCGGGCGTAGTGGGGTTAATATAAAACCCTGAACCCCACTCAAACCCGGCCACCTTTGTCAGTTTGGGGAAAATTTCAAAATGCCAGTGATAATACTCGTGGTGGTCCTTGGAAATAGGGCGGGTATGGAGAATGTAGTTAAATGGCGGGTCATTGAGAGCCAGTTTTAACCTAGCTAGAGTGTCCTTAAAACTTTTAGCTAGAATGCTACAATCAGCCTTGCTCATTTCGAGATAGCTGGATTGGTGCGTTTTTGGCATAAGCCAGGTTTCGAATGGGAAGCGAGCAGCAAAGGGTTCAATGGTGATGAAGGAGTCATAATCCATCACTACTCGTTCCTTGTCCTTAAGTTCCTGTCGGACAATATCGCAGTAGACACACCTTTCTTTGAATTCGAAATACCTCTTTGCTCCACTGATCTCTTCGTCCACCCTCTTCGGAATGATGGGCGTAGCAATGAGCTGACTATGGGAATGCTCCAGAGAGGCTCCTGCCGCCTCCCCGTGATTCTTAAAGACAACTATATATTGAAAGCGACTATCACGTTCCAAGTCTATCATCCGTTCCCGATAAGCCCAGAAGACATTGCGGACTTCCTCATCAGTCATATCAACCATATCGCGGGCGTGCTCAGCCGTTTCCACAATAACCTCGTGCGCTCCGATGCCGTTCATCTTGTCATACAATCCATGGGGTTCTCTGGCCAGAGAGCCTTCAATGATCAGGGCCGGGTATTTGTTGGGGAACACTCTCAAAGTCCAGCCGGGTTTGTTGGGCTCGGTATCGGGCTTGCGGTAAGCTAAAATCTCAGGAGGGGTGCTTTCCTCGTGCCCCGGACAAAAAGGGCAAAGCTTAGCTGAGACGCTTCTGGTGACCGAGCGAAATGAGCTGGGGCGTTTTCCTCGTTCGGTTGAGATTATTACCCAGCGACCGATAACAGGGTCTTTTCTCAGTTCAGGCATTTTTACTCACTTTTAGGACGTAAATTATACCGTCTTGCCAGGTGGATGTCAACAGCCCAATGGACAAGACAAGAACCTGGCTGTGCTCTAAACTAATCTAAGTTGAATCTCATTATGCCGTCTGCAGTCATTGTCCCGTTGAATACAGCTTCCAAAACAGCAACCTCTCTCTCGGACAAAGTACAGTCCCGGCGCTTAGCGGCTTTCTGAGCAGTTTCAACTGCTTTTTGAAAATCGTACCTTTCGTACTTTTGTGAATTGCCCCAACTGAATGACGGCACTTCCTTGTCGACTACCAGATTACCGCCGAAGATATTGCAGCACACGCCGATGTTTATCCCCGTGTTCAACAACGTGCCAATCCCGAACTTGGTGTGGTCAGCAATGAACGAACCGACTTTAATGGAACCGGAATCAATTGCTTGACCGTCAAGAGACACCTGGATGTTCGAGTAATTGTTTTTCAGATCGGAATTAGTGGTCATCGCTCCAAAGTTTACCCAGGGTCCGACGTAACTGTGACCGATGAAACCGGCATGGTATTTATTGACGTACGAGTGGAAGACGGATTCTTCCACCTCTCCCCCTACCCGACAGGTGGGACCGATAGAAGAGACGACGATTTTACCGGCCAGCACCACTGAATTTGGGCCGACAAAGCAGGGACCAAAAATCGCCGCCTGGGGTTCTATTTTGGAATCGGCGCCGATATAGACCGGACCTTTTGAGGCGTCTATAACTGCCGATGGGGATATTTCTACGCCATCATCGAGGAATGTGTTACTCTTATTTATGATGAAAGCTCCATCGTGGATTGTTTTTTTCTGCGAGTGTGGGAATGATGACTTCATATATTCAAAATCTTCACAGATCTCCTTTTCTATATCAGCCACAATGTCCCAGCAGTAGTCGTATAATGTAGCAGTCGTTTCCAGACGTGAAATGTATCCCTTCTCTTTGTTGAACAGCTCTTCATACTCCTTTTGGGTCGATATAGGTGGAAACTCTTTCATTGACTCGGTTTTGAACAGCACCGCTACCGTTTCATCATGGTTTGTGAAGGTTGTAGACAGCCCTACCTGGCGCACTAATTCCGGCAAGTTGCCGTAGCTGCGGATTCTCCCGTTGATAAAAAGCACGTCTCCCCCCCCACGCTTGATGATATTCACAGGATGTTCTCGGAATGTTTCGGACAGAAGCGGCGCGATCTGATCCCGCCCTGTCAGGCAGATGTTGGCTTCACGGAAATAGCGCTCAGCCTTTCGAAAAAGGGGAACAATACCCGCTCGCAGAACATAGACCGGGCGAACAAGGGTCAGCGGAAAAAACTGCCGATACCTTTCATCCTCGTAAAAGCAAATGGTCAATAGATAATTCCTTTCTTATTCTACTATTAGCAACTTGTAGTGACTATATCGGTTCACAACTGTTCCTGCTTAGGACTGGCTAAGATGGTAACATTGGAAGAAACTGGCAAGAAGTATTTGAACGAGCATATGGAATCACGATGATATGGGTAAGGACGCTCTAAGTGAAAGGCAACCTGTGTGGCATCGCAAAAGGCAGGTCGAGTTACGGTTTGCTGATGATCCTGGACTGAATCAACTGGTTTTTCGATTGGTGTGAGCGGTGATCATAAAAAAAAGGAGTTCCTGCCCTCACGCAGGAACTCCTTCAATCCCCACCTGCTAGATACCCTTCACCGCCTATTATGTCTAAGAGTAACTAACTCATTGAAAATACTATCAATTGATGTGCCAATAAGAGTACAGCATACTCCTGTATAAGTAACTCGCTGTGGTATAACAGAGTTTATCAGGATCACCCAACATCCTTTGTAGCCTTTAACCCTATAATCGCAACTACTGCGCTCAGATTACTGTTAGGTATCCTGAAGCGCTTGCTCTACTGTTATAGTCTGCAACAAGTTAACCTTCCGCATATTCTGCGAAGGTCAAGCTTCACATTATGCAGCCCCAAAGTGATCACGGTAATTCTTGCGTTAGTGTTGCTTCTTTCCCAGGTGAACAGACATCCCATGCAGATCGTGCGCTGCTTCCATAATTGATTCAGATATCACCGGATGGCCAAAAATCAGCGAGCCAAGCTGGGTGACGGTCAAACCCCGGTTGATGGCCAGGGCAGCAGTGTGGATGATCTCTGTAGCATGAATGCCGACAATATGAACTCCCAGCAGCTTATCGGTTTTCTTTTCGCCAATCACCTTGACCTCACCGGCGATTTCATTCTCAGCATGGGCCTTGGCCAGTTTCCGAAGAGGGAACTTGCCGACAGCAACATCGTACTTTTGGGATGCCTGAGCCTCAGTCAGGCCGACTGAACCCACTTCCGGATGAGTGAAAATCGCCGTGGGAACACCAAGGTAGTTTTTCTTGGCCTTACCGCCCAGAGCATTTTCCACCGCCACCAAACCGTCATGTACTGCCGTGTAAGCCAGAAGGATTTCCCCGCGGACGTCGCCAATAGCGTAGATATGCTCGATGTTTGTCTGCATATCGGGGCCGGTCTTGATCGAACCGTTCTTGTTCAACTTGATGCCGACATCCTCCAGCCCTATGTTCTCAGTGTTGTAGGCGCGCCCGACCGACACCAGAACCTGATTGGCTTCGATTGTCTTGCCGTTGGAAAGCTTAGCGGAAACCCCCTGTTGTCCCGGCTGCACACTATCCACTTTCGTCTTGGTATACGGGGTGACTTTGCGCTTTTTCAGTTCCCGTTCGATGAGCTTAGATGTGTCTGTGTCTTCCAGTGGAAGGACGTAATCGAGCATCTCAACCAGTGTCACTTGCAAGTCGAGAAGCGAGAGCATAAACGCCCATTCACAGCCAATGGTACCAGCCCCTATTATGAGAATTGACCAGGGAAGATGCTCCAGTTCGAACAGATGATCAGAGTTGAGAACTCTCTTACCATCGAATGGCAAAATGGGGAGGTTATACGACCGCGAGCCGGTGGCGATGATGATATTGTCAGTTTTCAGGTTCGTTTCATTCCCGTTCTCATCAATGACTGTTACCTGATTCTTCCCGGTCACCTTACCGTATCCCTTGAAATAGGCAACACCGTGTGACTTGAAAAGATGCTCAACTCCCCCTACCATGGTACCCACAATTTTGTCTTTGCGGGCTCTCATCGCTTGCCAGTCGTAGATCGGTGGCGCCGCCAACTTAATTCCAAAACTTCCGGCCTCTTTCATTTTCTGATACAGCACCGCCGAGGCAATGAGCGACTTGGAGGGAATACAACCTCGGTTAAGGCAGACTCCGCCCAGATTGTCCATTTCCACCACTGCCACTTTGGCACCCTTTAAAGCCGCCCGGATGCCAGCCGTGTATCCGCCGGGGCCTCCGCCGATGATGACTATGTTATAGTTTTTTATTTTTAACTCTCCTGGTTACGTGTGGGTGGCCCCGCACTTGATGTATTATATACATGCTGCAGCTTCACATATTGCCTGTGCCAAAAGTTTATTCAACATGGACACCGTTGGCTATTTGAGGCATCCAACATTAGGGAATGTTAACGTTTGCCATGGTATTGAAATTGATTCTCTTCCTGCTTCATCTCTGCTGTTTCTGATATATGAGACGGGTTGACCATTTACCATCAGCATCGTAGTTAAGTCTTTCGGGATGTAAAACGTCATACCTTGAAGGTCATTTGCATCAGGTACAAAACTTCCTTCAACCTCGTTTGCAATGCTATCGATTATTACGAAGAGGCTCTCCGCTCGCTGTTTTGTTCGCCAGAAAAGGTATTTGTGGTGGACGTAATAGTTGAGCAGTTTCGAAGTGGTTGTGACCAATAGATCATCTTGGTCAAACCTCTTCTTAATGTAACGCAGCGCGTCTATGGTAGAGTCATGCAAGAATGGGGGACGCTGATTCACCCCCAGATGGGTGTAGAATACCAAATACCCGTGATTCTCAATCAACTCGTCGACCTGCTTGGGGCCAAGCTGGTGTATGATATACGGTTCACGAGGTATCGAGTACTTACCCCACGGATTAATGAAGCGAACAAACTCAAAGACTTTTTGACCGTCATCAAGCTCGTAAACATGAACCAGTTTGTTGTCATGGGGAAATCTCTGGGCTGTGTAGAATAAGTCCTGAATGTATTCATAGAACCGCTTGGCGAGATTCACGACAGAGAATTCTCCATTCTGACCAATACAGTGGGTCCTCTGTCCGCGCCATAAGAATTTGATCCCCGTCGGGATAGTCAGGTCGGTGTGGTATACATCGGTCTCCTGATTATCTCCCAGATACCAAGGTGCGTCTCCGACTTTTTGCTCATTCTCATTCCCGCCGTGATTTATCCACACATCAACCTTCAGCGATTCGTTTGCGAGAAACTCGACTGACCGCGTAGCTAGGTCACGTGTGAAGCCGCCTACCCCAAAGTTTCCGTAAGTGTGCAGGCAGTCAAGGTATCCGGCTCTTATTAGTGCCAAAATGACCGGCGCATAGGTGGACAGGGTGTCTGAAGTTCCATCAAAGATGGAAATGCCAAAATCAACTTCTCCTGAAAAGAAGACATCTGGCACGCTGTCGCCTGCGAGGCGGCGCTTATGAAGCTCGTACTGCTGATTGTAGAACCAGAAAGTGTTACCTATGTCAAGTCCTAACCCGCGCCCATAAGTGGTCTCTCTGGTGGTATTGAGAAGCCCCTGTATTTCCAGGAACTTCCCGATGGACTCGGTTCCGTCAATATCGGAGCAAATGGTAAGGGCCGCCTTATACGGATAGGGAAACTTGCGGAGAGTAACAGCGTCATTGTCGCTGCAGCCTGCCAGGCCGACAGAGATGAATATGATTAATACGATGAAGAAATAATGTTTCATACCATTTCTGTGTTACGGTAGGTCTTGCTCCCGGCCACATCGGGAGCGTTATCCTATGTACAAATTTAAGAGATTTGTACGCGCTGGCAAGAAAGATTAGCAAATAGAAACCGACCTGCAGCATGACAGGTCGGTTTTGTAACACTCAAGTTATGTTTAAGTGCCGGCTGTAAATGTTACAATCACCAAAACTGAATCAAGGGTAAAGTTGATATTCGACTCGTTGGCCACTGCAAACATCTTGAATTTTCCCACCTCCGCCAGTTCCTTAAGTTTGTCAAGGCTCGATATATACTTAAACGATTGGCCGTAGGTGATGTGAGTTTGCCCGGTGGCCTTCAGCGGTAGGTCCTCTAAGACTAATATACCATGCTCTTCTATTTCCGTACAAGTCGAAGAAGGGCCAAGAGCAGAATTCGAATCCGCTACATAGGCGCTGAACTCGTTGGCGGTGCCGGTATCATTGGTGGCCCACAACTCAAAGCCCACCAGGTCAATGTCTTTGATATTGCCCTGGTGATCTTGCCAGTCCTGATCGGTGGTGATATCAACATTAATGTAATAGTTCTCTCCATTGGCAGAAACCTGGAGGTCCCTAATCATAACGGATAACACAAACGTCCCGCTGATTAAGCAGCCGGCAAGAATCAAAAGGATGCCCGCCGTACCTAAAACTCCGGCTTTTCTCTTAAAGAAGTTCACTTTTGTTGCCTCCTCACTTTCAGAAATAAAGGTTCATGCCGCCGGTAAGGGAGGCTGACTTTTTCGATCCACCGCCCTGAGTCGGAACAATGACCGCTCGGGCGCGAAAATCGAGGCTTAGGAATTTGGCCACACCAAACTCGAGGCCAAGACCGGTGGACCAGCCGATGCGTTGCTCGTCCTGGAGGGACTGATCTCTGCTGGTGTTATACACCCCCACTCCGGCCAAATAGTATGGTTTGAAGCCGATTGCGCCAAAGGCTCCACCAAAGAGGAGGTCAACGCCGTAAGCGGTTACTTTCGACCCCTCCAGGTCCGAGGTAAAATCGTCAAAGTCGGGATCGCCGAAGTGAGTGAAATAGATGTTCGGCTCAAAGGATAATCCCAAAGGTGCTTGCAGCCGCGCGCGAATCCCAATGACCTGCCCCTCCTTCTGGTCTTCCTGGATGATAGGATACTCACGCCCGACCGATACTCCCACTCCAATACCGCCCGCCAGGACTGGCTGGGAAAACAGAAAAAGCGCAAGAAGTATTTTTAGTGGTCTTTTCATCTAACCTCCACGTGAATAAAAACCTACTGTTTTTATTATCTTAATATTTTCTCCGCTTTTGTCAAGGCGAAAATCGAAAAAAAGTCTTTCCTGTTTCAAAATATCGCTTGACAACATTTCGTAACCTGTTATTTTTGCACACTTTTATTAAACAAAATGATAGCTTTTATTAAACAAGAGGTTGTTTTTTTAGGCGGTATCTGATGAGATTGAGAATCGGCAGTAAGATAAAGTCTTTGCGGCTAGCCTCGGAATTGACCCAGGAGGAACTGGCCAACCGGGCGCGACTGACCAAAGGATTCATTTCCCAACTGGAAAATGACCAGACCTCGATTTCGCTTGATTCACTGGCCGACATTCTTGATGCCCTGGGAGTTGGGCTATCGGAATTCTTCACCGATTCAGCCGAGGTTAAGGTTGTCTATCGTCCCTCGGAACGAGTGGCTATCGAGGGCAAAGGAGCCAGTAAATTCGAGCTGTTGATTCCTGGTTCAACCAATAACCTGATGGACCCGATCCTGGTCGAGTTGAAGCCGGGCGAAAGCTTGAAAAACCGGGAGCCTCATTCAGGTGAACAATTCGGCTATGTCCTCAAGGGTACGGTGACCTTGAAGATAAACAAGAAGGTGCTCAAGGTGCCACGGAAGCACTGCTTTTATTTTAAGTCGGATCGGCCACATCAGATTTCAAATAACGGTGGGAGTGTGGTTTCTCTTTTATGGATAACCTCACCGCCCCAGTTGTAACTCGTAACCTCTAACCGGACGAAGGAGGGATATACAATGAAAATCCTCGGACGGCATTTAATCGCTGAACTCTCTGACTGTGACAGCAGCAAGCTGAACAATATAGAACAGCTGGAACAGTACCTTCATGAGGCGGTGCGATTATCAGGCGCCACTATTGTCCGTTCGGTTTTTCATCAGTACAACCCTCAAGGCGTTTCAGGCGTGGTGGTTATTGCAGAATCGCATTTGTCAATACATACCTGGCCGGAATACGGCTACGCAGCAGTCGATTTTTTCACCTGCGGGGAAAGCGTGGATCCTTACAAGGCATTTAACTACATCAAGCAGAAGCTGAATGCCCAGAACGCTCAGCTCAGTGAGATAAAACGCGGTATACCTTCACAAGCCGACGAAATAATCGACCATAAGCCGGTTCAAGAGCTGCTTCCGGCAGCTCCCCTTATTTCTTGACAAGGAGTATTGCCATGCCCCACTCGGTGAATTTCTCCGTGATGGATCAGCAAGCTCTCTCGAAAGGGGAAGATACCAGTCTTCTTAGGGAGCTGCTCGACCGTAGCGACCTCCAGACGCCACTTATGCTATTGTCTCGTTCGAAGGCAGGTCGCAACTACGAAGCGTTAAAGAAAGCCTTGCCGAGAGCACATATTCATTATGCGGTCAAGCCCAACAATCATGCCGTGGTACTTGAAGAGGTGTACAGGAGGCATGGGAATTTCGATGTCTGTTCGGCAGGAGAGATCAAGGCGGTGCTGAAAACCGGCGTCAACCCGGCCACCCTCGTTCATTCCCACCCAATCAAATCCACCCACGAATTCGACTATGCTGTCGGCAAGGGATTGCAAGTCTTTGTCGTGGATAATCCAGAGGAGATAAAGAAGCTGACCCGCTACACGGACAGGAAGCTCAAGGTCCTGGTGCGTTTTCGGGTACACACCAACACCAATGCCGTCGTCAATCTTCAGTACAAATTCGGCTGCGCAATAGAAGAGGTGGTGCCGCTGGCGCATTTAATTGAACAAACCGGGCATGAATTCTACGGCCTCTGTTTTCACATCGGTTCGCAGTGCATCTACAGCGAGAACTATGTCAGGGCTATCGAAGCTGCCCACCGGCTAATCAACGAACTTGACCTGGCGGACTTTGACACCCGTCTGCTGGATATCGGTGGCGGATTTCCGGTGGAATATGTCCAGCCGATTCCCGCCATTGATGAGTTTTACCGTCCAATAGCCACAGCGCTCGACAAGTATATCAGGCCGGGAATCAGAGTGATCAGCGAGCCGGGTAGGTTTATTGCCGCCAGTCCGGTAACGTTAATCTGCTCCATTATAGGAAAATCATACCGGGAGGGCAAAATCTGGTACTACCTCGATGACGGTCTCTACTCAACCTTTTCGGGAATCGTCTACGACCACTGTCAGTACCCGGTGGTCACTAACCGGAGAGGCGGGGAAAAACTGTCGGTGTTGGCCGGCCCCACCTGCGATTCGTTTGATGTAATGTACGATGGCCTGATGATACCAGAACATGAGGTTGGTGACCGGATTATATTTATGTCGACCGGCGCTTACTGTGCGGTCTCCGGTTCGAACTTTAACGCCCTCCGACGTCCGGAGTACATGGTTATAGATTAGGTCGATTCGATGGGAAAAAGAATCGAAGATATGTACATCGCCGAAGAGGGGATGCACGACCTGTGGGACGTCTGGTACAGCGAACTGCACAATGGTCTGTCCGGTTTCACGGTGAAAGTGGAGCGTATAGTGGAGTCGATCAAGTCGGAGTTTCAACGGATCGATGTTCTGGATACCAAAGACTTCGGCAAGATGCTAGCGCTTTATGGCTCGCTGATGGTATGCGACAATGACAACAATGCTTACAACGAGATGCTTGCCCATGTTCCCCTTTTCGTTCACCCATCTCCGAAAAAGGTTCTCATAATCGGCGGCGGCGACTGTGGCACGCTGACCGAAGTTGTACGTCATCCTGAAGTAAAATCTTGCCTTATGTGCGAGATCGACAAAAAGGTAATCGAAACAGCGAAGAAGCATTTTCCCTATCTTGCGAAAGGGTTGGATGACCCTCGAGCTACTGTCGTGTATCAGGACGGCAAAAAAATTATCCAGGAAGCTAATGATACCTTTGATGTTATCCTTCTCGACCTGTCCGATCCAATCGGGCCAGCTGCTGATCTGTTTCAAAAAACATTTCATCAGCAGGTGTTTGACCGTCTCAACGAGGATGGCATTATGGTGGCGCAATCGGAGTCGCCGTTTTACAACAAGGAGACCGTCAGCGCTATATTTAGAAATCTGCGCGATATTTTCCCTATTGTGAAGATGTACACGTGCTTTATGCCGATCTATCCCTCCGGCATCTGGTCGTTTGCCTTCTGCAGTAAAAAGTATGATCCACTCACTGACTTTGATGAAAAGCGGTATGCACTGCTGCATTTGACCACCCGCTACTACAACGCCGAGACGCACAGTGGTTCATTTATGCTGCCGGAGTTTGTCAAGAAGCTACTTGATTAGGTCTTATAGCTCAAAAGAAGGGTTTAAGGGAAGGAAAGTAAAAAATGACCAGATCAAGAAAAAACCTCATTGTCGATGTGTTCGCATACCTTGGCTTTGTGTTCTTAATTGGAACAGGTCTGATACTTGAGTACATCGTTCCGCATGGGAGCGGTCGTGTTGCTGGTCGCGGGACGGGCCCTGCATCGGGAGAGAAACTTATCACCACCCTATGGGGTATGACTGGTGAGCAATGGGGGGAGATTCATTTCTGGATAGCCGTGGGAATGCTGATAGTCCTGGCTTTTCATCTCATTCTTCATTGGAAATGGATTACTTGCGTATTGGGGAGAAAAGTAAAGCCCGCCGAGGCAAGCGGAGGACGGGCTTTCTTAGGGCTGGTGGGTATGCTTGGGATTCTTGTATTGGTGCTATTACCTTTTCTTACACCCACTGAGCAGACTCCTCGTCTTCAGATGCTACAGAAAACGGAAACTCGCCGATTCGCCGACACTTCAGGGGTCTCAGATACTGAATCTATTGACTCAAAGGACAGGTCTGAAACCGATGACATATCTATTCGTGGAACCATGACTCTTATGGAAATCCAGGATAAGACAGGTGTGCCGTACGAACACGTCCTCGCGAAGCTTGGTCTGCCAAAGGATATACCTCCGGATGAGAGGCTAGTGTTGTGTCCCTAACGCTTCTTTACAGCGGTTGACTTTGCCGAGGATCATATCTGCGCCTTTTGTCCAACGGAAGAGGGTTGGCTTACTGTTGTAATGTTGGATGTAGTCGTTGATGGCGGC
>Ga0315543_1000909_pt1 | contig 33920 bp, 33 predicted proteins | sample SalMarSW160210MG_2_FD_203098 | JGI IMG/M metagenome (GOLD analysis project Ga0315543, IMG submission 203098) | Salt marsh sediment microbial communities from the Plum Island Ecosystem LTER, Massachusetts, United States - Salt Marsh Sediment SW1601-210 ...
GAGCTAAGGTAACATTGATTACTGCTCCTACCTTGCTCACCAGGCCTGCTGGTGTTGAAGTGATTGATGTTTGCACTGCTGAAGAGATGCTTCCGGCAGTGAAAAGGGCTATTTCTGGGGCTGATGCTTTAATTATGGCAGCAGCGGTGGCTGATTACCGCCCCAGGACTAAAGCCAAAGAAAAGATTAAGAAAAAAGGTGCTGGATTAACCCTGGAGTTGGAACGCACTCCAGATATTTTGAGCGAGATTAAAGGGGATTTCATCAGAGTAGGTTTTGCCGCTGAAAGTGAAAATATGGTGGAAAATGCCACACAAAAATTGCGACAGAAAAGCCTTGACCTTATTGTAGCTAATGACGTTACTGCTAAGAGTAGTGGGTTTGGCACTGATAGCAATCGAGTAACCATAATTGGTAAGGATGGCAAAGCTGAAAGCCTGCCGCTTCTTCCCAAAAGACAGGTGGCTGATAAAGTTCTGGACAACGTGGCGAAGCTCTTGACTGAAGGGAATAAGGAACGATAACGCGCTACGCTTAGTCATCCAAGATTAATAGAGACCTTGCGGAGAAATGCCTGAAATTCCTAAAGCCTATGAGCCAGGTAACATAGAGAGAAAGTGGTACAACTTCTGGCTCAAGCAGGGCTACTTTACCCCTGAGATAGACCCCAAGAAGAAGCCTTTCGTTATTATCATGCCACCGCCAAATGTTACCGGCGAGCTCCATCTGGGGCATGCTCTTACTACTACCCTGGAGGATGTGATGGTCAGGTGGCAACGCATGAAAGGGAAGCCCACATTATGGTTACCGGGAACTGACCATGCTGGCATTGCCACACAGGTAGTGGTGGAGCAGCAATTGGCAGAGCAATCGTTGACCAGAAGGGATATAGGCAGGGAGAAATTCCTTCAAGTGGCCTGGGAATGGGTAAATGACAGCAGAAAGAGTATCAACTCACAGCATCAGATGCTGGGAGCTTCATGTGATTGGACGCGTGAGCGATTCACCCTGGATGAAGGGCCGAGCAGGGCAGTCCGTACCGCCTTTGTCAACTTGTATAACAAAGGGCTGATTTACCGAGGAGAGCGCATTATAAACTGGTGTCCCCGGTGTCAGACTGCTCTTTCTGACCTGGAGGTGGAACACAAGGAGATTAACGGGCATCTTTATTACATTCGCTACCCTCTAGCGGACGAAAGTGGTTTTATCACTGTAGCTACCACCCGCCCGGAAACTTTCTTTGGTGATACTGCGGTAGCGGTGAATCCTGAAGATGTGCGATACAAAGACTTAGTAGGTAAGAAAGTAGTGCTTCCTATCATAGATAAGCAAATTCCCGTTATCGCCGATGATGCCGTGGATGTATCTTTTGGTACCGGAGCGTTGAAGATAACCCCGGCGCATGACTCCACAGACTTTGAAGTAGGGCAGAGACATAATCTGCCGCTGGTGGACATTATGAATCCCGATGCCACCCTGAATGAGAACGCCGGTCCTTACGCTGGTCTGGAAAGATTTGCCTGTCGGGATAAGGTGGTGGATGATTTACAACAGAAGGGTTTATTGGAGAAAATTGAGCCTTATTTGCATTCAGTGGGGCATTGTATTCGCTGCCGAACAATGGTAGAGCCCAGGGTTAGCCTGCAATGGTTTATTCGCACCAAGCCTTTAGCGGAAAAGGCCATAAGGACGGTCAGGGAAGGTGACATAACTATAATACCGGAGCGGTTCACCAAGATATACTTTGAGTGGCTGGAAAACATCAAGGATTGGTGTATTAGCCGGCAACTCTGGTGGGGGCATCGCATTCCTGTGTGGTATTGCCAGGATTGTGGTGAGTTCACTGTTTCCGTGGATGTTCCTTCTCACTGCTCACACTGTGGTTCAAGCCAGATTGTTCAAGATAACGATGTTCTTGATACGTGGTTTAGCTCGGCTCTATGGACGCATTCCACGCTTGGTTGGCCAGAGGATACCGAGGATCTGCGCTACTTTTATCCTGGCGCAGTGATGGAGACAGGTTATGACATACTATTCTTCTGGGTGGCAAGGATGATTATGATGGGGCTGGAGGATACCGGTGAAATACCATTCTGCACCGTCTATCTTCACGGCTTGATTCGGGACGAACATGGCGAAAAGATGAGCAAGTTACGTGGGAATGTTATTAATCCCACCGAAGCTATCAATGAATATGGTGTTGATGCTCTGCGCTTTGCCCTTGCCAGCAATAGCACGCCGGGCAACGATATAAGTCTCGGCAGGGGAAAGGTGGAATCCAGCCGCAATTTCATCAACAAGCTGTGGAACGCTGCCAGGTTCATTTTCCAAAGTGTGGATGCAACGACACTAGAAGGACAAACTATAGAAATAAAGGTTGAGCCGCAGTTATTGGAAGACCGCTGGATTGTCAGCCGTCTCAACCGTGTAACAGGTGAAGTCAACAGGCTTATGGAGAGGTTCGAATTCGGGGAAGCCTGCTGGCAAATATATGATTTTATGTGGGGCGAGTTCTGTGATTGGTATGTCGAGATTGCCAAGTTGCGCCTCCGTCCTGTAGAACCTGTAGCATCACCCTTGCCATTTCTGGTGATTGTATTGGAAAACTCATTACGTCTTTTACATCCTTTCATGCCTTTTGTTACTGAGGAGCTATGGCAAAATGTGAAGCAGCATTTTCCTGAGGAAATCCACATGCCTGATTCTATTATGATAGCTTCCTACCCTATTGCTGACGATGGTGCAATAGACCCTGAAGCGGAACGAGCGATGAATTCAGTGATAGAAATTATCCGTTCCATACGTAATGTTCGCGCCCGGTATAAAGTGGAGGCAACTAAGCAAATTGAAGCATGGGTTTATGCTGATGAACTCTTGCCCCCAATTTCTTCACAAGCTGAAGCAATCAAGACGCTAGCACGAGTTAAACCGTTAGATATTGCTCATCGGAAGGAAAGGAAGGGTGATGTGGGGCGTGCAGTTGTTCTGGTGCTTAAGGAATCCGAGGTAGTTTTGCCATGGGCAAGCCTGGTTGACTTATCTGCTGAGGAGCAACGGTTGACCAGGGAACGTGAGGTGACTGAGACAAGGATAGCTCAACTCGACGCCAGACTACGGGATAATGATTTTTTGGCGAAAGCGCCACAGCATGTCGTTGAAAAGGAAAAGCAAAGACTTACTGAGCTCAGAGATAAGCTTGAGCGGGTGAAGATGGAAATTTCTCAGCTTCGTTCCTGAGAAATTTCCATCTTTCGTTCTAAATGGTGGCACAACGATAGCAACGCCTTTTTGGTATCGCTGGCAACGCGAGACTTATCGTTACGGATTAATCTTCTCTTGAATAACCAGTAGGTGAACTCGTTGAGCTCACTTAGGTTCATAGATCTGCGTCTGAGATAACGCTTCTCCTTTTTAAACTGCTGTGCCAATTCCTGTTCACTCTCGCCATAAAGATATTGATGTGCTTCATTAATTATGTTTCCTTCGTTGATTAAACCAGCGGCTCGCTTTCTCTTGCGAATCTCTTCAGCGATGGTCAAAATAAGAAGTCTTTCCATGAAGATTCCATATAGGTAGTTGAGATAAGCTCGATATTTGGCATTACCGATCAGCTCCTTGAACTCATCTTTGGTCAGCTCTATCGGTTGCTGATCGAAGAAGAGAAGATTAATTCGCTCTTTATGTGGAATGAGCTCGCTAACCTCCTGACATAATCTTTGAGCAAGAAGTAACCAATCAAAAGCTTCATTAGCGATGAGGTATCGGTAATGCTTGTCGTCATAGTCCTCTTCAGTGCTGTCCCATAGCTTAACGGCTTCGAGTAATGCTAGATACCAGTGTTTACCCTGGGCGATAGCCTGTTTTAAATGTTTGATTGCCTCGGCATCGCTTGTGGCAAGCTCAGATATTTGTTGCCTCGCTATCGAGGAATTTACTGTCGCCATAGAATAATTATAGACTTTTAATCCATTTTAAGATAGGAGTTCACAAAATTTTCCGAGGAAAACTGTCCTTCGGTAATTTCGGCTGCAATGTCTTCACCAAAGAGTTGCTGTGCTATCTCAGCGGGAGATAGGCCTTTGCTAGTCAGGGCTCTAATACGCTGCCCTGTTTCCTCGAGGTACTGGATAGTTTTCTCCAGCATGGTTGATGGTTCAGTGATTATATATTCCGGTGCGGTAAGTAACACCCGCGGCATTAGTTCTTTGATTTTCTTAAGTGAAATTATGGTTTTCCACTGATTTTCCTCAGGTCTGGCTAACCTGGGGTGGGTGACGGTGACCAAATCCCCTGAGAAAAGCCATCCTTTATTCCTCTCAAAGAGGCAAATATGGTCATCGCTATGCCCCGGTGTGTGGATTACCTCGAATTGGAAGTGAGCTGTTTTAACGAGGTCACCGATTTTCTTTGCCTGACTGGGCAATGCATGTCCCCAGATTGTTTCCTGATAGGGATATGGTTGGGGTGGTTGCTCGATTTTGTCTATCGCTGCTGGGTGAGCAAGTATCTCCAGGCCATAGTTCTGTTGAAGGATGGCATTACCCCCAATATGGTCATGATGATAGTGAGTATTAACCAGGACCTTTACCCCTTTGTCTTTCAAGAAATCGGCTAGTTCCTTACCGGTGCAATCAGGACCGCTGTCTATTAACAAACCATCTACCAGATAGGCACAGGCGCATAAAGGAGGATGACTCTCAGAAAAGTGGCTCATCTTGATCTGGGTTACTTCTTCATAGCGGGTTGTTGTTAGCATGGTGTTATCCTTTCCTGATTGAGTTTCGGTTCATCAAAAATCTAAGGATTATTTTTCTATGTTGAGGGCAGTGAGCAAGTCTGCCAGGGGCAGAGTATTTAATATATGTTGTGGCTCACACCAGGCGCGCCGCGCCATGCCGATTCCAAAGCGCATAAAGTCAAGATGGGAAACATCATGGGCATCGGTCTCGATGGCAAGTTTTACTCCCAGTTCTCTAGCCCTGGAGGCATGGACATCGTTCAAATCAAGTCTGTCGGGCATGGCATTTATCTCCAGAATTTTGTTGTTCTTGGCGGCAACACGGGAAACAGTCTCCAAATCAATGGCTGTAGGTTCACGCTCTGCCAGAAGACGGCAGGTAGGATGGGCAATAATGTCGACATCGGGATTCTCTACAGCGCTTAGTACTCTCTGGGTCATTTTTCCCTCGCTCTGGTGCATCGCTGAATGCACCGCAGCGATAACTATATCCAACTTTGAGAGGATTTCGTGGGGCAAATCCAGAGTGCCATCTGCTCGGATATCAACCTCGATGCCACTGAACACTTGAATGCCGTCTACGTATTCATTGACCTTTTTGATTTCCTCAATCTGATTCCTTAGCCGTTCAACATCAAGCCCGTGGGCGATGGCGCGCCCACCAGAATGGTCGGTGATGGCGATATACTGATACCCTAATTTTCTTGCCGCCAGAGCCATTTCTTCAATAGTATTATGGCCATCGCTCCAATCAGTATGCATGTGGAGGTCTCCCTTTATATCGGATAGCTCTACAAGATTTGGGATAGCTCCCCGTTCAGCCTTTTCCACCTCGCCTTGATCTTCTCTGAGCTCAGGAGGAATATACTGCAGCCCCAGTCGGCGATAAAAATTCTCTTCATCAGCGAATTTCTCCAGCTTGTCTGTGGCGATATCGGTGATGCCATATTCGCTCAATTTCAATCCTTGCCTTCGACCTCTTTCCCTTAGAGAGATGTTGTGTTGTTTGCTTCCGGTGAAATATTGAAGCAGTGAGCCAAAAGCCTCGTGTTCCACCAGTCTCAGGTCGACCTGCAAACCACCGGAGACAATGGCGCTTGATTTAGTTGGCCCCTGGACTAAAACCTGCCCCACAATAGGTAAGGAGACGAAGGTATCCATGACTTTCTGGGGGTCGTCGACGGTGCCCATAAGGTCAATGTCGCCCAATGTTTCTCGGAAGCGGCGCAGACTTCCAGCGTAAGTTAGATTTCTCACTCCGGGGACAGAGTTGAGAGCACTGAGTATTTCTTCGACGATAGGCAAAGCTTCCCCGATAGAGATGCGTTGGTCCTTGCGGCGGGAAGCCTCGACTTGCTGGAGGATATTATTGGCGGTCTTTTCGCCAAGACGAAAAAGCTTGGCTACGCTGCCATTCTTTATCGCTTGCTCCAGGCTATCTGCTGAGGTTATCCCCAGTTCGGAGCAAAGTTTGTTAGCTGTCTTGGGTCCAATCCCCGGTATATCGAGGAGGTTGGTTATCCCTTCGGGAAACTCGGCTTTAAGTTTCTCGTAGTATTCCAGTTTTCCTGTGGTCACCAGTTCGGTTGTCTTTTTGGCTATTGCGTCTCCTACCCCGGGGATGTTCTTCAGGTCCTCCTCTTCGTCAAGCATAATTCTTATTTCCTTGGGATAATGCTCAATAGCGCGAACTGCCTTCTGGTAAGCACGAATCTTGAACTGGTTCTCGCCTTTGAGCTCGAGGAGGTCTGCTATATCGCTGAATACTTTGGCAATAGCGGTGTTTCTCACTGGTTCTTAGTCTTTTCCCTTATCCACTCCCAATCAGGATTGCCGTGGTCGAAGAACGACTTGAAGTTATCCTTCAGCCACTCGTAATAATCGTCTTCAACATACTGGCAAAAAGCTTCTACAAGCTGTTCCTTCGAAATATCCCCAGGAATTTCTATGTCATCGAGTTCACAATCCAGGAATTCTTCAACTACATCTCTATCAAGCATCTTTTGCCCCCTTCTGTATCCTTTTCGCTGAGATATAACCTCCTTCAAATGTCTCGACGTAACTATTAAAAGACCTGTTGAGATCAATTTCACTGATATTTGTGTAGCGTAGTCTGAATTTCTTACAGCGGCTAATCAATTTCTCAGATATGCCTGTATCCCTCTTCAAATGAGTCGTTGGATTTTCGAGAAAAAGAACACTATTTCTGTTGCACTCCATAAATTCATAAATTTCATCTCCGAACATCCAATATAGCAAGACTTTGCCCTTTCGTTCTCTAACTCTAATCAATTTTAAGATACTTTTGAGGCTATCCACTAACGTAAAATATTCATCTTCAAATTTTCTAAGCTCTTCATTTATCTGCCTTGCGTCAAAGTCCCTTCCAAATATTAGAGCCATCGGAACGGTAGCCTTGAGGACTTCATTACCGTCAGGATCTTTGACTTGTTTAACTTGAACTGCGATTTTTGCGTTATTCATTGCTTACCCCATAACGTAAAGAACTTTTGTGAAAGTTCAAAAGCTTTTTGGTAGGATGGTTGAGGGTCTCTCTCCAAGTTAAATTGGATAAGACTTAAAGCAACGCTTTTCACTTGGTGATAATTGAGAGACTTATCTTTCTCAGCTCTTTTGTAAGCGGGGTGAGATACATTTATGATTACTGTTTCTCCATCAAATCTGGCTTCCTTCTCCGATCCTGCATTTTCTTCCCGCCCTAGGCGTATGCCGCCTCGAATGGTTCTTTGATGGTTTGTTGCTGTAGAGCCTGGACCTTGCTCCAGAGTAGGAGCTTGTCCTAGCTCATTGCCAGGATAAACTGAAACGCCTTCCCCTCTAGTTTCCCCACCTTTAGTTCCCTTAACTTTTTGAGTTCCCTCACCTAGTTCCCTTTGTTCACCTGTTTCATCTAGGATTGCTACATCTCTCTGGATTCTGGATCCAAAAACAGCGAGTTCTGGGAGACTCTTTAAAATTGAGTTAATCTCCTTCTCCAAATTGAAAAAATCGGCTTTCCTTTCAAGTAACTTCTCTGCCAAACCTAGTTCGTCTAACCACTTGGCAAATTCAGCCTGAGCATTTCTAAAAAATCCCTCCCATATTGGATTGCGTATTTGGAACGAACACTTATCTGTGGTGACGGCTTTGATTAGAGGAGGTGCTTCTATCCAACCTACTATTCTTTGCTTCTCATGGGGCTCCTTTTTAAACCAAGTTCTTTCAATCACTTTGCCAAACGAACAAATTGCAACACCTTGCAAAGTCTCTTCAACCTCCTCTCTTGCTAACCCGAAGAGACCCTTAACTTTTTTCCTCCTCTGCATTGTTATCCAAACCTCTTTTTGTTCTTCTAACGTATCTTAGAGGGATTGCTGAATTATCTGTTTGCTGTTAATGAAAAACTTCAATCCCTTTTCATATATTGGCCTATAAGAAAAAACTGGTGATGCACCCTTTCCTTCAATAAGAATAGGCAATTTCCCCATATATGTCCTTAATAATTCTTTGTCCAGAAGAGGAGAGTAATGCTCCTTTAAGGTTTGTTCAATAAGGTCAAGTGTATAAAAAGTTATACTTTTGTCATCCAAATAAAGCGTAACTTTTGTACCAAAGTGATCCAGGCTTAAGGTCCGATTATCATAGATTCGATAAGGTGCATCCTCGCCTTCAAGACGCCATTCTGAATATCCTTTGTAAGACTGGGAGAAGGTCTCTGTGACTACTTTGGAACAGAAGTTTAAAGCAAGCTTTGCACCTTGACCTGCAAAGCCAATTCCGCTTCCAAACGTTTTTGACGGAGTAATATTATGGTATTCCTTACGAAATGATTCCCTGCTCATACCATTTCCAGCGTCCATTACCTCCAAAATACCCTTTTCATAATTGAAATTGATTTCAATAACTGTGGGTTTTGCATCCAAGGAATTTGCAATTAGCTCCATAAGACAAGCTATACGGATATCAACTTTATATTCTTTAGGGATGACAAATTGAATTATATGTCCTGCATTAATTTCGGTTTTTGCTTCATAATCAGGTCTCATCTCATTACTTCCTCTTAAGCTTGTCGTACTTTACTTAACTTTCTCTACCCCATCCCAGCAAGCAAGGTGGCAAGCATAGCGAACACAAGACCCTTCGAAGGTTAGCTCATCACCTGATTCGGTAATATTGCCTTCCGCTATAATGAGTATGGGTTCCCGTTCTTTCATTGGCTTTCCGCATTTATCACAAGTGGTAACACCCAACCGAGCTTCCATTATAACCAACCCCTCGGAATTATACTCCCCTTCCGCAGCAATATTTGTATTTCTTGCCTGAGCCGCAGACACAAACACAACACTGGGGCTACTTCTATCACACCACTTCTAATATTTGCAAGTGAGTTTTTTGAGCTATTAAATCAAAATGTTGGTCACGATGAAAGGATTCTACCCAGGCGGAAGTATCCACTATTACCCTAGTCATCAACCCTCAGCCTCTCCAGTTCTTCTATAGTAGCCCCATAGTCATAGTTGCCGATGAGAGAAGCGAGTTTCTCCCTCCTTTTCAAATTGAGATAAGTTTCAATAGCCGTTATAATGGCTTCCTTTTTTGTTTTGGCATTAGTTTCCCTTAGTAAATCGCTCATCAGATGCTCTTGTATATCTATAAGTGTCCTCATTGCAAAGCTCCTTTATATATCATTTAGGTCAAGAATAACATATCATAATCGATGAGAAGTAGCAGCAAATTCGCCAATTTTGCATTTTAGGGCTGTATGGGGCTAAAGCCACAGGACTCCAGACGAGCTTCCATCATTTTAGCATCCTCATAATGGTTTATTACTTCTTAGGCCTTCGGCGTGATTCTTCAATCAGGGCAGAAATATCAAAGTTTGTTCCTGTTCTAGCCCTTATTCTCTGTTGGAGAGCTTCAGCACGCTCAATAAATTTGAGCCTATCATCTCGCTGCTTATTGATGCGCTTGCTAAAAATCTCCCAGTCACTCTTCTTTATAAAGAGCTGATTGCCAAGCTTTTGGGCGGGTAGCTTGCCTGACCAAATCCACCGCCGCACGGTTTCCATATTCCGCTTGCTCTCCTTGGCTGCTTCCCTGACAGTTACTAACTCCTCTGCCACTTTCATATCCATTTTATCCCTTATTAAAAATATAGTTGTAGTCTACAACACTATAGAAGGTTCCATTTTGGTTTATCAAGCAAGGGCAGGAAAATCCTTCATACAACAGTCAAGGCTACAGGATACAACGCTCTAAGTAGAGTCGTGCAAAACTCCTCACTGACAATATATGTTATAATACTCAAAGGAGGTGAAAAGCAAGGTTCCTCATCTGCCCAAATGAGGGTAAAGAACGGCGCGATAGTATTTTTATTGCTTTGTCAAGTAGGTATTTGACATAATATAAGGGAAATCTAGCATTAGAAGTAATTATCTAGTCCAAGTGCTGAAAAGAGGAAGGAGGGGAAATGAGTATAGATTCACTAAAAGGCCTATTCCTTGAGCAAGAAAATGTATTAGATATTGAACCAAAAGAGCCTAATCTAGACAGAATGCTGACCTTGAGGTTTGCGCCTAGAAATCGGGGTAGTGTAAGGTTATCTCTTGGGCTATTCTACACCAGAGAAGAGTGGGAACAAAGGAAGAAAAAGTTGTTGGCCAAGCCTCTTCCATAATGTAAATCGGACTGGTTCCTGATTCAAGGACAGACATACCCTTGAACGTTACTAAGGAGTTTAATTACATAGAGCTGTCAATTCTTATGCTTGTATGGTTAGCAAATTGACTTTTACCGATGAGGAAACCGCATGGTTTGAAAAAATCACAAAGTACTACGTGGCATGCAAAGAACTACTCATATTCGGAGAGCAGATTGATCCTGAGAATAGGACACTCGTTCAATCGATAAATGAACTAAGAAATTGCCTTGACCATCTCATTCGCGTTATTTCGTCCAAGCTTGCTCCACATAAAACAGACGATGACCCTGACTATATAAGGACAAATCTTGATAAAGCCTACGGGCATGTCTATAGGGCTGCCTATGACACGCTAGATTGGGTCTCGCTGACTCTCAAAGACCGTATAGTCGACGAACTGAGAGGATTCTCACTTGAAACAATACAAGCTGTCCTACCAGAGTATTTCACAAAGATAAAACCTAGGGTGGAGCAAATACAGGCTGGAGAAATAACAAGGTTGAGAATGGAAAAGGATGTGGCTAGGAAAAGTGAGGAGAATCTAGTTAAGTATGGGCAAGTAACAGCGGAACTCAAACAGTTGTATCAGACTATCTCCAATAGGAAATCTGCTCTTGTTGAACACCAAAGCCATCTAAAACAATCTCGCCGCAAGAAACTTATTCAGAGAATTGCAGTAGATGTAGCAATAGGAATTACAGTTGGAATTTTGGTCTGGCTTTTGACTTAAGGTGCTTGCATTATAATCTATGCATCACACATTACAACAGGGCGTATTTTCTTATCTCGAACGTCTCGCCGTTCGTACGAAAACTCCCAGATAGCTACCTGGCTTCGGCCACACTCCTTGGGAGTCAAACAATTAATGTGATTTGGAGGATATTGGCGCGTTCTTTAATAACCTGTGCTGAGTGGCTTAGTAATTTCTGCAGTTTGAATCATTATTTTTACTGAGGTTTGTTTAATTATACCTTATATAGTTATGTTCCCCTTCCACAGCAGTGTTTGTATTTCTTGCCTGAGCCGCAGGGGCAGGGGTCGTTGCGGCCAACTTTCTTACCGGCTATTACAGCCTGTTTTTGGCGTGGTGGCTCCTTCTTAACCAGGCTAACGCGATAGATGCTGCGGACGACATCATGCTGGATGCTAGCCAGAAGACCATCAAAAAGAATGCCTCCTTCCCTTTTGTACACTACCAGCGGGTTTTGCTGTCCCACAGATCGCAAGCCTATTCCCTGCCGCATGTCCTCCATGGTGGTAAGATGCTCCATCCATAAGCGGTCAATAACACGAAGCATTACCATACGCTCGATGAGGCGCATGTTTTCGGAGCCTATTTCCTGCTCCTTCTGCTCGTAAAGGTCAACGGCGTAATTAGTTAGCTTTTCGGTGATCTCTTTGCCGTCCGGCTGAGATTGCTTCGCTGCCCCTTCGCCTCGCTCAGGGCTTCGGCTCGCAATGACAGAAGAAAGGCTGGCAATATCAGGTGGCGCAGGGAAAATGGTGGAAATGTCTTCACGCAATCCTGATAAATCTGGCTCACTCAAATTGTGGTTGATATGAGCGTCCACCATGGTTTGAATTGCATCTTTGATCATAGACATTATATTTGCCTTAAGGTCGGCACCGCTCAGTATTTTCTTCCTCTCGTCGTAAATTACCTCGCGATGCTGGTTGACTACATCGTCATACTCAACAAGGTGTTTGCGAATATCGAAGTTATATCCCTCGCTCTGCACCTGGGCATTTGTCATCGCCTTGCTGACCATGGGATGCTCGAGAGGCTTATCCTCTCCCAGCCCAGCCCAATGCATGAGTCCTCCGATGCGGTCGCCGCCGAAGCGGTGGACAACTTCATCTTCTAAAGAGGCGAAGAAGCGGGAACTGCCTGGGTCTCCCTGCCTCCCTGCTCTGCCGCGGAGCTGGTTATCAATACGCCTTGCTTCGTGATGCTCAGTGCCCACAATATGGAGGCCACCAAGCTCAATCACTTTGTTGTGTTCCTCAAGCCACTCCTGCTCAGCATGTCCTTCAGGATTGCCCCCAAGGATGATGTCCACACCACGTCCCGCCATATTTGTAGCTACAGTTACTGCTTTTAAACAACCAGCCTGAGCAACAATGGCTGCCTCCTTCTCATGATGCCTGGCATTCAGCACCTGGTGAGGTACGCCTTTCCTGGTTAATAAGTTGCTTAACGTCTCCGATTTCTCAATGGAGGTTGTGCCAATGAGCACCGGTCTTTTCTGTTTATGCCAATGCTCAATTTCTCTGGCAACAGCTTCAAATTTGGCCTTCTCATCTTTGTAAACCTGGTCAGGATGCTCGGTGCGAATCAGTGGCTTGTTGGTAAGCACAGTCACCACCTCCAACTTATAAATCTTGTGAAACTCTTCAGCCTCGGTGGCGGCGGTGCCAGTCATCCCCGCTAATTTCTGGTACATGCGGAAATAGTTCTGGAAGGTGATTGTGGCTAAAGTAATGCTTTCCCGCTGTATTTTTACTCCTTCTTTAGCCTCGATAGCCTGGTGTAAGCCCTCAGAATATCTTCGCCCAAACATCAACCTTCCGGTGAATTCATCAACAATGATAACCTGCCCATCCTTAACCATGTAGTCTTTGTCCCTTCTGAACAGAGCATGAGCCTTAAGGGCATTCTCCAGATATCGGGTGAGTGAGTAGTTGGAGGGGTCGTAAAAGCTGGGAGCCTTAAGCAATCCGGCACTCCTGAGCATCCGCTCCATGTTGCTGATGCCGATTTCCGTGAGTGAGCAGGTTCGTGTCTTTTCGTCAATGGTGTAATCGTCATCTTTTTTGAGGCGAGGAACGAGCCGAGCGAAGGTGGAGTATTTCTGGGTGGCTTCTTCAGCAGCTCCGCTTATAATCAATGGTGTGCGGGCTTCGTCGATGAGGATGCTGTCAACTTCATCTACGATGGCATAGCTAAGCTCCCGCTGGACGCACTGGGATAAGTCCATGACCATGTTGTCTCTGAGGTAATCGAAGCCAAACTCATTATTTGTGCCATAGGTTATATCTGCTTCATAAGCCTCACGGCGGGTGATAGGGCGAAGCTGCCTCCATTTCGGGTCCCCGGAGTCAAAATCGGGGTCATAAAGAAAAGAAGGTGAAGGTTGGTCCGGAGATTGCATGGCATTGATGGATGCCACGCTTACTCCGAGGGCATGGTAAATAGGTCCCATCCAGTTACAATCACGCTTGGCGAGATAATCGTTGACGGTTACTAAGTGACATCCTTCCCCGGTAAGCGCGTTGAGGTAGAGCGGCAGTGTAGCCACCAGCGTTTTCCCCTCTCCAGTTGCCATTTCAGCTATTTTGCCCTGGTGGAGGGCAACGCCGCCCATTAACTGAACATCGAAATGCCTTTGCTTCATCGTTCGTTTGGCAGCCTCTCTTACTGCAGCATAAGCTTCAGACAAGAGGTTATCTAAATCCTCGTCATCCTTCAGTCTGGTCCTGAACTCATCTGTTTTGTCGCGAAGCTCGCCGTCGGTGAGTTTTTCAAAATCGGGCTCAAGCGAGTTTATACGGGATACCAAAGGTTGAAGTCGCTTCAACTCTTTTTCGTTAGAATCGATTAATTTGGTAAACCAGCCCAACATTCTCTGTAAATCCTAAATTCTAATTTCTAAACTCTAAACAGATTCAAAATCGCAATGCTCTAAATTCAAAATCCTCATCCTCTGGACTTTCATAGTGCTTAGCATTGTGTGTTTAGATTCCCTCTTTGGCTTCAGCAGACTCTTACTCAAACATAGCTCCCACAGATGAGCCGGTGTGGATACGCTGGATAGCCTCGCCAAGGAGTGGAGCTATAGGCAGGACGGTAATCTTGTCGAGTTTTCTATTCCCGGTGACTGGTATGGTATTGGTGACGACCACCTCTTTCACGGGGCTGGATGCTATTCGCTGAATAGCTGGACCTGATAAAACGGGGTGAGTGCAGCAAGCATGAACCTCGGTAGCGCCGTGCTCTAAAAGTGTGTTTACGGTATCGATTAAAGAGCCGGCGGTATCAATTTCATCATCGACAGTCAGGGCACGCCTTCCCTGGACATCACCGATGATGTTGAGGGTTTCAGTGACGTCGACATTTCCCACACGTCTTTTTTCCATAATGGCTAGAGGTGCGTTAAGCTTGGCAGCGAAATCTCGAGCTCGCTTAGAGATGCCAATGTCAGTGGCTACTACGGTGACGTTATCCAGGTTTTTCCCCTGAAAGTATTGGTCAAGGATTGACAGGGCAGTTAGCTCATCTACAGGTATGGTAAAGAAGCCCTGAATTTGAGGGGTATGTAAATCGACGGTGAGCAACCTGTTGGCTCCTGCGGTGGCAATGAGGTCGGCGATTAAACGGGCAGTGATGGGCACTCTTGGCTGGTCTTTCTTATCGGTGCGTCCATAGCCATAGTAGGGCACGACAGCGGTGATTCGCCCTGCTGAAGATCTTCGGAAAGCATCGAGCATGATTAATAACTCGACCAGGCTCTTATTAACCGGTGAGCAAATAGGCTGGACAATAAACACATCCCGCTCACGGACATTTTCCAGGATTCGAACAAAGATATTCTCATTAGAAAATTCAAAAGTATCGACCTTGCCTAAAGGGATTTGGAGATAATCGCAAATTGATTGTGCTAAAGAGGGATGGGCACTGCCGCTAAATACCTTCAATTCGTCCATCGTTGCCTTATTGCTGCATTATTGGAGTGGGGAAATGTTGGCACATTTCCACAACTTCCTGGCGGGTTTTGTTTATAGTGTATTTATCGTCGGGATGGGAAAGTACATCTGAGATCCAGAAGGCGACACGTTTCATCTCTTCAGTGCTAAAGCCTCTGGTGGTCACTGCCGGTGAGCCTACTCTAATGCCACTGGTAATTCGAGGTGGCTTGGGGTCAAAGGGAATGGTATTTCGATTTACCAGGATGCTAGCCGATTCCAGTACGCTTTCGGCATCCTTTCCTGTTATTCCTTTGGAGGTGAGGTCAACGAGGGCAAGGTGGGTATCGGTGTCTCCGGAAACGATGCGGAAGCCATATTTTTTAAGCTCGGAAGCGAGGATTTTGGCGTTTGTTAGAACTGATTGTTGGTAACTGACAAAGTTGGGCTGCATGGCCTGGGAAAAGCAAACTGCCTTTGCGGCAATGATGTGCATCAAGGGCCCCCCCTGAGTCCCAGGGAAGACAGCGGCATCAATAGCCTGAGCCAGTCCCTGTTTACATAAGATAAAGCCACCTCGAGGCCCACGTAGGGTCTTTTGTGTCGTTGAGGTAACCACTTGTGCATGGGGCACTGGGTTAGGGTGAAGTCCAGCAGCAATTAGACCGGCTATGTGTGCCATGTCAATCAGTAGCTTAGCTCCTACCTCGTCAGCGATATAGCGGAAGCGTTCGAAGTCAATTGTCCTGGGGTAAGCACTGGCTCCAGCGATGATCAATTTAGGCTTGTGTTCCATGGCGAGTCTTTCTATCTCATCGTAATCAAGCATCTCAGTTTTGCGGTTCACACCATAAAAGACAGGGTGATACAACTTTCCTGAAAAATTGACTTCCGCGCCATGGGAGAGATGTCCACCCTGGTCAAGGCTCATACCCATCACGGTGTCACCTGGCTGAAGTAAAGCTGAGTAGACTGCCATGTTAGCCTGTGTACCGCTGTGAGGCTGCACGTTGGCATGTTCGGCATTAAATAGTTTTTTCACTCTTTCAATGGCTAAGGTCTCAATGGCGTCTATATAGGTACAGCCACCGTAATAGCGGGATTCCGGATAGCCTTCAGCGTATTTGTCGGTCATCAAGCAACCCTGAGCTTCGAATACAGCGGGGTCAGCGTAATTTTCAGAGGCAATGAGATTTATGGTGCTTGCTTGCAGCTTTTTCTCTTGCTCCAGAATCTGAGCCACCTCAGCATCATGTAGGGCGATGTGAGAAATTGTTTTGACATCCATGCCTGGTATTATCATACTACCTTCCCTTTGCGCCAGTCAATTTAAGCCGAACCTGGTTGACAGTTGAAGCTAGAAGTGATACATTCAAATAAATTAGCAATCTCATAAGGGAAGTGCTAAATGGCGTCAATGGAAGAAAGAAGAGAAACTATTTTGAAGATAATAGTTGGTGAGTATATTTCCAGGGCAGCGCCTGTTGCCTCGGGGAGCATCGCTGAAGATTACACTCTGGAGGTAAGTTCAGCCACCATTCGCAATGATGTGGTCTATTTAGAGAGCGAAGGATATATTACCCATCCTCACCATTCTGCAGGCAGCGTTCCTACTGATAAAGCTTATCGTTACTATGTAGAACTGCTCGGAAATGCACTTGACCTTGACGAAAATGAGCAAAGCTTTTTCTATCAACTATTTCGGGAAGCAAAAGACAGGATTGAGCAACAGCTAAGGTTAGCGGTGTTCTTTCTGGCCAGGTTTGTTCATAATCTGGCAATAATAACATCGCCAAGGGCACCGGAAAGTCGGTTTAAGCATCTTGACTTAGTGAGCTTGCAGGATTTCGTAGCCTTGCTCATCTTAGTTTTACATGGAGTGGGAATCAAACAGCGAATTTTATCTTTTGATGAAGTAATTTCTCAAGGTGAGTTGACCACCTTGTCTAACAAGTTTAATGCTACTTATGTGGGGACGACGGGCGGTGAAATTTTAGCTAGTGAACCGAATCTTTCCCATGAGGAAAAGATAGTGGCTCGGGCGGTAGTGGATATAATGGAAGTAGAAAATAGGCAGGAATATGGGAGGCCGTACATTGAAGGATTGCGTCTGCTACTAAACCAGCCTGAATTCTACCAAAGTCCCAGGATAATCACTATATTAGAGCTGTTAGAGACGGAGAGTTGGCTGGCAAGCGTGCTCGGACAGCGAGTTAGCATGGAAAAGGCAGCGGTAATCATTGGTGAAGAGAATAGGGAGGAGGCACTACAGGATTTTAGTTTGGTAGTTGGTCAATATGGAGTTTCTGGTAAAGCAAGTGGTATTATTGGCGTGCTTGGTCCGAGGCGGATGGATTATTCCCGAGCTATTTCCTCAGTGAATTCTGTTTCTACGTTGTTGAGCGAGTCGATAGCTGAATACATCTAGAGGGGTTTTAAACTTTGTCTGAAGAAGGATTAACTAATGATGAAACAACTGAAGCTGGTGTTGAGGAGGTAAAGGCAGAGGATATTGAGGCTCTACAGCAAGCTTTAGCGGAGCAAAAGAAAGAAGCGGAGAAATACTTAGCGAATTGGCAAAGAACTCAAGCTGATCTTGCTAACTACAGAAAGCATGCCGAGCAGGAAAAGCAAGAGATTCTAGATTTTGGTAATAGCACGCTTATCCTGAGTTTATTGCCTATTATGGATGATTTTGAAAGAGCTTTTGATTCATTACCTTCTGAATCTCCTGAAATGAATTGGATTGAGGGCATTAGAATTATATATAATAGCCTTAAGGCAGCGATGGGAAAGGCGGGAGTAACTGGGATCAAGGCTAAAGGTGAAAGGTTTGACCCACATTTACATGAGGCAGTGATGGGTCGGGTAGGGGAGGAAGGAGTGATATTAGAGGAAATTCAGAAAGGTTATAGGTTGAAAGATAGAGTGATCCGCCCCAGTTTGGTAGTGGTGGGCAAAGGGAAAGAAGAAACAGAGGAGGAAAGCGATGGCGAAAGCAGTAGGGATTGATTTAGGGACCACGCTGAGTGTAGTGGCGGTTATGGAAGGAGGGGAGCCCAAGATTATCCCTAGTGCTGAAGGTGGAAATCTAGTCCCTTCAGTAGTAGCGATAAGCAAAACGGGGGAACGTTTAGTAGGAGAAATAGCTAAGCGCCAGGCAGTGGTTAACCCTGATAACACTATTTTCAGCGTGAAGCGTCTTATCGGGCGTAAGTTTAGTGATGCTTCAGTCCAGGAGGATATGAAGCGTTTACCATACAAAATCACTAAAGCACCCAATGACGATTGCCGGGTGGTTATGGGGGATAAGGAGTATAGTCCGCAGGAAGTTTCAGCGATGATATTGCAAAAACTGAAGACTGATGCTGAAGCTTATCTCGGGGAGAAGGTCACTGATGCCGTGATTACTGCGCCTGCTTACTTTAATGATAGTCAGAGACAGGCGACTAAAGACGCTGGCTCCATAGCTGGGTTTAATGTTCTCCGCATTATTAATGAACCCACAGCATCATCATTAGCCTATGGAATGGATAAGAAGAAGGACGAAACCATCGCCGTTTATGACCTTGGTGGAGGCACATTTGATATTTCCATCCTTGATATAGGGGAGGGCACTTTCCAGGTCAAGTCAACTAACGGTGATACCCATCTTGGAGGGGATGACATTGACCAGCGAGTTATGGACTGGATATGCGACGAATTTAAAAAAGAGCAGGGTATTGACTTAAGTCAGGACAAGATGGCATTACAGCGGTTAAAAGATGCTGCTGAAAAGGCTAAGAAGGAGCTATCCTCGGTGGTTCAAACAGAGATAAATCTCCCATTCGTTACCGCTAATGCTTCTGGTCCAAAGCATCTTGCCATGACGCTTAGCCGAGCCAAGCTGGAGCAACTATCGGCTGACTTAATAGAGAGAAGTCTTGGTCCCTGTCGTCAAGCTGTAGATGACGCCGGTCTGCAACCAGGCCAGGTTAACAATGTAATTTTAGTTGGTGGGCAGACGAGGATGCCTAAGGTTCAGGATACCTTAAGGCAGTTTTTTAATCGGGAACCGGTGAAAGGAGTCAATCCTGATGAGGCAGTGGCTTTGGGTGCTGCGATTCAGGCAGGAGTGCTGAAAGGTGAGGTGGGAGAAATTCTCCTCCTCGATGTTACCCCGCTTACCCTGGGTATAGAGACCTTGGGAGGAGTGGCTACGACGCTTATTCCTCGTAATACCACCATTCCTACCTCAAAGAGCCAGATTTTCAGCACTGCTGCTGATAATCAACCAAGCGTGGAAATACATGTTCTTCAAGGAGAACGTCCTATGGCAGCAGATAATCGAACTTTAGGCCGTTTCATGCTCGACGGTATTCTGCCAGCGCCAAGAGGCATGCCTCAAGTTGAAGTGACTTTCGATATTGATGCTAACGGAATCCTTAATGTCAGTGCTCAGGATAAAGGCACTGGGAAGGAACAGAAAATCACTATCACTGCCTCCAGCGGGCTTAGCAAGGAAGAGGTAGACAGCATGAAGCGAGAAGCGGAGATGCATGCTGCTGAAGATGTTAAACGTAAGGAGGAAATCGAAGCTCGCAATGCCGCTGATAACCTTGCTTATACTGCCGAGAAAACGCTTCGTGACCATGGAGACAAAATACCTGAAGAGCTAAAACAGGAAATAGAAGGCAAGATAGCTGCGGTTCGTTCAGCACTTCAAGGCAAGGATATGGATGCTGTTCGTAATGCCACGCAAGACCTGTCGCAGACTATGCAGAAGGTTGGTGGTGCAGTTTATGGACAGCCTGGCGGACAACCTCCCGGTGGGCAACCTCCCGGTGGGCAACCGGGTCCCGGTGGTCAACAAGGCCCTGGTGGGGAGGAAGGTCCTGTTGAAGGTGAATTCCGCGAGGTATAAACACTAGAATACCAGACGCTCATATCTATGCTAAACATTAAGGATTTAGATGTTGAATTTGTCTAGAATTCAGGATTCCTCTTAGGGGGAGAAATGTCAGAAATTGAGTTAGAACAATTCGCGTTAACTGTTGATAGGATTAAACAGAAGGCAATGGAGGAGAATAGGTTACTAGATAATCCTTCTGCTGAAGAATTAAGGGTGCTTGTGGGAAAAGAACCTGAGGTAGAGAAGACAGTTTATGGTAATTTTGTTGCTGAAAGTGAGCCCAGTTCCAGGGCGGCGATGTTTACCAAGAACAGCGTTGACCATCCCTTTGGTGAAGAAGAGCTACAACTACTAGCTCAATGCGAGCAGGCTTTGAGCAAAGAAAGGTTAATTTCCATTGATAGGATTGTCGGCAATACAGGTAGTGACACTACGGTCAGGTTGATTGTTCCCGAACGATTTGCTCATGTTGCCTACGGTGGTGGGAATCTTTTTGTTCCCGTGAAGAAGGAAGTTGAACAGCCAACATATGAGATTGTAATGTTCACTGATGGGGCTTTTGAAGCTAATAAATCAAAACCACTTCCTCAAAAAGATATCACTATAAGATTGGCTATGCTTAGCGATGGCAGGGTCATCAAGATAATCAGGAACAGCAATTACATCGGTGAGTATAAGAAGGGTGTTTTTGCTGCCGAAGACTGGACTCGTAGAACTTTTGGTGATGGAATTTTCCTGCATGCTGGCTGCAGGGAGGATTACCTTCAATCAACACATGGGGATTATAGAACTGTAAGAACATTGCTTGTTGCCTTGACCGCAAATGGGAAAACAACCACCACATGCAAGATTTTGGCCAGAAAAGGCAGTGAAAAGTCGTGGCTTATCCAGGACGATGGTGGAACCCTCATGCCCGATGGTTCCTTCTATGGTTTCGAAGCGGGGGGAGTATTCGTGAAAACCGAGAGCATAAATCCTGGAAATCAGGTGGAGATATTCTATGGTCTGCTGAAACCGGAGACTCTTTGTGAGAACGTTTATGTGACTGAAGATAAAGATTTCGATTTTTACAATTTCGAAAGAACATCAAACGGAAGAGCAGTTATACGCAGGAAAGATTTTATGCATGCCAGCCCTTATATTGATGTTGATGGGGTGGATAACCTGATTCTTATCACCAGGGGGCCGTTGATTCCAGCGATATCGAAGTTAACTTTAGAGCAAGCAACTTCGTTGATGATTTTGGGGCAATCAGTGGAGTCATCTGCTGGTGACCCAACTCAGGCGGGGAAGATAAAGAGCGAGTTCTTCTATGACCCATTTATAGCTGGTGGTAGAGCAGAGCACGCCAACAGATTTTATGAAATAATGAAGGTTCTTCATCATATGAATTACTTCTTACTAAACACCGGTGGAATAGGTGAAGGGGAACATTATCAGGATATAAGATTGGAATTTACTATGGCGATACTAGATTCCCTGTTAAGGGGTGGACTTGAAGATTGGGTGGATTCACCTACGGGATTCAAGGTGCCCAGGGCAGTAAGGCATGTTGACGATATATATTTGCATCCTGAGAAGCTTTATTCTAGAGTAGAGTTCGAGGAGAGGCAGGAAGAGCTCAACAAAATCAGGTGTGACACGGTAGAACAAATTGGTGGCGATTTACACCCTGATATAAGAAACGTTTTTACCAGAACCTAGTTCAACTTACATCGAGGTGGATAAAGTGGCTGAATTTAGTAAACTTTTGCGACAGTTAAAAGCTGAAAGGAAGCGATTGTTACAAGAGCTGGAACAGATGCAAACTTCTCAGCAAATGGTGGAAAGAAGGGCTGGTGGCCCGTTTGGCAAAAGAGGAGAGGAGGCAAGCCAGGTCTCGGAGTTGGAAAAGAGGATGGATTTGGAGAAGATGTTGAAAAAATCTCTTGGTGAAATAGACCATGCCTTGGAGAAGTATGACGCAGGGACTTATGGATTATGTGACTCTTGTGGCAAGCCCATAGAACCAGCCCGCCTTAAAGCGCTGCCTCAAGCAAACTTGTGCTTGAGCTGCAAAGCGCGCCAGACGAAGGATGCAAGATAAGGGGCAACTTGGGCTGTTTTTGGTTGCTGCCGCTTCAATAATCGCCCTCGACCAACTGACTAAGTTATGGGTGAGGAGCAATTCAGCTTTATTGCCGCCGTCTGGAGAAAGTTTCCTGAACTTAGTATATCGGGAGAACGATGGTTCTATTTTTGGCTTGCTGCCGGGACGAGTTTTCCCTCCTATTATTATCACTGTCTTGGTGTTGGTTGCCATTTTGTTAGTTCGTTATTACCTGTTGCCTACCCGTATTCTAGGCAATGTATCGCTTGGTTTGCTTTTTGGTGGAGCCACTGGTAATTTGATAGACCGCCTTCGTTCTGGCTATGTCGTTGATTTCGTTGATCTTCGGCTCTGGAACGATTTCCACTGGCCAGCATTTAATTTCGCGGATGCTGCTATAGTGGCTGGCATCCTTTTATTCATTTATTCCCTTTATCGTATGGAATTATTTGCCAGGGTATATCACCATGGACGCACTTCCAAAGGCTAAAATGCTTCGTCTCACTGTTTCCACGCCGGGCATTCGCCTCGATAGTTATTTGGCTAAGACATTCCCTCAATTTTCTCGGGCTTACTTACAGAAATTAATTGAGCAAGGCTATATTCTGGTTAATCAACGGCAGGCTAAGGCGAGTCGGAAATTGGCTGGAGAAGACAGAATAACCATTGAATTTCCTCCCTTGCCTACTCTCCCAAAAGCTGAATCAATTCCTCTGAATATAATTTATGAAGATAACGAGATTATTGTGGTGGATAAACCTGCTGGCTTAACCATTCATCCAGCTCCATGGCATCCCGACCATACTTTAGTCAATGCTATTCTGGCGCATTGTCCTGGTTTGGAAGGGAGTGGTGGCCTGGTGCGACCAGGTATAGTCCACAGGCTGGATAAAGATACTTCAGGGCTCATCGTTGTTGCTAAAAATGAATCCGCTCGAGTTTCTCTGATTAACCAGTTCAAAGGTAAAACAGTAACCAAGAATTACCTCGTTCTGGTTAACGGGAGGGTGTTTCCTGGTCAGGGGACAATCGAGTTGCCTATTGGGCGAGACCCGAGAAATCGCAAGCGGATGGCGATAGTGGAAGGAGGGAGGGAGGCAATAACACATTACCAGGTTAACCGATATTTTGGTGATTATACTCTACTCGAGGTGATGCCCAAAACAGGGCGGACACACCAAATAAGGGTGCACCTTGCCACTATTGGTTATCCTGTGGTTGGTGACCCCGTTTACGGTGTGAAATTAGCTTATCTTGGTCGGCAATTCATTCATGCTCAGCGGCTTGGTTTCTGTTCGCCGTCAACCAATCAATACCTTGAATTTAGCGCTCCTTTGCCTGAGGAATTAAAGCAAGTCCTGGAGATGCTTCCTCATTGAAGCAAGATGAGGGGGTAGTATAGAATGAGGCAAACTGGGTAATATAGGTTTTTGGGATGAAAAGCCGGCGCTGTAAAGGCATGAGGGATTTACTCCCCGATGATATGCGACGATTTCGCTATATTGAGGATACCTTCCGCAATTGCTGTGTTAAGTGGGGGTACCGAGAAGTAAGGACACCAAGCTTGGAATATCTCCACCTATTTACCGCTACAGGAACACTCACTCCTAGCAGATTGGGCAGGGCATATTCCTTTCTTGATTGGGATGGGTGGAGTGGAGAAAGGGTGGTGCTTAGACCGGATGGCACTATACCTATAGCCAGACTTTATATCGAAAATCTAAGCCAGCAAGAGAATGCCAGGCTTTTCTATGTCACTGACATCTTTGCTTTCGAGCAGACGGGGAAGGAAAACAGGGAGCGGTGGCAATGCGGTGTCGAGTTCCTGGGTGGTGCTAGTCCAATGGCAGATGTAGAGCTGATATTGTTAGCCCGTGAGCTATTACATAATCTCGGCATTGGCGAGGTGGAGTTGCGGCTCTCCCACGCTGGTTTGGCGAAGGCGCTGGTTAAGGAACTTGGACTTAGCCCCAGAGACGAAGCTGAGATGCTTGGTCGTATTTTGGATGGTGATTGGCAGACATGGAGGAAGGCAAAATCAAATAACCTTGAACTGGATAGGTTTCTTGCCTCTGTGGTGAACTTTAAAGGGAAATTAAGCGACTTCCTGAAGGAAGTCGAACTTCCTTCACAAGCTTCGGCAGAGTTGAAATCCAATCTTAGTGATTTCACCGGCATTGTCAGGTTGTTGGATGACTTGAAATGTGATTATTGGATTGATATTGCCGCCATACATGGCTTTGAGTATTACACTGGAGTTTGCCTTCAATTCTTCTCCCGGGGCGAAAAAATTGGGGGTGGTGGGAGGTATGATGAACTCCTATCGCTTATGGGCAGCAGGGACATGCCAGCTTGCGGATTTGCCATTTACGTTGACCCGGTGATAAAGAAGGTCTCCTTGAAGGAGGCTGAGTGTAGGGAGTCTGGGGTGTTAGTTAAAGCGGGTGAAAGAACCCTGGGAGTGATGGAGGCATGCTTTAGCTTAGCTCAATCACTCCGTAACGCGGGGCATATAGTTGAGCTTGACTTGGCCGGAGGGAGGGTGTCGGATTATCGATGGGTTGTCTCTGTTTTGGTTGAAGGTTCTTTTGCCATTATTGACCGCAAAAGCGGAGAGAAACGGGAGGTCAGTTCTTTGACTCAGGTTGCTGGTATGTTAGGTGGTGTAGATTAGATTTATATGGCAAACCAGTCAAACTATATTAAACTTGCTTTGCCTAAAGGGAGATTGCTTCCAGCCACGGCGAATTTACTTGCTGATGTCGATCTAGGCTTCAAAGGGTATACCGAGCGAACAAGGCAATATCGGCTTAAGTCAACAAACCTTCCCTACCTCTCTGCCAAGATATTTCGGGAGAAGGATATTCCTGTTCAGGTGGCGATAGGCAATTATGACTTGGGGATATGTGGATTGGATTGGATCGAAGAACTTCTTCTGCGGTATAAAGCCAGCGCAGTGGTGAAGATATCCGCTCTAAATTATGGTGACGGATATGTATACGCCGCAGTCAGTTACAAGTCGGGAATATCTAACCTCGATGAATTTCTAGCCAGACAACGTAACTGGCGGATAGTAAGTGAATATCCTAATTTAGCCGAAGCTTTTGCCTTAAGTGTCAGGATGAGAAGGTTTCGGATTTTCCCGGTTTGGGGAGATGCTGAGGTTTATCCCCCGGAGGACGCTGAAATTGCGATATTAGAAGCCAGAAATAGGAGAGAATTAGAAAGGGAAGGTTTGCTTCCCCTCATGAAATTGCTCCCAACTAAAGCTATGATAATTGCGAGCCAGAAAAGTTTGAATAGTAAGGACCTGGGCGAAGTATTGAATTGCTTTGCTTCCAATCTTGACAATAAGGAGTTTTCTTTATCATTTGAGGAATTAGGCATAAAGAAGGGTTCTATTGAATCACCCCACCGTGCCGAACTGAAGAAAGTCAGGCTAGCTTTGCCTGACGGGCATCAGCTACCACCGACGGCACAGCTTTTAAAGCGAGTTGGACTCAATTTAAGCCACTATTCTGTGGAGGCGCTGGATTATCATCCTTCGGTTGACCTGGACTGGCTTGATATCAAGGTAATCAGGCCTCAGGATATGCCAATCCAGGTAGCCAACGGCAATTTCGACCTTGCGATAACCGGCAAGGACTGGCTGCTTGATCATGTCTACCGTTTCCCCTCCAGCCCTGTGGTGGAATTATTGGATCTTGGCTTCGGCAAAGTTAAAGTCGTAGCTGCGACGACTCAGGAAATGCCGGTATCAACCATAGAAGAGGTTAAGCAATTGCTGCAGAAGGGCAAATTATCCACGCTGAGGGTAGCCTCGGAGTACATCAACATCAGCGATAAGTATCTTTGTGACCATCACATTAGTCCATACAAACTAATACCAACCTGGGGGACAAGCGAGGCTTTTCTGCCTGAAGATGCCGATTTGCTTATTGATAACACACAGACTGGAAGAACCATGGCGGAGCATAATCTCAAAATTATTGATACCCTTTGTGAATCCACTGCTTGCCTCATTGGCAACAAGGAAAGTATTGTTTCACCTGATAGGAAAGAAGAAATAGATTTCCTCATTCAAATGCTGCGAGGAGGATTATTGTGAAAAGAATCAAAGGTTTTGACCAAGCAAAGCAGATGCTTGATAGAAAAGACCCACTGGAATCCTTAGATATAGCGCTGGAGCAGCAACAGGTAGTGGCAAATATTATTGAAAAGGTACGAAGTAAGGGTGATAAAGCTCTTTTGCGCTACGCTAAGGAATTAGAGAATGCTCAACTTGATTCTCTGGAGGTAAGCCAGCAGGAGATTTCGGCAGCTTATGATGCCGCGGATAAGAAGTTAATCTCAGCCCTCGAGTTAGCTGCTGAGAGGATAAGAGAATTCCACCTTGCTTGCTTACCAAAAACTGGCGTTATACCCATTGATCCATGTTTGGGAAGACAAGTTCGCCCGCTGAATAGGGTGGGGATCTATACTCCTGGCGGAACTGCCTGTTATCCCTCCACGGTGTTGATGACTGCTATTCCTGCTAAGGTAGCTGGTGTTGGGCAGATCATTATGGCTTCGCCTCCCCGACCTAATGGAGCTATTCCTGCTGCTACGTTGGTAGCGGCTAACATCGCTCAGGTAAATCGGATTTTCAAGATTGGTGGTGCTCAGGCTATCGCTGCTCTAGCGTTTGGCACGGAGTCAGTGCCCAAGGTGGATAAAATCTGCGGTCCGGGCAACATTTTTGTGATGCTAGCTAAGATGGTGGTTTATGGTGAGGTAGGCGTTGATGGCCTCCAGGGACCAAGCGAGATTGTGATTGTGGCTGATGGCACTGCCGCTGCATCTTTATGTGCTGCTGAGCTTCTCGCTCAGGCTGAGCATGACCCGCTGGCAAAAGTGTTTTTGATCACCACATCCCCTGAGCTGGCTGGCAAGGTTGATGAAGAAATTTCCCTCAGATTGGATAAGCTGAAACGGTCTTTTATTGTCGCTGAAGCCCTTGAGAGTGGGATGATTGTCCTTGTGGATGATATTGACCAGGCTATTGAATTGGTCAACCTTTATGCTCCTGAACATCTTTCCCTTATGGTCTCTGGCGCCTCTTCTTTGATTCCCAGAATCTACAATGCCGGCGCCATTTTCGCTGGTGATAATTCATCAGTGGTTTTTGGCGATTATGTTGCTGGTCCCAGCCATGTATTGCCTACCGGGGGAAGCGCTCGTTTCAGTTCGCCCCTGGGTGTTGAGGATTTCCTCAAAGTTACCAATATCATTTCCCTGGATGATTCCACCGCCAGGGAACTTTCTCAACCAGCGATAACCATAGCTGAGGCTGAAGGGTTTAGTGCTCATGCCCAGGCAGTATCATTGCGAGCAAAGCGAAGCAATCACAGGAGGTAGATGAACATAAAGAAGCTGGTGAGACCTGAACTAGTAGCAATGAAGAGCTACACTCCAATAGAGCCTGTGGAGATTCTGGAGCAGCGAGTTCGGGGGAAGGTGATAAAACTCGATGGCAATGAGAATCCCTATGGTTGCTCCCCGAGAGTTTATCAGGCTCTGGCTGACTATTCTCATTATCATATTTACCCCGACCCGGAGCAAAGGAAACTGAAGGAAGCACTGGAGGAATATACCGGTATAGCTCGTCAGCACATCGTTTGTGGTAGTGGCAGTGATGAGCTCATTGACCTCGTCTTGAGGCTTGTTCTTGAGCCGGGTGACAATATTGTTAACTGCTCACCGACGTTTGGTATGTATCCCTTCAGCGCAGAGGTTTGTGGCGGCAGGATAATTGATGTGCCTAGAAAGGATGAGGATTTTGCTCTGGACATAGCGGGTATAAAAGGAGCGATGGATGGGAGAACGAAGGTCATCTTTATCGCTTCTCCTAATAATCCCACCGGCAACGTCATTGAGGAGCAAGAGCTAGTGGAGCTCGTTGATACTGGGAGAATCGTGGTTATTGACGAGGCTTATTTTGAATTCAGCGGGGTAACCATGGCTGGCTTGGTGCCTGCTCACAGTAACTTAATAGTCCTGCGCACCTTCAGCAAATGGGCGGGGTTAGCTGGGTTTCGGATAGGTTATGGGGTCTTCCCCGTGGAAATTGCTGGCTACATGATGAGAATCAAGCAGCCTTACAATATCAACATTGCCGCACAGGTGGCAGTATTGGCTTCTTTAGGCGATATAGACTACCTTCGTGGCAATGTTCAAAAGATAACTACTGAGCGGGAGAGGCTGTTCACTAAACTAAAAGAGCTGGGATGGCTAAAGCCCTATCCATCAAAAGGTAACTTTATCCTTTGCGCAGTGCTCCAACGAAATGCCGAGGAAATCTGGCGTCAATTGCGGCAGCGAGGCATCTTTATTCGCTATTTTGATACACCACGATTGAAAGATTATGTGCGAACAAGTGTGGGCAAGCCTGAAGATAACGATGCCTTGATTGAGGCTCTGAAGGAAATATGTTAAGGTGGCAGCATGCCTCTTCAGCATTGTGAGCGAAGCGAAGGGGCAGCGAAGCAATCTCAGCCTCGCTATTCTGATGAGTAGAATATTGATGGAGGTTTAACAATGGCTGAAAGGAAAGCAAGGGTAACCCGGGAAACTGCCGAGACAAACGTCAGGGTGGAATTGAATATTGATGGCATCGGAGAATTTGAAATTACCACGGGGATAAGAATGTTTGACCACCTTTTGTCACAGCTAGCCAGGCATGGAGTATTTGACCTTAAAATCTCAGCCACAGGCGCTGACCAGCATCATGTTGTTGAGGACGTAGCTATTTCCTTGGGCAAGGCATTTAACCAGGCATTAGGGCAAAAGCAGGGCATTGTCCGAATGGCACACGCTTTCGTTCCTATGGATGAAACTCTGGCAGCAGTGGCGGTGGACATTGGAGGAAGGGCGTACAGCATGGTTGAGGTTTCGTTTTCCGATGTCAGCATAGACGAACTATCTTCGGATCTGGTGCGCCACTTCTTGGTTTCCTTTGCCTCTGAAGCTAAAATCAACCTTCATGCTAAAGTGCTCACCGGCATAAATGACCACCATAAAGCTGAGGCTTTATTCAAAGCCTTAGCCCGAGCTCTGGATTCAGCCACCCGCATCGACGAACGTATTATTGGCAGGGTACCGAGCACTAAGGAGATTATTGAGGGGTAGGGGAGGTCTCTAATTTGACTAATATAAAAATAGAACGAATTATTGGTGGGATGTCCAGCATCAAAGAAGTTATGGGGGTAAGAGAGGTGTGTAACCGATTTCGGGTGTTGAATTTCGAGCATGTCTCGATGGGCTTGATAGCCGCTACGATAGATGCTAATGTTTAACAATCTATAAGGCTGGTATGTGAAATGGCTGGCAAATGGTGAAGGAGGTGGTAAGAACACTAAATTAAATTAAATCTTGTGAAACAAGTTTCTAGTAGGGATTCTTTTGTGTTTAGTAGTGTTATCGTTAGAGAGGTTAGAATGGCTATCTTGCTGCTACCTCCAGAAGAAGCATTATTAGGCAAAGAGAAATAAAGAAGAAAAGGAGGTTAGAATGGAAGGTAGTAAACTTTATGTAGGAAATCTCAGTTACTCTGTAAGCGAGGAGGATTTGAAGGAATTGTTTTCCAACCATGGTGAAGTTAAGCAAGTCAATGTAATTGAAGGTCGAGGTTTTGGATTCGTGGAAATGTCTAGCCCATCGGAAGCTGAGACAGCAAAAGGAGCACTGGACGGTTCTGATTTTCAAGGACGCACCTTGAAGGTTGACGAAGCGAAGCCACCGAGAACCGGACCAAGAAGGGATAATCCAAGATATTAGAATAATCGAGAAATAAGCTAGAAACTCTATTATGATAGAGTAAAACTAGCTAAGGCTAGTTTTACCTTTACCCTAGCAGAATTATATTATTGGCTGCTGCGTCGTAGATATCTTTCAGCGTGAATATAATAATCTGATAATCCTTGCTCAGGTCTTTAAAGAGGAGCAATGCTTTGTTCAACCGAAGCGGATCGAAATTACCAAAAGGGTCATCTAATAGTAAGGGAGGATTTGAGCTAGCTCCCTATAGTGGCAACTCACCTTGATTTGTTTGAGACGTGGTCTTGGGTGAGGAAGTTGACTCTGCGGTATGACCAGCACCCAGGTTTTGGTGAAGAAGTATACTTGGGAGTTCCATATAGCTGACATTCCCGTTCTCTATGTCTTGTTTGAGTGCGTCTTTTACCTCATCTTTTGCGGTGAAGTAGATAATCTGCCATCCTGATTTAGAAATCCTGTTCAATATATCAATTTGCCGTTGTAATCTTTCCTTATCAGCTTTAATAAAAGGGTCATCCATGATAAAGAAGCCATTGCTTCCTTTTAGGAGCTTTTCTCCTAGGGCAAGGCGGATGGAAAGATAAAGCTGATCGTAAGCGGCGCCTGATAACTGTTCGGCGTGTAACACATTACCATCCTCGAGCGTTACTTTAATTTTCTTGGTCTCATCCTGAGCAAACTCTACTTCCTGATAAACACCGTCGGTTATCTCGGAGAAATGCTGTGAAATAGGGCTATCCTTACCAAAAAGAGTGGAGATTTTTTCTTCTTCTTCCCTTTCCAGTCCTTCGAAAATTCCTATTGCTTCCAAGGCATTTTCTCTTTCGGCTTCGAGCTTGTCTGTAAATGCTGATAACTCGGCTTTAATCTGCTTTAAATCCAATGAAGTGGCACAATAAAGACGCTCGTCCTTCAGCTCTAGAATACTATTTGCTTTTTTCTCCACATCCGACAATCTCTCTCGAAAAAACTTTAACTTGCTTTCAAGCTCTCGTTTTTCCCCTTGAAGTTCCTCCGCTTCCTTTCTTAGCTGATCCCTGGTTTTTTCGGCGTAAGATATTCCTTCAGCCTTATGCTCAAATTCTTTTAGAGCATTAATTTCATCATGCCAATATGAAATATTCTCCTGTAGGTTTTCTCCCTTCGAGCCAAAGTGGCTTTCTAGTATCCCGGATTGAGTCCCAATTAGGTTTTCATATTTTGATTTCTGTTCAAGCCTCTTGCGATATTCTTGAAGCGTTTCCACTTTTGATTTTTGGCTTAATTTCTCTATTGCCTCCGCAGCCACTCTCACTTGTTTTCCCTTCTCTGGAATATCGGTTTCCTTCCACCTTCTAACTTGAGCCTCCAGAGCAGAGGCCCCCCTTTCTGTTTCTTCCACCGCGTTTTGTTTTTTGGAATACTCCGCGTCAAACCTCTCAATATTTTGCAAAATTTCCTGGGGGCTTTCCGCAGCAAGGTCAAACCTAGAGGCGGCGAATTTAATCCTTTCAAACACTCCAGCGAGGTGACCTTTGTCTCGGTTAAAGGAAAACTTCAGCCACGCAAAGAGGCCGGTTAATATCAAAAAGCAGGCAAGTAGTCCGTGAAGCGAAGGGGAAGGATTAATTATGACTCCCAAGAGAGATATTGTCAGCAATACTGCCGAGATTATCGCTGCCCATGTATAAAATGTATTCCTTCTTTCGCCTCCTTTTGTCTTCCCAAGCTCCATTTCATAACTTTTGACTTCTGGCTTGATTTCGTCGTCTATTTTTGACTTTCTTAGGTTAAGGGTCTGGAATTCCAGTCTGTTTTCGCCCAACGCTTTCTTTCTGTGCTCAAGTTTCTCTTGTTGGGCATTAATTTCGGCTTGTAGCTTTTGTATCTCTTCTTGGTAGCGCTTAATATCTATTTCACATACTGCCCATAGCTTCTCATCTTCATCGTTATAGTCCTTCAATTCTTCTAGTCCTTTGTGTGCCGATACCAGAGCTTCGTAAGCTTTATTGCCTTCTTCATACTTCTCTCTTTTGCGAGCATTATCCAGAGTTTCTATCTCACGGCTAGTTTCACTTGCCTTCTCCTCGATTTCGAGGATTTCTTCTTCAAGCTTGTCAAGTTGCTCCTGTTTAGCCTCCGTTTCCAGCGCTTCTATTTCTTCAATCAATTTACGGGCATTAGTTGCTTTAGCTTTCAGCTTTTCACGTAAAGAAGCCGTACTGCGGGGTGTGGTTAGATTTCCTAATTCCTGGAGTTGCTCTTTTATTAGAGCAATCTCTTCAGTTCTCAGCCCAGTGAGACGTCCTGTTACATCTCGATAAAAGTCGCTTTCTTGGGCAACGGAAAGGTCACTGTTCCTTATTATGAAGATGTTGCGGTAGTCTCGAGAATTCACGCCGGGGATATCAGCCAGGTCTTCCTTTCCGGAAAACTTTGTTTCCTTACCCTCATGTTCTATGATTAAGTATCCATCGGGGTCTTCATCTACCCTATCTATATTTGCGTCTTCAAATGGCTTTCTATGCTTTCTGCCCCGGTGGAGTAGCAACTTTATCAATGCATCTATGGTCAAGGTTTTGCCGTGTTCGTTCTTCCCGAATAACAAACAGAAATTGCCCAACGCTACACGCCCGGTATCGGGTAACGGCCCATAGCGTCTTATCGAGAATTCTTTTATTCTCATAATTCTGCCTGCATCATTGCTTTGATGGCAATGTCTTGCAACTGCCTCTCCTCTTCTTCAGTATAATCACCCTCCTTAACCTTATTCGTGAAGCTTTTGAATAGGTCGTTCTCCAATATTCTGGAGATGTCTTTAAATTCATCATGAGGTTCCTTAGTGCATTTCCCTTCCGTTATTTCCTTTATTTGAGACACGAGATCTTTCTCCGTCATTTGAATCTTTTCACTATTAACATATCCCTTAACGGTCAGGATAGCAGTTGCTTTCGGATGAAGTTTCTCGAAATGCTGTTGCACGATTTCTACAGGGTTTTCCTCTTTGAATGGGTCGAGCGTTATAGTTATTTCTTGGTAATGGAATGTATCAAGTGGATACTTATGAGGTGGGCTACCCACTTCAAACAAGTTGACTCCCCTCTGCCCTGTTTCTCTTTGAGTGATGGAAACAGGTGAGCCTGGGTAAACAAAATAGCCTCCGTTCTTTAACCGTCTGTCGTCGAATTTTGAGTGAAAGTGACCGGCGAGCACGTAGTCAATATTCAATCCCTCAAAGTAAGACAGCTTAAACGGCATGTATCTTTCCTCACCCTCGGCTCCAAAATCCGCTCCAGAGAAAAAGGCGTCCAGAAGCTCTCCATGGCACAACAAGATGTTTTTCTTATCGGGTGTTAATTTTCCCTTTAAAGCCTGAATTTTCCCGAGAAGATTTTGTCCTTGTATTGGCTCAAAAGGCAACCCAATTATTCTTGTATCACTTATATCGCTATGTTGGAAAGGCAAAGTATCACTGAGAATAAATACATTTTCACCAAAATACATGCCGCCTTTATAGGAATCAGCATCGTGATTGCCAGGAATTATCAAAACCTTAAAGGGTATGTTGGAGAAAACTTCTCTTATCTTTGGTCTCAGGTTCTCGGCATCGACATCTTTATCAAAAAGGTCGCCACATATGGTAAGGATATCTACTTGATTCCTTTTGCCAACCTCGACAATTTGTTCGAGAGCTTCCCACCTCTCGTCTTTGTATTCTCTGAGGTGAATGTCGGCAGTGTGAAGTATCTTAACCATAGAATTCCTGTTCCTTAGATTTTAATTTCAAAAATAATACCACTATTGGAGGGTAAGCTAAACTGTTCAAGTTAACAAGCTCTGATTAGGCTAGAAAAGGTGCTATAATTGCCAGGTGAAGGGAGCAGGAATATGAAGAAAATTGGCGTGTTAACCAGCGGTGGTGATGCTCCAGGCATGAATGCCTGCATCAGGGCGGTAGTGCGCTGTGCTGCAAGCTATAAATTGGAGGTAATAGGGATTCAGCGTGGATATTGTGGCTTGCTGG